>Ga0208958_1003376_pt1 | contig 12488 bp, 28 predicted proteins | sample RifOxyB1_FD_184032 | JGI IMG/M metagenome (GOLD analysis project Ga0208958, IMG submission 184032) | Soil microbial communities from Rifle, Colorado - Rifle Oxygen_injection B1 (SPAdes) | ecosystem: Environmental > Terrestrial > Deep subsurface > Rock core/Sediment | place: Rifle, Colorado...
CGCGTCCCGGAGGTCCGCGTCCCGGAGGTTCGCGCCCCGGAGGTTCGCGCCCCGGAGGTTCGCGCCCCGGAGGTCCGCGTCCCGGAGGTCCGCGTCCCGGAGGTTCGCGTCCCGGAGGTTCGCGTCCTGGAGGTTCGCGCCCTGGAGGTTCGCGCCCGCACTGATCGCCTCGACGACCGCCTCCGCGATCGTGTCGGCGGTTGCCGCCGCGTAGAGAACGGCCCGCGTGTAGCGGTGGACGATTTCGATCATGGGGTCCCTTTCAGCGCCGCCAGTGCGGCGCGGTTGCTGTGGTCCATCATCGCACCCCGGGGAGGATCTCTTGCGCGAGACGGCGCGCGGGTGTCCACGGCGCGGTCATGCGGTCCTCGCGACGACGACATACTCGCCATCTCGGTCGCGCCCGTAGCGGCACATCGCTCCGTCCCTGGCGGCAGCGGCGAGCGCGCACCCGACATCTGCCCACGTGGACGGACGCCCGCACTCTCCCCACCCACGGTCCCGACGATTCAGGAGCCATGGGGTGTCGTCGTCGGCGACCCGGACGGTGAGCGCGGGTGTCGCAGGCTCGTGCTTTGCGGGGCGCCCGCACACGTCCCCGCGGCAATCGCACGCCCCAAATAGTGTGGGTTCCACGAGCGACGACCTTTCAACTGCCGCCCAAGCCGACCGCAGATCCGACGGTCGAAGCAGGCAGCGATGGGGGAAGATTACGTCGCTGGCCTCGATTCGCAGGCGGTTGCGTCCGCGGCCATCAGGACCGCGCGGATCGTATCCCACCGTCACGATGCGACGGTATGGGCACCGGATCGGGTCTGGCGCGGTCATGCGGTCCGCCGTTCCGCCGCCCACGCCAGCGCCTTCTCGGCGTCCTCGCGCGCCGGGATCGGCGCGTTCTCGGCGCCGCTCAACGCGACGGCGAGCGCGCCCGCGATCCACCGCGCCTCATCGCGCTCCGCGTAGAGCGGGGCCAGGACCCCGCGGATCGCGGCGGCGTCCGCCACGTCGCACGTCAGTCCAGAGTCCCCGCGCCCGTGTTCGACGTGGGCCAGCGCGTTCAGGATGCGCTCCTCGTAGGAGAGGGTCACTGTGATTCCTCCGCTCATGCGGTCCTCCTCAGCACGCGGTCGATCTCCCGCCACGTCGCGGGCGTCCCCACCCACTCGCGCCACGCCTTCGTGCCCACGTCCCGCGACCGCCACAGTCGGCAGTAGCGGCACGCCTGCACGACGCGGGCGGGAACGTCGAGGATCGCGTAGCCCTTGCCGAGAGTCGGGTAGTCGATCCAGTCGCGGGGCGGGCAGTTCATCCGTCCTCCCTCCGTTCGCGTTCTAGCCGTTGCCACCATCGCCGGCGGTGCCATCCAAGGCGCCGTTGCCTGTCTCGTACCAACGCCACCTGCAAGTCCATGTGGATGAACACCGCGTTCGCCGATGGTTGCACGACGCGGCCGTTGATGATCGGTCCAAGCGCGTCGCAAGCGCGCTTGATGGCGGCGCGTAGTTCGCGGACGCGGATGGGGTCGCGGTGGTTCATCCGTCCTCCCCTGTCAGCCCGAGAGCCGCCCGGAGCGCCGCCACGTCGCCGGCGCGGTTGTCGATCCTGCGCCGCAACCGCCGCAGTCCGCGTGCCTCGATCTGCCGGATGCGCTCGCGCGTCGTGTCGTCCTCGACGGCTACCTCCTCCAGCGTCCAGCCGTCGCGGTAGCGGCGCGTCAGTACGCGAAGGTCGCGCGCATCGAGCCGGCCCACCGCGCCGCGCAGCACCTCGGCCGTCTCCGCGTCCTCGCCGGCCACCGCCGAGAGGAGCCGCTGCGAGTGCTCGCCCACCAGGGAGCCGACAACCCCGGCAGCGATCGACGCCTCGAAGCGCGTCCGCGTCACGCGGTCGATTGCGTCCGGCCACAGGTAGTCGAGGCCGAGCCCGTAGAAGGTGGCGATCGTCTCGGCGGTCGGGCGCCAACCCTCCGCGCCCCAGGGGCTCTTGCGCAGCGTCTCCAGGGCGTTCAGGAGCGAACCGTTGATCCCGATTTTCCGCGCCGCCTCGGCCTGCGTCCAGCCGAGTTCCTCGCGGGCGCGGATGAGCCGGTCATTCCGCAGGCGGATCTCGACACGGAAGATCGGGTCGGCGTCCCCGGGGAGGGCGGGCGTGTTCACGGGGCGGGTCATCCGTTCACGACGCGCGCCCTCATCGTGGCCTCCACGTCGTCGGCTCGTGCCCCAGGAACTCGGTGAGTTCGGTGAATCCGAATCCTCCGCGCTCAGCGATGCGCTCGGCCGACTGGTTGCGCCCGAACCTGGCGGCGTAGACCTCCCACGCCTTCACGTGTTCGGCCCACGCGACCATGCCCGCAGGTTTTACGAGTCGGCTCTTGTTCCATTCGGCCTGGACAGGCGCGTTCGGTGCCGGATAGCTGCTCATGTCGTCCGCCCTTCTCGCGCGGCGTCCCCGCACGGGTAGCAGTAGATCCCGCGGTGCTCGTGGATCTCCTCGTTGAGCAGCGCGCTGCCGCACGCGAGGCATTCCCGCGCGCGGAGCCGGTCGATGATGCTCCCGCGGGCCGTCCGTGCCGTCTCTATGTCGGGCGCCTCACGGGCGTACCGCTCCGTCCATCGCTTGCGGGCGGGGCGTTTCTGCGCTGGCACCGGGTCGAGCACCATGATCACGACGCGGTGCGACCCGTCCGCGCGCACCCACACGTCGGCGCGGTAGCTGTGGCCGTCTGTCGAGAAGCCGAGGGCGCACTGCTCGACGAGGCGGGCGATGGCGTCGGCGATCATGCCATGTCCCTCCATGTCAGCCCGACAAGCCGCCCGTCCACAACCTCGACCGTCGCTGGCCTCTCGCACAGGATCACGGCGCCGGGGACGATCCACAGTGCGAAACAGGATGCCGCGATCTCGTTGTGGAGGCCCAGCAACTCACGCTCGCGATCCCCGCACGAGACGCCGAGAAACTCGACGCCGTAGGAATAGTACGCCAACCATCCCGAGTCACTGAGCGAGGCCCTGAGCGAGTCCCTGAGCGAGCCCCTGAGCGAGGCCCAGAGCGAGTCACTGAGCGAGTCCCTGAGCGAGTCACTGAGCGAGGCCCAGAGCGAGGCCCAGAGCGAGTCACTGAGCGAGGCCCTGAGCGAGTCCCTGAGCGAGCCCCTGAGCGAGGCCCTGAGCGAGGCCCAGAGCGAGTCCCTGAGCGAGCCCCTGAGCGAGTCACTGAGCGAGGCCCAGAGCGAGCCCCAGAGCGAGTCACTGAGCGAGGCCCAGAGCGAGTCCCTGAGCGAGCCCCTGAGCGAGTCACTGAGCGAGGCCCACGCGCGCCCATATTCCGCCGCGCCGTCAGCGGGCGACGCCACCCACACGACGTGGGCCACGTTGACCCCGCCGATCTCGGCGAGGCGTCGTGCCGCCGCGTCGGCGCGGGGTCGGTCGGCGGGCTTCGTGCTCGTCGCCTGCGCGAAGTACCTTTCACGGTACTCGGCGATTTTGGCGGTCTGTTCGGGGGTCAGTGCGGTGATCATGTAGATGATGTCTCCTCTTGTTGTTCGTCGGCGATCATGGCCGGTCTCCGTTGTCCACGAGGCGACCGGCCAGGGCGCGCGCCTCGTCGCGCTCGCGGCAGACGCGGCGCATGAAGTCGGGCACCGCTTCATCGGCGTCGCAGTCGTAGCCGAGTTCGGTCGCCTCCTTCTCGATCCACTCGACGGTCGCGCGCTCGGCCAACGCCCGCTGGGCCAGCGCCCGGATCGCGTTCACGTCCGAGTGCATCGGCTCGCCCGTGTCGCGGTACTCGCGGTGCTCCCGGAGTGCGCCCGCGATCCCGTCCGCGTAGCGGCGGTGGCGCGTCTCGGCGTACTTCGCGCGCCCCCGCTCGGTCCGCATCGCGCGCTCGCAGACGCACGCGAGACACGTCCCGCGCTCGTCCGGGCCGCAACCGCAGTCGCAACCGTTGTCGGCGAGGGCGTCGCAGGCCAGCGCCCAGTCGGTCAGGTGGCCATTCGCGTCGCGCTCGTGCCGCTGGTCGCCGGGGCAGATATCGTCGATCATGCGAACATCCCCCGTTGGACGCGGCACGCCCGCGTGTGGTCGTAGATTTCCCTCGCGCCCGTGCAGCGAAAGCCACAGTCGCAACGGTAGGACCGCCGCCATCCAACCAGGTCGGCCACGTCGAGAAAGCGCCCGAGGCGCAGCGTCTCGGCGAACACGAACGCCCGCCGAGAAAGCCCGGACACGCCCGCCGGGGGTACCGAACGGGGCGCCGTTGCGCGGGGCTCTTGGCCCTCTCCCGTCTCCGGCGGGCGGTCCAGGCACGTCGAGGGTAGCACGCGCGCGCTCACTTCGCGCCTCCAGGATTGCCGCACGTCTCGCACCGGACGCGAGTCGGGGCGGGCTTGCCCTTGACGCGGCGCCGGACAGCCTCGTGCTCGCACTCCAGCGTCAGTCGCCACACCGCCCTGCCGCGCTCCAGGAACGACGCGAACGTTTCATCGGCGGTCGCGCTCGTCACGCGCGACCACGGGTTGCGGCGCATCCGGATCACGGCGTCACCCGTGCGCGCTGCGCTACCAGCCGCGCCGTCTCCGCGTCGAGGCTCCACAGCCCGAGGCGCCCCTTGCACGGCACGGGCTCCGACAGCGGGCGCACGTCGTCGAGCGCCCAGCACCACGGGCCGCAGTGCCACGGGGTCAGGTCGCGGCGCAGGATGCCCGTGATTCGCTCGCAGGCCGCGAGCCGCGCCGTCCCGACGATGGCCCCGCGCGCCGACTTGCAGAGCGGCACGTACCGGCCGAGCGTCTGTTCGATCCACGCCCGCCCTTCGTGGTCGTAGGACCGCCCGGCGTGGATCGCGATGGTTTCCCCGATGGCGCTCTCGGGCGCGGGCCACGTCCGATTCTCGACGCGCTTTCCCGCGTGCAGGATGGCCCACGTCCACGGCTGCCGGATGCTCAGCGCGCGCACGGCGTCACCTCGGGGAACTCGCGCACGCGGAGGTCCTCCGTTGCGTCCGTCCAGGCGATCCCGGTCTTGGCGCCCATCAGCCCTCTCCTCTCGCAGTTGCCAACGGCGTCCCATCACGGTCCACCTCAACGACGGGGCCGCAGCGCCGCGCCTTGATCTTGTGCGGGTAGGCGTCGCCCTCATTGGGCGCGCGCATGTCTGACAGCGCGACGGGACACGCCACGAATCGCGTCGCCGCGGCGTCGAATTCCAGCGCCATCGCCGGGCGCGGCGAGAAATGCAGCCCGCCGCCGCACTCCTCCCGCCCGCCGTCCCAGTCGGGCGCCTCGCACGTCCCGCCGGGGGCGTAGACGGCCCCGCGTGCGCTCCGGTAGTCGTCGCGGACCGCTTTGTAGATCGTGGCGATCCCGCCCACCATGGTCACTCCGTGGTAGTCGCACCATGCCTCGGGGGTGACGACGGCGGGAACGCGCACTACGACCCCGATTCCGGTGACCGTCACATCGCAGCCGTGGGCCGAGACGACAACTGTCGCCGTTGCCGCGAGCGCGACGGCGCGCGCGTAGGCGCGGACCTGGACCGCGCCCCACGCCTCCACGTGCGCGGAGTCCCACGCCACCACGTGCGCGGAGTCCCACGCCACCACGTGCGCGGAGCCCCACGCCACCACGTGCGCGGAGTCCCACGCCTCCACGTGCGCGGAGCCACTCGCCACCACGTGCGCGGAGCCCCACGCCACCACGTGCGCGGAGTCCCACGCCTCCACGTGCGCGGAGCCACTCGCCACCACGTGCGCGGAGTCCCACGCCTCCACGTGCGCGGAGCCACTCGCCACCACGTGCGCGGAGCCAACGACGACGATTCGCTCCGAGCGCCCGTTGTCGTGTGCCGCCAGGGCAACGTCCAACTCTGCCTGCGTCGCGACGGTGATCATGCTCCCTCTCCTCTCGCGATCCTCGCTCGCCTCGCGGCCCGGTACACGCGCTCCGGCGCGAATGCGACGGCCTTGCCGATCCGCGTGACGTAGCCGTTGCACGGCGCCGCGCCTTCGTAACACGCGCCGAACACGCCCATCGGCACGCGGTCGCCCGCCAGCGCGTACTCCACAACCACGACGGGTTGTCGCGCCGGTTGCGGCACGATGGGCGAGTGCGGCGGGACGCCCGAGTCGGCGGCGACCTCCGCGTCGTAGCAGGCGTCGCAGCCCTGCGGATCGCGGAGTCGGGCGCCGTGGCGGCAGCGGGCGAGGTTGCGCGCCACGTCAGCCCTCCGTTCCGGGTTCGGGCGCCGCGTCGGGCGCGTTGGTTTCGCGCGGCGGGAACACGTTGGCCGCGTTCTCGCCCTGCTTGATCCGCGGGTACTTCGCCCGCAGATCGGCCAGTTCGTCCGGCCCCCACTCGCCGCACTGCCGGCCGTAGAACGCCTCCAGCGCAACGAGCGTCACCCCGAGGGTCGTGTACCGGACGATCTCGGCGTCCGCCTGTCGGCGCAGATCGCCGAGACCGGGCGCGGAAGCGCTCGACGACGCGGGGCCGATCCACGCACGCAGCACGTCGAGATCCTGCGCCGTCCACTCCGCGACCCCTCGGCCCCCGACCCGCGCACAGGCAAGCCCCATGTCGAGCCCGCGATCCGCGATCGCCTTCGCGGCGCGCATGTTCCGGCCCGTGTCGATCGTCGCCGGACTCGGCGCGGGCGGCTCGGCCGGGTCGGGCATGTCCGCCGTGGCAATCCCGAGCAGCGAGAGCGCGGTGTACCGCGACAACAGCGTCACCGTCGAGGCGATGGCCTGCGCCGGGTTTTTCGAGCCGCTCGTGTCCGGCGGCGCGTCCATCGTCGCCGACTCGCTGTGCCCCTGCGCGTGCGTGAGGGTACAGGTCACGCGGACCGCGCCCTTTTCCGTCGTGGCGGGAGTCCACGCGAGTGAGAAGCCGTGCGCCGTCAGCGGCTCCGTGATCGCGTCCATCGCCGCCGCGAGGCTCGTGTGCGTGTAGCGCGTGCGCCCCTTCGCGCTGGTGAAATCCACGGTGGCATCCCGCGCGATCACTGTGGGGAGGTCGCGTTTCAGTGAAACGAGCGCGGCGGCGTACGCCTTGCGCGCCTCGTTCGCCTCCCACTCGCGCTGCATCCCCATCAACTCGCGCAGCGTCGCCGCGTCGGGGTTGCGTGCGAGGATCGTGGCGACCATCGGGTGAATCCCCTGCATGGCTACGGCGTGGGTCTCGGGGTCGAGCACGAGGGCGTGTTTGGAATCGCTCACCACGCACCTCCTTCGTCGGGGAGCGCCGCGGCATCGAGCGCCCACGGCGGCAGGTCCAGCGTGATCAGGTCCGGCGCGACGCCGGGCCAGATGTCGGCCGCTCGGCACTCACAGTACCGGCGCAACAGGTCGCGCCACATCGCGTTTCCGAGCATGAGCGTTTCCGCGGACAACCGCGCGGCGATCACGTCGTACGGCTCGACGGTCTGGACCGCGAGGATGTACGCCTCGGCGTCGGGCGGCAGCAGCCCGGCGGCGATTGCCCCGTCGCGGTACCAGGACACCTGCCCGTGATACCGGAACGTGGCCACGTCGCGGACGAACTCGCGTACCGTCGCGCGGCGCGTGGTCTTCACGTCGACCACGCACTCCGGGCACAGGTAGTCGAGCCGACCCTTGCACGCGATCCCGGTGGCTGCGTCGGTCCACTGCACGGTTTCCTCCGCTCGCCCGCCGCGGAGCAGATCCGCCGCGACGCGATGCGATCGGACGGCTCTTGCGCACGTCTCCGACAGCGCCCACTCGCCCGGAGAGAGCGCCTCGGCCCCGGCGGAAGTCGCGAGGAAGGTGGCGTAGGTGGCCTTCCCCTCGCGGGTGCGCCGATCTACCTCGGGCGCCACGGCGTAGCGGGTGGGCCATGCCTCGGGCTCCAGGATCGCGCAGTGGACGGCGCGCCCGAGGCGAAATGCGGAGCTGTCCGGCTCCGGGTTGTCGCACCGAAAGCGCATCAACGCCGGACTCGTGGCGAGCTTCGACAACGTGCTCCAGTTGAGCGCGTCGATCGCGTCGTAGTCACTCACCGCGCACCTCCGAATCCGGCGGCGCGATCGGCGCGAGCGCCTGGCGGATGGTGGGGGGCAACGCGGGCGCGGGTGCCTCTGCGGCCGGCGGCTCGTTGGGCGCGGCGTCGGGCGCGTACCCGAGGTGGCGGTCCGCGTACCCGATCGCCTCGTCGATCGCGCGCTCCACGTCGTCGGGCACGTCGTCGAATCCCGCGGTGCGCGCGGCCTCGGCCAGCGCGCGCGCCGCCTTGACCCACGCGTCGATCTCGGCGATGGCCGCAACGCGGGCGGATTCGTTGGCGCGCTCCCACCATGCGCCGCTCGCGCGGTAAGACCGATCCTGCAAGACGATCACGACCGCACCGCCCGCGGCTTGCGGATCGGACGGATCTCCAGGCCGAGGTCCATGAGTGCGCGGACGACGGTCGCCCCGTCGCACCCGAACACGTCCGGGATCGTTGCCTCGGGATTCGCCGCCCGCACTCCGGCGACGGCGGCGGCCTCGATGGCCTCCGTCGTCGGGCAGCGCAGGTCGCCGCTCTCCGTCCTCTCGCCGCGTCCGCGGCACCGCTCCGAGTTGCACAGGCAGATCATCGCTCACCCCTTCTCCGCGCGTTGCGCGGCGTCGATCGATTCGCCCCGGAGGGCCAGTTCGCAGATCGCTCCAATGGCGGCCAGGCGGTTGTCTCGCGGGGTCTGCTCCGGCGGTAGCGGAGCGGGGCCGCGCGCCTCGAGGTGCCAGCCGTAGACGCGGGCGTGTACGGCGCACAGGGCCCGGCGCAATCGCGCGACCTCGACCCACGGCTGCGACCCCGGCGCGACCGGCCCGACGACCGGCGGCCCGTAGCTCGCGTGGGCCAGGTCGCGCGGGTCGGGCGCCTCCGGCAGCAGCGCGGCCACGGCGTCACGGAGGTCGCCCGCACGGCACGTCTCCGGCGGGAGCGCGTCGTCGTCCGCCCATCCGTGCGCCCAGCGGTCGCCCGCCAGGATCGGCGTCTCGCCGTCCGCGCACCGGGGGCACGCGGCGCAGTAGCACGCCCGGGCGATCTGCTCGGCGTGCGTCACCGGGGCGCCTCCGGGCAGGTACGCCGGTTGTGCCCTGCGGCCCCGCAGAGGCCGCAGGAGTAGACCTCCTCGCCAGCGGCGACACGATGCCGGAGCCGGAGCTGGCGGGCGTACTCGGCCCGCCGGGCGCGCTCCTGGGCGCCAGCGGCCCCCAGGACGGCCGCGCAGTCGGCCCGGTGCCCGGTGACGCCCCGGCACTCAGGGCAGGGCAGGGCGAGCCCCGGAGCCTCGTACAGCGCGAGCCGTGCGCGGTGCGGGCGGGGGAGGATCGCAGGGCCGCGCCCGCCGTGGCCACCGGCGACCGCCCGCAGGCCGCCGTCGCGGCACGGCTCTCCCGTCGCCTCCCCGCAGGTAGGGCAGCGCACGGCCAGCGCGGGGTGCTGCCTGTGCGCCCGCTCGGCGGCGGCGAGGAGTCCGGTGGGGGCGTGGTCGCTCACGGCCTCCACGTCTACCGCGCCCGCGGCCCCGGTGCAACAAAATTCGCGCCGCTCGGGCGCCGCCCTCCATATATTAGCGCGTCCGCCGCCCACCCCGGGTCCGATGCCCCTCCGCACGCGGACCGCGCAAACCCGCGCCAGTCGCGGACTTGCGGACGCACCGTTCATTTCGCGCTGAATTTCTCGAGGTTTTCGCAACGCGCCTCCGCAAACCCGCGCGGAACGGGGCTTAGCGCGCTCGCCTGTTTGCCGAGTCCGCACGACGGTCGCGGGGCGATGCGAGAAATCCGCAACGATTACGCAGGGATGTCCGGCGTTGCACGATATTGGTTGACACGGGGCCACGGCGGCGGTACAAGGGGGGCATGAAGACGATCACGACGACGGACGGGAGGACGACGATGGCGGAGCATGATGTGGGCGACGACGATCAGGTCGTCGACCGATGCCCCGAGCACGGAGCAGAGTGCGTCCGCGAGCGTGGCCGCGGAGCGGCGGTCGTCTACCACTACCGCTGCGGGTGCGCGGTGGTAGCGGGAGGATCGCGCGCCGGCGGAAACGGGTGGGCACGGTGGTACGCCGATCCTGTCGTCGCGCACGGTCGCGCGGCGATGGCAACCAGGATGGCCCGCTAGGGCCAGGAGGATGACGATGACGACGACGAATCAGACCCCCGGCACCCGCGACGCCGACGAGGCGCGGAGCGTCTACGCGCGCGACCCCGGAGATTGCCGCTGGTACCGCCACGGCGACGACGCGATCGGCGTGGTCCAGAGCGACCGCGACGAGGGACTGTGGGCCCCAGCCTACGTCGCGGACGGAGCCCCGGCGGGCGAGGGGACGCTCTACCGCTGGGACGACCTGGAGGGCGCCGTGGGCGACGCGGCGCGGATCACCGCCCGCCACGCCACGTCCGCCGCGGGCGGCGACGCGCTGGCCGCCTACCACGCGGGACGGGTTGCCGAACGCGCGGCCGAGGTGCGGTCGTGACCCGCGCCGTGTCGCCTACGGCGGACGGGCACGAGCACGCGGAATATGCACACGTGCATGGGCAGTTCCGTTGCACGTGCGGGGCCGTGCGCCTCGGGACGCATGGAGTCTGGGCGACGCCGAGAGCGTCCGCCCGGCTCCGTGCGGCGGCCGAGCGGGCCACCGGGCGGCTGATGGGCGCCCACGGCACGGCCGTGGACGCCTACGGCCAACGACTGGCCGAGTAGCCCCCACCTCGGCGGTAGGCACGAGGAGCCGCCGCCGGGACCACGCACCACCGGGCGCGAGAGCGCCCGAGGAGATGACCATGAACAAGACGACGGACACCGGCACCCGCGACGCCGACGAGGCGCGGACGATGACGGCGGACGCGGCGGACCAGGCGTCCGCCGAATGGGACGCGGACATGGCGGCCGAGGCCGACCTCGCCGACGAGGGGTACGTCAACGCGGGGCTCGCCCCGCGCCGGACCCGCGACGCCGACGCGGCCCCTAGCGACCTCGACGCGGGCCCCCTGTGGGGCCTGGCGGTGCAGTCGTGACACGCGCCGAGGCCCTGCGATGGGCGCGCGAGGTAGACGACGACGCCGATCTCGACGACGCCGATCTCGACGATGCCTGCGTAGCCCTGGGGTACGATCCCGGGTACCTCCGCGGCGACGCCGAGGACCCCATCGATCGGCGCTGGGACACGGTGTGCGCCGAGGTGCGGTCGTGAGCCGCGGCTACAGCCGGGCCGCGATGGCGGCGCTCGGCCGCTTACAGGGGGCCCCGCCCCCGCCTCCGGCCCCCGCGCTCGCGCAGGGGGCGCACTCGCTGGAGTGCCACGCGGCGCGCGTCGCGTGGTACGACGCGCTCCACGCTGTCCTCGGCGCGTCGGACGCCGAGTCGGCCGCCCGGGGGACGCCCGGGGCGGCGTCGGCGCTCGCGGCGAAGGCGGCGACGGAGGCGGCGCGGGACGCGCGGCACGCCGAATACGTGGCGGCGCAGGGCAGGTGCCCCGCGCCGCACTATGGCGCGAGCGAGTCGGATGGCGACGACCGCCGCTCCGGAATTGGCGAGCCGTAGCCCTCACCCCGGCGGTAGGCACGCGGAGCCGCCGCCGGGACCACGCACCACCGGGCGCGAGAGCGCCCGAGGAGCAGACATGGACACCCCGACCCCCACCCCCACGATCCTCGGCATCGCGAGCTACGGCCCCGCTGGATTCGAGATCCAGGCGTCGGTCCCCGGCGAGTTCGGGGGCACGCGGACCCGCGCCGTCTGGGCCTCGGGGCACACGGCGCCGGAGACCGCAGAGGCCGTCGCCGAGCAACTCCGGGGCGACCCCGAGCGGCTGCGCGCGGCGTGGGTGCGTGGCGAGCGGCCGGATCGGAGGGCGCCGTGAGCGCGCGCGAGTACGAGATCCCCCGCGCGATCGACGCCCCCTGCCCGGCGTGCGGCGGCCTCGGGCGCCTGGCCGACGCGCCGTGCGGCGACTGCGAGGGCACCGGGCGGCGCGAGGTCACCGCCACGATCACCGTGCGCGTCTCCGGCCGCTGGTTGCGCGGGCGCTACTACGGCCCGCCGGAGGCGTGCTACGAGGGCGAGTCGCCGGCGGCGTGGTGCGTCGCCGTCACCACCGACGCGGGCCCGCTCCCGCTCTCGGCGCTCTCCGACGCGGCGCTGGAGGCGCTGTGCGAGGAGGCGCTGGAGCTCGATCGCGTCGCCGACGAGGATCGCTCATGACCCCCCGCCGTGCCCCGCCCGCCCCCGGCTGGCTCTCCTACCGCGACGCCGCGCGACGCCTCGGGATCGGCGCCACGAGCGTCGGGCGCCTCGCCGTGTCGCGCGGCTGGCTGCGCTGGCGCCAAGGGCTGTGGGCCTACGTGCGCGAGATCGACGTAGCGTCGATGCTGCCGCCCGCGGCGCCGCGCGTCGCGGACGATTCTCGCCCGGTTCCTCCCTCCGGCCTCGATGCGACCTCGCCGTGACCTCGCGCCGTGCACCAGCGCCGCACC
>Ga0208958_1003377_pt1 | contig 12487 bp, 15 predicted proteins | sample RifOxyB1_FD_184032 | JGI IMG/M metagenome (GOLD analysis project Ga0208958, IMG submission 184032) | Soil microbial communities from Rifle, Colorado - Rifle Oxygen_injection B1 (SPAdes) | ecosystem: Environmental > Terrestrial > Deep subsurface > Rock core/Sediment | place: Rifle, Colorado...
AACATTCCACCACTAAGCCAGGCAATCCAAGGAATAGAAGGTAATAAAAGATAACCAACATCACAAATACCCTGATTGCATATACGAGAGTATATTATAGAAATAATAGATAGAACTAAGTAAATTCCAACCAAACTCCAACCTATTTGTGATTTTAAGATTTTCATTTTAATTTTCTATAAGTCTCTTCCAAGTAATGTTCTTCTATTATTTGCCTTAGCTCTCTTTATAGCATCTCTTAAAGCGTCTTCAGCAACTCTTTCAAGTTCTTTTGAAACATCTCCGGAAACACTTGATATTGATTTTTCCTTATCAATGTCTTCAATAACTTTTTTAATATTATTTTCTTTTATTAATCGCCCCATTTTTATTATTTTTTTCCTCTTTTTCTTTACTCTCTTCAACCCACCCAGGTTTTAACAATGGAAATATAACACACTCTCTTATAGGTCTGTCAACTAAATAAGAAAATAGTCTTTCACTAACTCCAAACCCGCAAGTTGGAGGCATTCCATATTTCAGAGCCTCAATAAAACCCTTATCGTGATCCATACTTTCACTATCTCCAGCAGATTTCATTTCCATTTGCTTTTTCAGCCTTTCATCCTGATCTATAGGATCATTTAATTCAGAATAACCATTCCCTAACTCTGTTCCAGCAATTATAACTTGAAATTGTTCAACCTTTCTAGGATCTTTAGAATTTCTCTTAGCTAATGGAGTAATTTCAGCAGGCTGTCCGATTAAAAATCCAGGTCCTGAAAGTTTTTTTCTGCAGTATTTCCATAAATTATCAACTAATCTCCACTTACCGACATTATCATACTCAATTTTTAATTCATCCAGTTTTATTTTAATATCCTTTTCATCAGCTTTCCATATATCAATTCCTGTATGTTTTTTAATTAAAGAATCATATTCATAAATTTCCCATTTCTTTCCAAGATCAACTTTATACCCATGAGTTTCAAATTTTAATTTTCCAATTGTTTCTTTAGCAGCTTTTTTATACATTTCTTCAACTAATTTCATTCCGTCTTTGTAGTTAGCATAACCCCAGTAAAATTCCATTTGAGTATAGTCTTGTAAATGTTCCATATCCATCCCTTCATTTCTAAATTGCCTTCCAATCTCAAAAGTTTTTCCATATCCAGCCACCATTAATTTTTTCTGCCATAATTCTCCCATTGAAATTCTTAGATAAACATCAATATCAAGGGCATTGTGATGGGTTTTAAAAGGTGTAGCAGCAGCTCCTCCGGCTGAAGTTTCAAGAACAGGAGTCTCAACTTCTAAAAATCCCTTATCATTCAAAAAATTTCTTATTGTACTCCAAAATTTTTGCCTCTTAATGAAAAGCCCATTAATTTCAGGATTCATTAAAATGTCTAGGTATCTTTTTCTAAACTTTTCTTCCTCATCAACTAAACCATGATACTTTTCAGGTAGTGGAAGAATGGACTTTGTAAGTAATTCAATTTTTTTGATTAAAATAGATAACTCTCCTGTTTTTGTTCTTAATATAACTCCTTCCACACCAGCAAAGTCTCCAGCATCAATATACTTCTTAAAGAATTCAAAATGCTTATTAGGGGTTTCTCCTTCCTGTGAAACTAACTGAATTTTTCCTGAAGAATCTTGAAGAGTTGCAAAGGATATTTTTCCAAGATCTCTTTTGATCATTATTCTTCCTGCAACAGATACTTTATCTTTTGTTTTACCTTCTTTTTTCAGTTTCTTATACTTTTCCTGCAAGTCATTTGAATAATTATTTACTTCATATTTATTTGGATAAGGGTCAATTCCCATTTTTCTAAGCTCATCTACTTTTTTTATTCTTGCTTGGATTATTTGATCTTCTCTTCCCATATCCTATTAAGAAAAAGTGAATTTATATATCTTATTAGATTATAATAATAACATTAAAATAAATAGAAATTATATTTATTAAATTTTGAAGAGATATTGCAACCTTTACTATATGTTAAGTATTTTAAACTCTTTAAAATCCTGAAAACTTGTTTCATTCATTACAGCATTCCTTATCTGAGTATGTTTATTACCAGCTCTACAACGTTCAAACATTTCATCTACACTCTCTATATCTCCTTCAACAAATATCTCTACACTTGCATCCTCGAGATTTCTTACAAATCCTTTAAGACCAAGACTGTCAGCATGATCTTTAATGAAATTTCTAAAGAAAATATTTTTCACACTTCCCTTAAGGATAATTTTAGCAGCTTTTTTCATTTTAATTAATATTTACAATCTTATTAATACTATTACCTATCTAAGAAAAACTTGTTTTTTTAAGTTTTCTATGATTTTTAGCCACCAAGATATGACACTAATAATGCAACTAGAACAACTAAGACTAATAATATTACAATTGGTAGGATTATTGCAAGAGCAGCCTTTCCATGGCTAATCTCTTGGAATTTCTTTATTCCTTTTATATAGAATATAAATCCATGAATAATTGAAATTACACTCATTACAGCATATATAACAATTGTTATTTTAGCCCCAGGCTGTGATAAAAATGCTAAAGCTAAAGAAGCTATTAAGTCAGGATCCTGAGTTGTTTGAATTTGTTGAAGTATACTAGTATCATAAGGCCAGATAAGCCACGAAATTAGCTGAAGGATAACCATGATAATTGAATAAACACTCATTATTACTAAGGTATAGACTGCAGTTTTATAAGTTTCAAAAAATCTTTTCTTACCTTTAAAGGCTAATACTCCGAGGTGAACAATACCTGCAAGTACAAAAGGAAAAATCAAAGCTGCAATAACTGTTGAAATAAATCCTAGTAAAATATCAGTAATAGCTGGTCTTGCAAATACCAGTCCTGCTAAAAAAGAAATTATAAAATATAATATATAAATCAACATAAAATCCTTGATTAAAACCTGATATCTGTTTTCAGAGTAAATTATCTGGAGAAATTTATCTGGCTTTAATAATAGTTCCTTTATATTAAATAGATAACTGCTTTTCTTTTTTCCAGTATTCTTAATATCTTCAGATTTGTTTTCAGAAATATTTTTCCTATTTATCCTCTTCTTTACCATTAAATATAGAAAGAATATAATGATTTATAAACCTTTTCAGTTTTTCAGTACTAATAACTAACAATCCCTCTAAAATAATTATAAAAAACTTTATAAACTTCTTTCTCGCTTTATTAGCATTAATTAAAGAGGATGTATGGTTAATAAAAAAAATTTTGTGTTAGTATTTTTAACATTTACAATTCTTTTGATACTATTATCTTTTAGCGTTTATGCACAAACATCAAATAATACAACTGAAAATAATAATAAATTACTTCCTTTAAGTGATTGGAATGAAACAAAATTATTGGAATTTCATTACAGTCCACAGATAAAGACTAGACTGAATGGGACTTTCTACCCATTACAAGTTTTGATGGTTGGAAAAGCAGATAAAGGGGATAAAAATAAAACATGGGATAATAGACAGCAGTCAATTTTCCATTACGCATCAGATATAAATGTATTTTACAACGATGATAATTACTCTCTTCAAGATTTGATAGATTTTAGGGGGATTAGAGTAGATGGTGGAGAAAATTTTCCACCAGTTTCATTTGGTGATATTTCTCCATGGGATGATTCAGAACATTTAGCTTGGCATTCTGCAAGTGAAATAAGAGTCAGAATAAGAACAATTTATTACTCTCTCCAATATGCAATTGATAATGGACTTATTAGATTTCCAAACAGAATAAATAGAACAAGAGAAACAGTTGTTCTTACATTTTCTGTTCCAGCAGGATCAAAAGATGAATATGATACTTTTTGTAGAAGAGTAAGAACAGAAAACTTTGCTTCACTTAATGATAAAATTAATGCTTCTGTTTTAGATCAGGAAACAATATACAAAGTTTCATGTTCGTATGGTGGAGGAGATTATCAAGAGGCTTATAGTGTCAAATTTAATTCTACTTATTCAGAATTTTTTAATTCTGACGAAAAACACATTTCAAGAATTGTTTTAGGTAATGAAATTTCCCGTGGGAAAGATACATTTATCTGGGAATTAAAATTAGATGAGAATAAAGAGCTTAATATTAATGTTAAATTAGCTCAGCTCTGTCAAAGAAGGTTAAGCCCTCAAATAGATATTAGTCAGTGTAATCTTCTTTTTGGCCAAAATGAAGTTGATAGTGAGGCTTCTACAGGTGATGTAATTCAGTTAATTAGAACATTAAATAATCTAAGACAAAACTCTTTGACTCCTGGAAGTTCTGGAGAATGTCAAATTCCTTATCAAGCTAACAATATTGGAAATGCAAATACACAATCATACAATAACTGTGGGAACGGACAATGCTCTGGTTCTGAATGGGCATTAGGCAATTGTATAAATGACTGTGGAGCATCTTCATGTACTTCTTCAAGTAATGCTAACAATGAAAGACTGTTTTCTCTTGACTGTTCAGATGCTCTAAGAATGACTTTCGGAGTTAAGTGTGTTGAATTTAATTTCTGTCCTGTATACAAAGCTCCTGTAGGACTAGGTCCTGGAATTGTAAGAAATCAGGAAATATATGCTTGGGACAAAGTTGATTGCAAAGTAATTGCTTAAAAATAAGATTCCAAAATCTTATATGGAAAGTACTGGTTTGCTTAAAGATTCCAAGAAATTCCTTGAATTTCTGGACCCAAGAATCTCTGATTCTTTAGGTTCCAAAATCTTTACCCTTTTACTTTTAAAGTTCTGGTTTGCTTAAAGATTCCAAGAAATTCCTTGAATTTCTGGACCCAAGAATCTCTGATTCTTTAGGTTCCAAAATCTTTACAGTTTATTATTGCAAGGTACTGGTTTGCTTAAAGATTTCCAAAATCTTTATAGAGATAGATTTAAAAATATACTTTTCTGATAAACTTTATTGCAAAGTAATTGCTTAAAGATCTCAAAGTCTTTACATTAAATTATTAATGTTTTTAAAATGCCAAAGAATAAAAAAATCAGAATCTGAAAAAGAAGTAGCTAGCGAAAGTATAGTAACTGAAAAGAAAGCAAAAAAGTCTTCTAAGAAATCAGCTGAAAAAGAAGCTTCTAAAATGTTAGAGCCTGTTAATGAAAAAGAAACTAAAAAAAGAACTTCAGATAGAAGCGTTCTTCTTAAAGAACTTAAAGAGAAAGCAAAAAAATTACAGGCTGGGATTGAAGGAGTTGGTACAGAAGATATTAAAGAAGAACTTGAGAAAAAAAGAGAGTTATTAATCCCATTGGAAGATTATGTTAAAACAGGTATCCATTTAGGAACTAGAGTTATAACTCCTGATATGAAGCCATTTGTTTACAGAAGAAGAGCAGATAGTATTGGTGTTTTAAATACAAGCTTAATTGATGAGCAGATAAAAAAAGCAATTGATTTCGTGTCTAAATATGAACCAGCAGAAATAGTTTTGGCTTGTAAAAGAGAAGCTGGATGGAAACCTGCAATTTTGTTTTCAGAAATAACTGGAATAAGGGTTTTCACAAAGAAATACCCTGCAGGTATGATGACAAATACTGCTCTTGAAAACTTTTATGAGCCTGAATTAGTTATTGTATGTGATCCTTGGATTGACAAAAATGCATTAAATGATGCAACACTTACAAATAAGAAAAAAATAATACTTTGTGATACAAATAATTTCACAGCTCGTGCAGATTTAGTCATTCCCTGTAATAATAAAGGATCAAAATCTTTAGGATTAATTTTTTATCTGTTAGCTAGAGGGTATATTGAAAAAAAGAAGATAAAAGTAAAAATGCCTTCAATGGCATTATTTGTTGATGAAGAAGAAGCAGATATACAATATATTCAAGAATCTCCTAAAGAACTAGCTGTTTGATTTTAGAATTAATTGTAAGTTAATCCTTTATTATTTAATACATTAACACTAAAACTCCTTTTTTTAAGCTCATGTTCTGTTAATCCCAAACAACCTCTTTCCCTTGGATGTATAGATTGATTTTTATATTGGCCACCAATCAAATTTATAATTTTAGGATCAAATTCTCTTAAAAAACTAACCAATCCCCTCCATCCAATTTCTATTGGTTTAGGATCCATTTCATCATTAGCCTCAAAAGTTTTAACAAAAAATGTCTGATCTAATCTTCCCAAATTACTAACTGCTTCAACAGTCCCATTAAAACTGTCTAATCCTTCTAAAATAACAAGAGGACCATTATATTCTGAAACAAAATCTTCCATCATTGTATAGTAATTGTCATATCTTGCTAAAGCCCTTGGGAAATAAATATGTACTCCCAATACTACTTCTTGACTCTTTCTCAAATTTCTATTAATTTGTGAGATAGAATAAATTCCAGATCTATATTCAAATAACTCAACATCAGATTGCATTAAAAAATCATAATTTTGTATTTTAAAAGGTTAATTATAAAAGACTATGTTAATAAAATCAGATTAAAATAATAAATAGTTTAGATCAATCAATAAATCTTAATATTAATATGAAAATTTTCTTTAAGTTGTTATAGTCTAGAACCAATCCCCTTATCTTTTCTTTTTGCCAACCTCTGATCAATTACTCTTTCTGCATGTAATTTAATAGAAAAAACTTTATTTTCATTAAAAAATTCATAGGCTCTTAAATCTATAAACTCTTCTGGAGCTAAAAATCTTGCATCTGGAAGTACTGTCATTTCATTTAAGAATTGCCTATCATAATAAATATGGGTTATTTCATGAAGTAAAGTTAACATTTCCTCCAAGCCATCTTTGGTATATTCCAAATCATCATTTAACTCAATTAAGTATCTTGAAGCATCTGTTATATAATGGCCACAATCATCAAACAAACCATCTAATTTAACTAATCTATAGCCAACTGTTCCATTAACAGGTTTACCTTTAAATTTTAATCCCTTTTCCAAACTTACTTCAGTATGTTTCATAATTTCTGTTACATCTTTCACAGTCATTTTAGGAATACTTTGATGGTAAATTTCATAAAATCTATTTTGGGATCTAATTTCATTCATCAGATTTTATCAATTAAGCAGTTTAAAAATATTTATTGGATTTCTTATTAAGAAGATTTAATTTACTTGTTTGAAATATTTTACCTTTTAATATTTATTAACTTTGATTAGATTAACATTTTTACATTGTTAATAAATAATAACCCCCCCAAATCATATCTTTAACTTTGGTAAAGATATTTTCTATTACAAATTAAGTTTACTTTACTTTAAAAAACAACCAACCGTTTTTTGCTTTACCATAATTTGTTTTTAATAAAACATATTTTCCTTTTAATTTACTTCCATTAAGATGGAAAACAATTTTATCTTTTTTCCATGATTCTGGTTTATATGTCCCTTTATCCCAGATTTTTACTTTTCCTTTTCCATAACCTTCTTTAATTTCTCCCTCAAAATTTCTATAACTATAATCATGATCTGGAGTTTGAATTGCCAATCTTTTAATGCTTTTAGACTTAGGAGGAATTTTTGTAATTGCCCAGCTTTTAAGTTTTTTATTTTTCTCTAAACGAAAATCCCAGTGTAACTTTGTTGCTTTATGCTCTTGAATTACAAATATTGGCATGAATTTATAGAGAGTTTGATATTATAACTATTTGTTACTACTCTTTAGTTAGTGTAAATAGAAAGGTTTAAAAATAAAGAATATCTTGGAAAAATATAACTTAATCTTCATAAAGAGGATGTAAGGAGGTAAAAGAAAAATGGAAAGAAAAGATATAACAAACAAATTAACTCAAGAAAGTAGAGATGTTATTAAAAGAGCAACTATAGTTGTAGGAATAATTTCTACAGGAGCTTTAGGAGCTATAGCTGGAAGTTATCTTTCAAGACCAGCGACATTAGTTAAAAAATATGCTAATAGAGATGGAATAACTGACTATGTTGTAACTAACAGACTTGGAAACGAAACTGTTTTTTATAACAATAATGAAGCAGAAGGTCAGCCAATTCCAAGTTCAGATAAATTAACTCAAGAAAGTAGAGATGTTATTAAAAGAGCAACTATAGTTGTAGGAATAATTTCTACAGGAGCTTTAGGAGCTATAGCTGGAAGTTATCTTTCAAGACCAGCGACATTAGTTAAAAAAGATGCTAATAGAGATGGAATAACTGACTATGTTGTAACTAACAGACTTGGAAACGAAACTGTTTTTTATAACAATAATGAAGCAGAAGGTCAGCCAATTCCAAGTTCAGATTTAGCTGAAAAACTTAACAGACTACCTGGAAGTTATGAGCCTTTCAGAGTTGAATATAAACTTGAGGAATAAATTTAAAATACAAAAATGAGAAAAACATTAAAAAATTTTATTAATTTGGGTTTAGTTATAGGTGGAACATTTCTTGCAAAAGATTGCTATGAAAGAACTTTTCATGGAGACGCACTAGTTGTTCAAACAGATGTACAACTATCTCCATCAAGACCAGTTGACCATTTGACAGAGTATTATTTTTTTAGAGACAAAGATAAAGATGGTTCTATGGATAATCTAATGTATGTTAGTTCTATTTTTTCAAATAATGGTGGGCATTATAGAGACTCTTCATTTAACTTAAAAGGTGAGGAAGTTGGGAATATTTATAGAAACTTAAAACCTAAAAGTTCGTTTGATGGAACGATAATTGGAAATAATTAAAGTCTATTATTTATTAATTTTTATTTAATTTTCGAATTCTTTTTATAAATTTGTAAAATTTATAAAGTGTGGATTAATAACCTTTCTATGGGTAGTATGTTAAAAGAGTTAAATGAATTCTTAGGAAAAGCAGCTCTTGCAACTTATGCTGGAGGTGGTGATAGTTTAGATCCTGAAAAAGCAGAAAAAGGAATGAAAGAACTCGAATATGGAAATCCTGAAGATGAATGGTATTACAAAGATAGTTATGCAGGATTCTTTCAATCATGGGGAAGAGAAGTTGTTTGGCATAATCAAAAACCGTTCTGGGTTCAGATATATGGTGGTGGTATGACTGAAGGACATCATAGTGATACTGAATTTACTCACAAGACTTTTAAATTTCTTAAGAAAGCTTTATCACAAGGAGAAAAAAGTGAATCCTTTCAACCAAGAGGGCCAAAAAAATTTAAAGATGAAGATTGGTTCTATGAGTGTGAAATGGAAGGTGACATTAAAAAATTTAAAGGAAATGAAAAAATAAGTTTTAAGGGTGAAGTTGTATTCACACATGATTTTTCAGGCGGGTTATATATTTACAGAAATTAATTTTTATTTTATTTCATTTTATTTCTCATTATCTCTTTCAAAGAGCTTTGAAAAAAGTCTAGATAGAGAATCACTTCCAGCAACCTGAATAAAAAGGTTTTTGGGAATTGGGAAAAATAGTTCTCCAGATTTACTAGATCTTCTTTATCTCTCTCGAAGAGCTTTGAAAAAAGTCTAGATAGAGAATCACTTCCAGCAACCTGAATAAAAAGGTTTTTGGGAATTGGGAAAAATAGTTCTCCAGATTTACTAGATCTTCTTAAGTTGATTCCAGCCTCAAGAACTTTTGAAACAGGAATCCAATACCAAGTATCGTATGCTACATTTTCATTTGATATTACAAACCAAGTATTAATATTAAACCTTCTTTGAAGAGAAGAATATTTTTTTGCGTCAGATGCATCAATTGGAAAATTATTTTGATTATTGTTAATATTCTTATATTTTACATCAACAAAAATAAATCCAAAATAAGGAATTAATAAAATAAAATCCGGCCTTTTATTTCTTAGATCTTCTTTAAAAAATGAAGAGAAGGTTTCAGGTTCCTGATTTATGTAAAGATATGGTATTTTATGTTTATCTAACCACTCTTTAAACATTCTTTCTGCTGTTCTACCCTTTTCTTTATTTTCGTTAGTAACCATATTTAATTTAAATTTGAAATGTTTATATTAATTATTATTCTACATTTTCCCTCGTAAAATTATAAATTTTTAACAAAACATTTATAAACCTATTTTATTAACCTAAATTGTTAAAATGATATTTTATGAGTGCCTTAAGACATGCCTCGCAAGCTAAGGTATGATGTATGCGAAGCAGACAATCATACGTTGTAATAAACAACCCAAAAATTTCTAATAATTAAGTCGTCGGAGGATTAGGTCGTTATCATTTATTTTCTTTAATGATAACTATTCTTTAACTAGAATATTGCACTCTTATCCAGAATGGATATTGGAGTTAATTCCAGTTTATCCTGCTGGCGGCTGCGGCTATCTGGTTTGTACTTAGACATGCAAGTCTCTCGAAAGAGGACGAACTGCTCAGTAACACGTAGCTAACCTTCCTTAAGATTGGAGATACCCTCGGGAAACTGAGAATAATAACCAATAGAAGATGGTCACTGGAATGTACTATCTTTGAAACGCAAGGTCTTAAGATGGGGCTGCGGCTGATTAGGTAGTTGGTGGGGTAATGGCCCACCAAGCCGATGATCAGTAAGGGCTCTTAGCGGAGGGGCCCTGAGAGGGAATCTTAGACACTATTCCCAGCCCTACGGGGTGCAGCAGTTAAGAATCTTCTGCAATGCGCGTAAGCGTGACAGAGCGAGCCAGAGTGTTTCTCAATGAGAAACTTTTGCCAAATGTAAAAAGTTTGGAGAATAAGGACCGGGCAAGACTGGTGCCAGCCGCCGCGGTAATCCCAGCGGTTCAAGTCGCAGCCACAATTATTGGGTCTAAAATATCTGTAGCTTGTTTTATAAGTCTCTTGTGAAATTCCATATCTTAAGTATGGAGCGTGCAGGAGATACTGTAAAGCTAGAGACCGGGAGACGTAAGAAGTACAGTTGAGGTAGTAGTAAAATACGTTGATCTTAATTGGACTAACAACAGCGAAGGCATCTTACGAGCACGGATCTGACAGTGAGAGATGAAGGCTAGGGTCGCGAAAAGGATTAGATACCCTTGTAGTCCTAGCAGTAAACACTGCACACTAAACATCAGTATCTCCTCGAGAGACATTGGTGCTGTAGGGAAGCCGGAGAGTGTGCTACCTGGGAAGTATAGTCGCAAGACCGAAACTTAAAGGAATTGGCGGGGGGGCACTACAACGGGTGACGCGTGCGGTTCAATTAGATTCTACACCGTGAACCTCACCAGGAGCGACAGCAGAATGAAGGTCAGTCTGAAGGGCTTACCTGACACGCTGAGAGGAGTTGCATGGCCGACGTCAGCCTGTGCCGTGAGGTGACCTGTTAAATCAGGTAACAGGCGAGACCCATGTGTATAATTGCTTAGAAATAAGAACATTATATAGACTGCCGTAGTAATACGGAGGAAGGTATGGGCTACGTTAGGTGAGTACGGCCCGAATCCCCTGGGCTACACGCGCGCGTCAATGCTGCATTCAATGAGATGCAACTCCGAAAGGAGAAGCTAATCTTAAATATCCAGCCTAGTTCAGATTGAGGCTTGTAACTCAGCCTCATGACGCCGGAATCCGTAGTAATCGTTCTTCATCAGAGAACGGTGAATATGTCCCTGCCCCTTGCACACACTGCCCGTCAAACCAACCGAGTTTTGCTTTGTTGAGGTCCATTAGGAACGAAATTTTGTAAGACAAGGTAGGTTAAGTCGTCACAAGGTAACTGTAGGGGAACCTGCAGTTGGATCACCTCCTATATATTATTAAAAAAAGATTTTTTTGCCGATTTATTAAAAGATTTTTTTGTCGATTTATTACAACTAATGTAATCTGCTTCGCAGGCACTCATATCATTTTCTCAAAATATTTTCTCAAGTAAAATGGAAACTTCAACTAAAAATAGTTCAGATAAAAATTTAAGAACAATTGACAGGTTAATAGAATTTAAAAGTAAATCACAAACAGTTACTTTTAATATAGATCACAATCAGATTACATATACTCTTGATTGCCCAGAAAGTCCTCTTATTAAAATTAGAGTTTCAGGAGATTTTCAGTCTTACATAAGAAAATATATAACCATTAAATTAAAAGTTGATCCAATTCTTACAGATGTAATTTTACAAAATGCATATACTGGTTATTATGGTCTTGCTGTTGAAAGTAATAATTTAGACATAAATTATAGTTTAGAAGCAAACAGAGATTTTGTAAGGAGAAATTAAATTAAAATGGTAACATTTGCAAAACCAACAAAATTTGGAATAACTAACACTTGTCCTAGGAGGAGCGAGATAGATTGTACACCAGTTTTAAAATTGCCACATACTTTAGATTTTAAATTTCAATTTGATAGTAAAACAGACGCTGATAAACCTCCAGTAGAATACTCTGTTGCTTTAAATGACTTATCAGAAGTTTTAACACCTAAAGAAGGACATATAGATTATGCACATATTACAGAAACATCTTTGCATTTATTAATGGGAGATATTTATTCAGGATTAAGAAGAAATGGAAGAAGAATTGAAATAGAAGGAAATATTAAAGTCAGAGTTTATGATTAA
>Ga0208958_1003379_pt1 | contig 12484 bp, 10 predicted proteins | sample RifOxyB1_FD_184032 | JGI IMG/M metagenome (GOLD analysis project Ga0208958, IMG submission 184032) | Soil microbial communities from Rifle, Colorado - Rifle Oxygen_injection B1 (SPAdes) | ecosystem: Environmental > Terrestrial > Deep subsurface > Rock core/Sediment | place: Rifle, Colorado...
TGGGGATTTTATTCGGAGTAAAAAAATTAAGGAAAGATAAAAATGAGTTTAGGTGAAGGAAATAAAATAAGAGCATTGATGATTATAGAAGTTATAGGCAGACCCCCAGAACATTTAAATGAAACGCTCGAAAATTTAATCAAGCAAATCGACGAAGAGAAAGGCGTCAGCGTGAAAGAGAAAAAAATAAATGAACCTCAGACTATGAAAGACAACGAGAATTTTTACACGAATTTTGCCGAAGTTGAAGTTGAGGTTGATGAAATTCTTTATCTTGCGATATTGTTATTCAAATATATGCCTGCTCACATAGAAATAATTTACCCTGAAACAATTCATCTATCTAATAGTGGATGGAATGATATTTTGAATGAATTAACAAGACGTCTTCACGGATACGAAGAAGTTGCAAGAATAATTCAAGTTGAAAAAAACATTCTGGAAAAAAAATTGCGAGAATTGCTTCCTGCGAAAAAAGAAGAAATTAAAGAAGAAAAAAATAATTCTGCTGAAGAGATTAAAGAAGATAAACCAAAAAAGAAAAGCAAGAAAAAGAAATAATTATCTTCTCTTTCCAATGTCAAAAAGATTAATCTCTTTCCTGGCTCCTCGGTATTTTACCTTCAAAAACCAAATTAAAAATAAAACAACCAATCCAATCATTGACCAACCGATTATTTTTCCTGTTGAACTTTTTTTAATTTCTCCGCAAGTTCCTAAACAGCAAACATCATCTTTAGCATAAACTTTTTCTCCGTTGCATTCTTTATCCTTCTCGCAAATTGTTCCATTTCTTTCAGCGCAAGTTTCGCTAACAATAATAATTTCCTCTTCAATATCTTCTTCATTTTCAGGAACAAAATCTTTCACAAAATTAATTTCAATATCCGTATAAGTTTGAAGTTCTTCTTGTTCAACGATTAATTTACCTTTGACATTTTCTTCTTTTGAAGGAGATTGAAAATCCAATTCAATTCTAACACTTTCATTTGGCTCTAATTCTTCAAAATCCTCGACGGAAAAAGTGATGTAATCCTCAAGAGATTCAGAAATTAAAAAAGAAATATTTTCCAATGTTGCTTCACCAGTGTTATACAAATAAAGTATTCTTTTTGTTTCAGAATCTGTCGGCATTGAAAAATCCAATGTGGATGGCTCAAGTTTAAATTTTCGCTCTTTAATTTCTTCTGGTTCATCGACGGAAAAAAGATAAACTGGAATTTCATATTTTAAATTTTCAGAACTTAATTCCAAAAGACTAAATTCTTCTGAAAAAGAATTTGACAATTCAAATTTGAGATTTTCTATTTCTCCTGATTTAAGAACAATAGAACTTTCACCATTGACGGTTATATTTATTTTTTCATCCTGCAAATTCTGAACTTCAACTGAAAAATCTGTGTCTGTTAAAATGAATCCAGGAGTGACAGAAAAATCTGCTGTCTTATTGGTTATTGAAAATTCCCGGACGATTTCCTCTTCGCTGATTTCCGCTCCTTTCATATATTTCACATTTTTTATTATGATTGAATAATTTTCTTCGGGTTTAGCAAGAAGGGCGTAAATATAAAACTCGTCGTTAATTTTCGCCACATCATATTCCATTGGAATTCTTACATGCCCTCGGTAAAAAAAGATATTTTCTTTTAAAATCGGCTCAATAAAATTTCCCGACACTTTTGCAAAAAGCGTTTCTCCTTGGTCAAAAGAATTTTTCATTTCAAATTCAACTGCTGAAAGAAATGAAGAACTAAACAGAACTGTGAAGATACATAATATTAAAAAAAAATTATTTGGTTTCATTTCCCGATCTCTTTTAATTTTTTAAGAACCTCGTCGAGTTCACTTGGATTTTTTGGCTGAGGTTTTCTCATCGGAGTTCTTTGCGGTTCAAGAACATGCTGTCGCGGGATTAATCGTTGCGGAGGGCGAGTCAAGGGCATAGGGAATCCAGGTCTAACAGGGGGCTTTGGTCCGGATTTTCCAAATTTAGAAGTTAATCTAAACCAAAACGGTCGCAGTTTATTTCTTAAAACTATTGCTATCAAAACAAGAACAATCAAAACTAAAATTATCCAAACCCACAAATAATTTTTTTTCTCAGAAGAAGTGGATTTTGCTACGCAACAAATTTCTCCGCTATTGCAATCATCACTTGATTCCTCCTCGCTACTTAAACATTCGCCTCTGCAATTTCCTCCGTACAATTCACATTCTGGTTCTTCCTCTTCAGAACCAGAAGAAGTTTTGCAACGACTTAAGCAACATTCAGAAATATCTGCAGATTCAACTGTTGATGTGCTGCAAGTTTGCCCTAACGGACATTTTTCTCCGTTTAATTCAGCACAAGTTTCCAATGATTTTTCCCTGTCACAACAAACATTTAGTCCAGAACAACTTGCTCTATAATCATCCAATTTTTTTCCTCCGGCATCTTCACAATTTATGCTTGACATGCAAAATCCGTCTGCGTCGTCCTCGCAATCTTTAACCACGACGTTATCTTCATCTTCTTCATCTAAATCTTTAGATTCTCTTGGCCAAATAGAATACAACAAGAACGCGGTATTTCCAACCTCTCCTTTCCAGCAACTCTGACTGTCCTGAATTTCCAAAAGCCAATCTTGAGAATTTGTTTTTTCTTGAACTTCTTCATCTTGGAATGGATATAACGCAACTGCAGTGTCGTAAAATTTATCGCCTGATTCGTCCCAGTAATCAGATTTTTGTTTTTCCAATAATCCAATTCTGTAATCAGAATTTCCCGTCAGTAAATATAAAAATGCTTCGGGGATATACTGAGAATTTTCGTCAGCCATCGTGATTAAATAAGGCATATAAGAAGAGATGTCATAACCTAAATGATCCAATACCAACGCTGACCAAAGACTTCCTTCATAATTGCAAGAACCTCCTTGAACAAAGCAGTATGAGTTGACTTTTTCCTTGGTTGTTCCCTCGGCAGATGCTGAATTCGTAGTCCCTGAAACATAAATTTCTGTCGCATCTTTTTTCTTGAATAATAAATTTGTTATGAATTGCGCGTCGCAGGAAAGTTCAAATTCGTAGTTGTAACAATTTTGAGAAACTTCAAGCCAATATCCGTCTTGCGCCAAAGTTAAACAACTTCCAGCAGCAGAATTTATTTTTTTATTTTCTCCGATGGAAATTGAATAAGACGCCCCGCCATATTTTATTGAACAAGTTGTTGCTCCTGGACTGTCAAGTTGGAGATACCAAACTACGTCGAGAGGAGTTTTGTTTTGCGATAAAAGCCAAGTTTCGGATTTGCTTGTGGAAACATCTGCATTATCCAACGCTAAAATCGCCTGCGCGGTTGATTTTATTTTACATCCTGATGCAGGAAAACATGTTGCATTATTCATTGAATCTGTTAAAAGTTCGCTCTCACATTTGTCAATTGCAAGAAGCGTGAAAATTTTTTCTTCATAAGAAAGAGAAGCGCATTTGCTTTCTGTTTTATTTTTCAGGCAATCATACGCTTTATCAATTTGTGAATTTTCTGTATCGTTTTCAGCCGCAGATAAAAAAGGAATTGCAAACATTAAGAATATAATAGAACATAACAAAATCGCCCCTTTTTTTTTCATAATAGAATTAAACAAATGGTGTTTTTAAATATTTTTAAAGTGAGAAGAGAATTAACTTTCGAATTAGATAAAGAGCCAATTTTTTCTAGAACCAGATTTCTTAATCAATTCTTTATTTTTTTGGCTTTCCATGCATTGATGGATTTCTTGTCTTGCACTTTCAGATAATTGAAAATCTGCGACACTTAAAATTCTCTTAATAAGGATATACCTAAAATCATGCAGGATATTAACGAGTCCCTTTGACTTGTAATCTTCTATAACTGCCGGGTCTGTCGGAGCAATGTTTTCAAAAACGTCTGTCTTATAAAAATTGTAAGTCATATTTCCATCCCTTTTTCTTGGTTTGACGATTAAATCATATTGATTTGTAACTTGCAAAACTCCGTTAACATCTGCATCACTAAGGGAAGTGTTGTGAAATTCTGCAACATTAAACTTCGTCGGTCTTGGAACTTCAAAAGGTCTTTTTACCAAACCATTCCTAAGAATTCTTTCTCCAATATAACATGTTCTCCTATCTAAATCTTTTAGATAATTTATTTCAGGAGGGTTTATCTTAGCGAGGGCTTTATCTAATGCGTCCATATATTTTTTTTGTTAAAAGATTTTTTAAGCATTATTGTTCTTTTTTAGAATTATTTTTCTTCTTGCCAGAACTTATTGATTTCCTAATTACATAACTAGTTGGATTTTTTACTAAACTGCAAAAATCGTCGGGTTTGCAGACTCCAATTCCCTGATAAAATTCCTTGCAATTTGGCGGCATCACTGGTTTTTTTCTGTAAGCCCAAGATAGTTGGGATTTTATGTATCCTTCAATTAACGGGGGGTTATTTTTTTTATTCCATTCGTAAATTTTTTTCTCCATCTCTTCTTTTTCCATTCCAATAGAACGAAACAAATTTATCAAAACAAACAACGCCCTTTTTTTTCCGTCGGCAATTCCGTTTAAAATATTTTTTATGCATGGCGGGAAATTTTCATCGAGAATGCTTTTTAATTTAATCGGCTTGAAATCAGCGAATTTTCCAGTTATTTTTTCTTCGGAATTTCCGACGCGGATTTCATTTTCCTTGCTCCAATCAAGAGCTTGCATGACAAGTTCTCGGGCTTCGCCTTCCACAGAATTCGGCAAGAAATTTTTTATTTTTGTTTTGAGAGGGTCAGCGTCGCTGAATTTAAAATTTTCAATTTCTTCCGGAGTGATTACAATGCTCGCAAGAGCGGTTTTTTCGTGGAGCGAGTAGGGCATACGGAATAAATGCCGAGGAGAAACGAGAATTAAATCCAATCCCATTAATTCAAATAAATCCTCTTCGATAAACTCAGAAAATTTTCCTAATTTTTTTCTGTGGTCCAAATTATCTGAAGTTGAGTTGCATTTAGAACATTCAAAAAGTTCTTTTTGGGATTTTTTTTCAAGTTCTCTTCTGCATTGAGGGCAGAAATATTTTGCTTCTTCGTCGCTGATTTTTCTTATTTCTGAAATTTTGCAACGACTGCAATGAAATTCAATTTGCTTAAAACTATCTGCAACTTGGTTGCATTCAAGGCATTTTATTCCGCGTCGGATTTTGACATTCTTAAAATGTTCATAAAAATTTTCAGGCAAATTTTTCTTTAATTTTTTTTCTGCTTCAAACTCAATATAGTTAATAATTTTCCTCGGTAAATCCGGAAATAAATTTTTTGTTTCTTCGCCACCAATTTCTTTTGGGAATGCTTTCCACGGAACTAAAATGTGCCAGCCCTTTGAACCTGAAAATTTTAATCCAATATTTTTTATTCCGCGCTCGCGAAGAACTTCAATTATTGCTTTTGTCGCAAGTTTGCTATAATCAAACCATTTGCAATCCACATCAATCAACAAATCCCATCCGATTCTTAATTCATTTGCTTGAACTTCTGTCATCCCAGTTATAATTTTGAGAGGGTCTGACCAAATTTCTTCTGAACAATTAAAAGAAGTTGCGCCTCTTTTCACGAGTTCGAAAATATCGCCAGTGTATTGAAATGAATCTGGACGCTTTCCAAATCCTTCAAAATATCTCGGGCATATCTCTCTGTTTTTTGAAAACTTGAAAATCGCCTCTTGAACATCTTTTTTGGAATAATACATCTGCGTGATTTTTCTTATTCTTTCCTCTTTAATGCTTGGAGCGTTATCTTCCATAATTCAGCAAGTTAGCAAAAGTTTAAATAAATATCCAATCCTGGACTATAATAATACTTAAAAAACAAAGAAGTGTTGTAATAAAATGCTTATTAAATTAGATAATCCGCAACTTTTGTCAAAGGCGATTGAACTCGTGAGCGAACTTGTCACAGAAGCCCGGCTTAAAATAACTGAATTCGGAATGAATCTAATTGCAATTGACCCTGCTAATGTCGCGATGGTTGGATTTAAAATTCCGAAAAGCGCTTTTTCCCAATTTGAAACAGGCGCAGAAGTTCTTGGAGTTAATCTTGACAGTTTGAAAAAAATTCTAAAAAGAGCAGGAAGTGGAAGTTCAATTATTCTGGAGAAAAAAGAAAATTGTTTGGAGATTCAAATTCAAGATAGGATACGAAGAAATTTCAGTTTAAATCTGATTGAAATTGAAAGCGAAGACAAGGAAATGCCAAACCTTGAATTCAGTTCAAAAGTAAAATTAAATTCTGTTGATTTAATTGCTTCGGTGGAAGATTGTTCTGTCGTCGCTGATGCATGTTCTTTTATTATTGAAGAAAATAAATTTGCAATTGAAGCAAAAGGGTTGAATTCTGCGCGAAGCGAGTTTTCCAGCGACGAAGCGGAGATTGCTGCGGAGAATTGCAGAGCAAAATATAGTTTGGAGTATTTGTCAAAATTCATAAAGGCTTCAAAATTATCAGACAAAACTATTTTGAATTTTGCCGAAGACCATCCTTTGAGAATGGATGTGAAAACAGAACATCTTGAAATTAATTTTATTTTAGCTCCAAGAGTTGAGACCGAGGATTAACGCGATGGACAAATTGCTATATCAATACCGAGCGTTGATCCGAATTGAGGATTAGCCCGAGCTCGTCTCAAAACTAAAACGAGTGCTTGTCCGAGCAGAGGATTAATATTTGAAAATTAAAATGAATTGGGAAAAATATGAAATAGAGGATGGGGAAGAAGAATTCGGAGCAATTTATGCAAGAAGGATTGAGGGAAAAACACAAGTTATCTCCGAACTTCCAAGAGGAATGCATCTTACTATGAAAAAAGTTTCTCCAGAAAAAAATAATCAATTAGAAGAATTTCTTAATTCAGGCAAGGAAATTATTTTGCTTGATGAGTAATATCCAATAAAATTTATAAGTCTCTTTTAACTGATTCATTAATGAAAAAAAGGGGGCAAACGACTATTTTTATAATTATATCTATTCTGATAATCAGCATTATTATTTTATTTTTCATTTTTAAAACAGATGTGATTTCCAACATCATCACCTCAAATGAAATTTCTCCGAATTCATTTTTGCAATCTTGTTTAGAAGACGAAATTGAAAAAGGAATGGGTATAATCTCCATGCAAGGAGGTTCAATAGAAAATCCTCTGAATAAAACTTTCAAATTTTCAGAAGAAGACGAAACGAACGACATTTCTTATCTTTGTTATACCGACGAGAACAACGAGTTTTGCGTGAATCAGCAATCAATGTTAATTGCCCATGTAGAAAAAGAAATTCATGATTACATTTCCGAGGATGTTCAAGATTGCTTGAATAATTTAGAAGAAGATTTAAGAAAAAGCGGATATGATGTTGTAAAAAATTACAGAGATTTTGAAATTGATTTAATGGAAAAAAGAATATCTGTGAAAATAGACGGAGAAATCACTTCCACAAAAGGAGAAGAAACTTCTACAAAAAGCGGTTTTGAAATTTTTAAAAATTCAAATATTTATGAACTCTTAATTGTCGCGCAAAAAATTGTGAACTACGAATCAACTTCCTGCAATTTTAATTATGGATTATTTATGAAAAATTATCCTGAATTTAGCATTGAAAAAGTCAGGACCAGCGATTTAGAAATTGTTTACAGAATTGCGCATAAAAAAAGCGGAGAAAATTTCAGATTTGCTATAAGGGGGTGTGTGATAACTCTTTAAATGAAAAAGATATTTTTTGCAATTTTAATTTTTTCCTTATTTATTCTTTCAACAAATTTTATCCTTGCGAATGTTTGCTGTGAAAAAACTACCGACGGGAAATGGTGTCAAAATGCAGAAGAAAGAAAAGCGTGCGACTCGGACTATCGCGCGTCTCCAAACAAATGCGAGGACAGCAATTTTTGTTCTCTTGGATGTTGCATTGATAATGAAGAAGGTTTATGCGACAAGAGAGCAGTTGAAGAAGAATGCAAAAACAGCGGAGGAATTTGGAAAGAAGGCGAATTCTGCGAGGTCGCGGAATGCAAAGAAGGATGTTGCGTCATCGGAGAAGAAAAGGAATTTAGAACTCAAAAAAGATGCTCCTTTTTTTCATTGAGAAGAGGGACAGAAGGAAATATCAATTGGGATATTCCTGAATCTGAATGCCGCGCATATTCTTCGGAATTGGGCGCTTGCGTCGTCGGAGAAAAGTGCGCATTAAAAACAGAAGAAGAGTGCCGTTCAATTGGGGGAAATTATAATTTGAAAAAATTATGTTCTAATCCTGATTTAGAAACAAGTTGCGAAAAACAAAGTTATATTGGATGCGCCGACGGAAAAGATGAAATTTATTGGTTTGATTCTTGCGGGAACATGGAAAATATTTATTCTTCAAACAAACAAGATTCTTGGAATAATGGAATAATTTTATCAAAAGAAGATTCATGCAATTCTCAATTGGGAAATGTTAATTCTAAAACTTGCGGAAATTGCGACAAAGATTTTGGCAGCATCTGCTCGGCTTCAAAAGGAGAAACCGTAAAAGACGGAAATTATATTTGCAAAAGCATTGGTTGCGATGAAAACAGCGACGGAATTAACGAAAGAAAAAACGGAGAAAGCTGGTGCGCTTATGATTCTTATGTCGGGGAAAGCAACGATTTCATTGGAAGCACCCATTGGAGAAGAACATGCGTTGAAGGAAAAATAGAAGTGGAAAACTGCGGGGACAGAAGAAATATGATTTGCGCAGAAAAAGAAATTGACGATTTCTCAGTTGCTCAATGCAGAATTAATCTTGGAATTAGTTGTTATGGAAAAAATGTTGAAGAATGCAAAACAATTCCCGACTGCGTTTTAAAAAATGTTGATGTTGACGATTATTTTAATTTTACTGCCTGCGTTCCAAAATATCCTTTTGGATTTGATTTAAACTCTGACGATAATATTGAAAATGGAAAAGAAATATGCGGGCTTGCGACTCAAACTTGCAAAGTGGTTTATCAGAAAGAAATTAACCCATTTAGTGTGTTTAAATGGAAGTGCATCGCGAATTGCGATTGCACGAAAACAGAATTCGCAGAAAAGATGAATGACCTGTGCGTTTCCGTCGGAGACTGCGGGGGTTATCTTAATCTCGAAGGAGATTACTCAAAAAATTTTAAAATTGATGGAAAAGAATACGGAGGTTCAAAAGATTTAGAAGATTATATTAGAAATAAATACAAAATTTATTTGGAAAAGAAAAACTCAGAATCTCCAAAATATATTATTACCTCTGATGAAGATGCCTCTTATCTTGATGAAGGATTAATTGAAGAAATAAAAATTCCTGATTTTAAAATGAACTATTGGGATGAATTGCACCAAGATACTGTTTTTGCGTGGAATACTGGAATTATGTTTGAATATCACGCCGCAAGTATGTTTGCACTCATAAAAGGGGTATTACATTGGGCAGGACTTGGAGATACAAAAAAGGAAGAAATTACTTTTACCTGCTTCCCAACACAACCTCCTCTTGGAGGAAAAAATTGTGAGAAGTGCGGTGATGATCTGCTAAAACCTTGCTCTAAATATCAATGTCGAAGTTTAGGTCAGAGCTGTGAACTTCTTAATGAAGAGTTTGAAAATCCGATATGCATAAATAAATATTCTGATGATTCTTCTCCTCCAAAAATTACTCCTGCAGAAATATTTAATCAGGGTTATGATTTTGAAAGCATAAGTGAATCTGGAGCTGAAATTAAAAAATGCATTCCAGAATATACTTTATTAAATTTTTCAATAAAAACAAATGAATATTCTCAGTGTCATGCTGATTTTAAACCCGCTCCGTCGCCACCAGAATATGTAAGCATGGAATATCTGCCTTCAGAATTAAATAGTTTTTCACTCACGCACAACTTCCAGATAGATATTCCCTCAATAAAATCAAACTGCGTTGATTCGGAAAATTCGGCGATTTACATTGTATGCAATGATTATCAAGGCAATTTTAATGTGAATGAATACACTTTGGATTTTTGCATTGAACAGGGAATGGATATAAGTTCTCCGAGAATAATTCGGACAGAACCTGCCGGGGGAAGTTTCCTTCCTTATGGAACAACAGAAAATAATTTTGAAATATATTTGAACGAACCTTCAGAATGCAGTTATAGTCTTTCAAACAATTCGGGATATGGATTAATGTCGGGGATGATTTGCGATTTAGATGATTCTAAATGCGACCAGGAATATTCTTGCTTTTCTCTTATTGAAAATTTGACAGATGAAAATGATCTTTATGTTGTATGCAATGACCTTGCTAACAATGCAAAAGATTACAATTATAAATTATATGTAACCGAGAACAAACTGAAAATTGATTCAATTTTTCCGTCGGAAGGAATGGTTATAGATAGTCCTGGTTCAATTGATTTAAAAGTTAAAACTTCTGGGGGGATAAATAATGGGGTCTCATCTTGTTCATATAAATTTGAGGAAGAAGGGTGGAGCGATTTATTTACAAAAACAGATTCTGCGAATCACGAATACAAATTTAATCAGTTGGAAAAAGGGCATTATTCTATATTAATCGAGTGCAAAGACGCTGTAGGAAACACAGCGACTAATTATACTCAATTTGATGTAAATTTGGATTTAGAACCTCCGAGAGTGATTAGACTTTACACTGAAAAAGACCTGCTTAAAATAATCACCGACGAGGAATCAAGTTGTTATTATGACACTAAAGATTGCAATTTTAATATTGAAGAAAAAGATTTTAAATTTTTAATGACGACGGCTTTTTCAAAAAACCATTTTTACTTATTATGTCAAATGCAAAGATACCCACGGAAATGCAAATTCAAATTGCGCGATTACCACAAAGATTGGAAGTTTTTAAAATAAAAAATTTATAAATAGAAATATCTTAATAAAAACAGAATGACAAACCAAAAAAGAGGTACTCGCGCTCAGACTCAAAATCAAGGGCTACAAATTATTTCGTCTAAACGCTCTGCTCCCGCTCAGACTCAAAATCAAGGGCTACAAATTATTTCGTCTAAACGCTCGCAGGTTACGATATTCATTATCATCGGGATTTTGATTATTCTGATGGGGGTTTTGGTGTATATGTTTTATCCAGAAATTAAAACAACAATAATTCCAGAATCTAAAAATCCAACATCTTTTATTCAAAGTTGCATAGAAAAAGACATTGAAGATGTCGTTGATAAATTATCTTCGCAAGGAGGATATTTAGAACCAGTGAATTATTTTTTATATCAAGACTCAAAAATAGGATACTTGTGTTACACAAATGAATATTACGAAACTTGTGTGATGCAACAACCGCTTCTAAAAAAGTATATTGAAGATGAAATCAGGGACGCTATTAACGACAAAGTTGATGCTTGTTTTGATTCATTAGTTCAGAGTTATGAAGAAGATAATTATCAAGTTAATTTGCAAAAAGGGGATATTATCGTCGAGCTTCTTCCAAAAAGAATTGTTGTGACATTGGATTCTTCTTTATCTTTGACAAAAGAATCTTCTGAGAATTACGAAAAATTTGTTGTTATCTTGAATAATAATCTTTATGAACTTGTGAGCATTGCAAATAGCATACTTGAATGGGAGGCGACTTATGGCGACGCAGAAACAACATTATACATGGATTACTATCACGACCTTAAGGTTGAAAAAATGCAACAATCCGACGGGACTACAATTTATATTTTAACTGATAGAAATAATCAAAATAAATTTCAGTTCGCATCAAGAAGTGTTGCGTGGCCTCCAGGTTATGGAGTTAATTCGTAAATGGGTAATAAAATAATTTTAATTTTTGCATTGAGTGTTTTTTTAATTAGCTTTGCTTATGCAGAAGTTTCATATTGTTGTGAAAAAACTGTTGTTCAAAATGACGGCTCTGGCGGGGCATGGTGTCAGAATTCTCCGACGGAAAATTGCGATTCTAATTTTAGAAAAGTTCCTTCGTCGTGCGAAGCAACATCATACTGCAAAAAAGGAACTTGCTATGACAGCCAAGAAGGAACCTGCAGTCCAAACACAGCTCAAAAAAGTTGCGAGGATGCTGGAGGAGTTTGGGCAGAAGGAAAACCTGAAGAACTTCCGCAGTGCCAGTTAGGTTGTTGCTTAATCGGCGATCAAGCATCATTTGTAACACAGACAAGATGCAAGAGATTATCGTCGCTGTATGGATTGGAAATTAACTTCAAGACAAATATAAAAAGCGAAATTCAGTGCATTGCGAGCGCGACAAGCGACGCGAAAGGGGCATGCGTATTTGAAAAAGAATTTGAAAAAACATGCTTAACGATGGCGAAAAAAGAATGCTTAACTCTTCAAGCAAATTCTGAAACAGAAGTTAAATTCTATGAAGAATACTTATGCTCTGACGAGAGTCTTGGAACAAACTGCGGACCGACAGAACAAACAACTTGCGTCGAAGGAAAGGACGGAGTTTATTTTATA
>Ga0208958_1003384_pt1 | contig 12472 bp, 22 predicted proteins | sample RifOxyB1_FD_184032 | JGI IMG/M metagenome (GOLD analysis project Ga0208958, IMG submission 184032) | Soil microbial communities from Rifle, Colorado - Rifle Oxygen_injection B1 (SPAdes) | ecosystem: Environmental > Terrestrial > Deep subsurface > Rock core/Sediment | place: Rifle, Colorado...
CGGGAGAAGGCTCGGGCAGTTCCTTGATGGACTCGTAGGCCATCTCTGCCGAGACGCCCCTGGGACCACGAAAGCCCTGCCTCCACTTCACTGCAATTTCGTCGCCTTGCGCCATTCGTTGAACTCCTTTTCGGAAACGATGTCGAAGGTGCCGCAGTCGCCGTCCGTTTCGGGACGGTATTCGCCTACCCCTACGCCGTGGCCCGCCGCCTGAAACATGGTGCCGAGTTGCGAGATGGACATGGCCTGGGGATTGAGGATGATGTCCAGAACCACCCCCCAGGGGAAATACTCAGGGCGATAGCGCACCTCGGCGGTCCTTCCCGGGCCGGACAGCCTGACGACATCTTCCCGGATGGTGTGTGGATGGGAGATCAGCGGAACGATGGCCGTTCGGACGAAGGCGTCTTTCAGGACGCCCACGCTGTGCATCGGGATACCTTTCACGCGGAAGGCTTGGCGGGCCGCCGTCTTAGTGATATCCGAGAGCGAAGTGCATGCGGTGACTGCCGACGCCTTGAAGCCGACGGCAGGAAAGCCATCCCGGCCATCCGGGAGGACATACCGCGCGGCCTCGACCTCGGCGTACGGATCCCTGGCGTCGCGTCCACCCTTGGCCTGTTTCATTTGCTTGTCCAGCATGGCCTTGCGGGCCTTTTCCGGAAAGGCGTGAATGACGAAGGGCGCGCTACCGACGAGGTAGAGCTTATGGGCCTCCAGCTTGATTTCGGGGATTTGGACTGTTATGATCTTCGTAGCCATGGCGCAAAGCCTCCCTTTGCGTTTTGGTCAGGGAACAGCCACGGTCCACTCCGTGGTCGTTCCCGATGACCCAATGTTACTGTACTATTAGCACACGGAAATATAAGCATCAAACAAAAAAAGATGTCATGGCCCACGTTTTACCACTCTTTTTCTACGGGCGTTACCTTATTTTCGGCGTAAATGCGCGTAACATATTGAGTCCTCGGGTCATCCGATCCATATAGCGCCCTCGCGTAGGCGAGGTGGCCCCGCTGATACATGAACCCATTACGATCCATGAACTCATATCCCTTTTCTGCGATGATCTGGCGGTACAAAACGCTAGTTGGAATGCCCGTGAAAACAAAGGAGTCAATTCGCGTTGGATTTAGCCGTTCCTGAAATTTTTCTGTCAGTCGTCTGTCGGCAGGAGTCTCGTAGGGCAACCCATAAATCCAGGTCGTATAAGTCCCAACGCCGCACGCATGGAGGATGGGAAATTTATCAAGAAAGTCCTTGGTAGACTCGCCCTTCTTCATGATCTCAAGCACCCTGTCGCTACCGCTCTCGCAACCCACATAGGCGCCACTGAAACCCGCCCGGGCCATTTTCTCGATCTCGTTCGGCTTGAGGTTCGCCACGCGGGTTTCACATGCCCACTTAAGATCCATGCCATGGGCAAGGATGAGGTCGCACAGTTCCATTACTCGTTTCATTGAAATTGAAAAATTGTCTTCGCGAAAATAGCAACCCCGGATGCCGTATTTTTCCTTCAGGAATATCAAATGCGCAAAAATTTTTTCTGCGCTGATATGCCTGAAGCGCGCTCCCGACACATCCTGCACGCCGCACCAATGGCACTTGAACCCACAGCCGCGCGATGTGTTCAGCGAAATCACCGGGTGCAAATCTTCTTTCCCGAACAGCTTGAGACCCCAGTTGTAGGGCTTGTCCCAAAAATGGTCGAGGTTCGGCCATGGCAGGTCGTCCATCTCTACCACGCGCGTTCCATGCACGATGCGGTCATGAATGCGGCCCTCTATGATGTCCAGCACCGCAGTCTCGCCCTCGCCTACTACAATGTGATCAAAAAAGTCGGGCATGGTGTCGGGCAACACGGATGGATGCGGCCCGCCGACCATCAGCGGAATATCGGGGTGGTCTCTTTTCAAGATGCCAGCCAACTCAATGCACGTATCAAACGACATCGTGTGGCAATAAAAGCCGATGAAGTCCGGCCGGAACGAATTGATCTCCGCCCCCAGGTCCGTCCCGACCTCCATCGTGCCGTCCGAGTTATTTTGCGCGAAGCCGCCGCGCGAGTGGCCCTCGACGGTCTTGAGGTCCCCCTCCATCGTCCGCGCCCAGTTGCGGCCCGAGAGGCTATCCTTGTGCCGCCGCCAGGGCGACTCGACCTCGCGCACGATGTCGCGATACTTCCAGGTGAAGGTGTAGAGATCGACGATCTTGACTTCGTGCCCGAACTTCTCCAGGTAGGCCGCGACGTAGCCCAAGCCTTGCGGGGCGCGGTTGTCGCCGAAGTGGAGCGGGGTGTAGTTCGGGCGCGGGCGCGGGGCGGTCAGGAGGAGCACACGGCGCGGGGCCACCTTCTGGCGGGGGACGTGTATCTGGATGAGGCCGCTTGCGCTAGTCGTCATCCTCGGCGGCGAGGTTCCCGTTGGGCGATTGGGACGAATCAAACAAGTCGTCCTGCAAGTGGAACTCGTGCCCGCAGCCCATGCACTTCACGTCGCGCTGCGGCACATGGCACATGTAGGTCCAGGGGCCTTCCGTCCGCCCGTATGTCCGGATGGCCATCCCGAAGAAATTGCACTGGCACTGCGGGCATTCGACGTTCACGGCCCCTCCTCCGGCGCGGGCGAGTCCGCTTCCGTGTCCGCTTCAGTATCTTGCCCGGGCTCGGACTCGGGCTGGCCGGGGTTCAGCACCCGCACCTGGACGGGAAGGGCCGTCTGGCTCGCCGTGGCCGCGCCGCCCGGAACGCCCCCGAAGGAGACGTTCACCTGGACGAGTTGCTGGCCCTGCACTTGGCCCGGCAACCCCCAGCGGCGGAGGCCAGCCATCTCAGTGACGTGCTCGTGGTGTCTCTGACGCACCCGATCGTCTCGTGCCTCCCATGTATGAAGTTCCGTGCTCCCATCGGGATTTTTCAACGTTACCGGAGAATACTGCTTGGCGTCATACAGTGCGCGTGTCTGCTGGGCGAGGAAATCCTCGTCGATGCCAGCCTTTAGGAGGATGGACTGGATGACGGGCATGGCCTTCTTGATGATCTTGCTGCAATCGCGCTCAATGGTCTTCTCTCGATAGCCTGCGGCGCGGAGGGCCTCTTCCTGGCTCTTGCCTTCAATAAGAGCCTTGGCGATCTTGGTGCGGCGGATGCGCACATCCAGACGGCTTCCAGGCAGATAATTCTTTGCCACCGCCGCGCCCTCCCCGGAATCAGGCCCCGGATGTGAATATGGGGCCAATGTGACAAAAATTCAAGGTGCCGCTCATTTGTCCTTTCGCTCAATCAATTCACTGACAAAATCGTCATCGTCTTCGTCCCTTGCCTCCCCGGCGGACATGTCGCTGTTCGGGCATCCAGGCCAGTGGTAGGACTGCGCGGCCACGGCCATGTCGGTCACGAACCAGCCGCGCGCCGTCTCCAGCAAGTCCACGGACCATGAGCCCCCGACCGCCGCCCCGGCCCGCTCCGCCAAGGCCCTGAGATGGCCCTCATCGTCCATCCGGTAGAGAAAATCCAAGTCCACGGATTCCGCGCCGCCCCGCCTGAGCGCCTTCTTGGGCCAGTAGGGATGCCAGCATTGGACCTTTCCATCGTCCACAAAAAACCGGAACTCCCGGCAGACTGGCATATCCTTATAGCGGGGGCAGATTGTGACGGGCCTGATGGGCAGATACTCGCGGACGGCCCAATGCCGCCACGGAAGGCCCATGAAGTCGGCCGTCTCGGAGAATTCGACAATCTTGAAGATGTGCCGCGCGAGATTTTCGGGTCCGGAGACGTAGCAGGTGTCCCGCCAGTCGTGCTTGGCGGAGGTCTGACCCGTGCGGAGGAAGCACGGGTAGCCAATATTATCGGTGGCTTCTTTGAGCAAGTCCACGAAGGGTTGAAACGCTGGCCCAGGGGCCTCGCCGTCAAGGACATTAAACAAATCCTTCATGCAATCGTCTGACATTGAAAGCTGGATAGTCCTGGGGATAGGCAGGCCAGCCGCCTCGATTTTCGGGAACCAATGTGACAGTTCGTTCGGATCGCGATTCACGCCGCCCGCCGCTTACGCTGTGGCGCCACTTCCACGATGTCCCCGGGCTGGTGGTAGGTGCCGTCCGCCGCATCCGCCGCGAGCCACGCTGCGTTCCAGCAGATGGTGTTCCAGTGGCCCGCCTTTTGTTCCGGGGACTTTGGGTGGGTCACAAGCCCCGGATTGTCCCGCATGAAGGGATAGGTGTCGTTGAAAGCCCGGCGGGCCGTGTCGCTCCATTTGCGCCATTTCTTGAGCGGAACCTTGTGCGGGTTTGGGGTCATCGTCCACGCCTCCGCTTCTTCTGCGCGAACTCCGGATCGTGCTCGATGGCGTTCAGGAGACGCCGCTGCGCCTCGGCCTTCTTCTTCGTTGTGCGCTTTGCTTTTGTGCCCCCGGGCGTCGAGACCCGGTAGCCGCCCTTGGTCTTGGTGATCTTGACCGGCATGGCCCTAACTCCCGATCTTCCGCAACGCCTTGACCTCCTCGCGCGCGATCTTCTTGGCCGCCCGGAGGCGCGACGGGTCGCTCTTGACCGATTCGGATTCACGCAGGGTGCGCAGATCCTGTTCGGCCCGGAACTTCTTCATCTCGGCCGCCGACCCGGGCCTTGGAGAGTCGGCCCTTTCCGTCCGGCTGCCCTTGCCCTCTTTCTTCGCCATCCTCAGCGCCCCCTCATCTTGCCGGGCATGGCCTTGCCCATCTTCTTCTGCATGGCCTTGCGGTCCTTGTCGCTCATCATCATCCCGGCGTCCTTGGTGCCCTTGCCCTTCTTGGTTGGCTTCTTCATGTGAGTCTCCACGGGCGAAAGTGAATATACGGATGGCTTAATCCACCGAGACGCCAGACTGCCGGGCATCCATGAGGATGCTATATGCCCTAAACGTCGGGTATTCGGATTGAAATCGACTTAGGGCTTCCTTGGCCAGGGCTGGGAAGTCTGCGCGCCCATTAAAATCAGTGTTGAATTCAAAAACCCCCGTACCAAAAAACATTGTTTTTGACATCAGGGCACCCTCTGCATCCTCGGCACTTACGATAACTTCCATTCATGCCTCCCTGGAAGAAGGAATGTCGCCACACTCAAATCCACGGCCATGCTTGAAAGAACATGGCAGTGGCCCTGTCTTCCTTGTTTTCCATGCCCAACTCCCATGTGGGCATTCCGCAGACCTTCAGAAGAACCTTGCCCTTCTCTGGCAACTGGCGGGAACGAAGAACCCGCTCCGACCAACGGTGCATCGCCAATTTATTTGCTTCGCCGTCCATGAATTCCATGGCCACCTCATCAAAACGGGAGGCATGAATGGAAGTGGGAATTATTCACTTGACGAACCAAGCGAACTCGCAGTCAGCATTGTGCCGCCACCGCGTATGGCCGATTCCCAGCGGCCCGGCCGATGTTCTCGGCCGCGATGTGGTCGGCGGGGCCAGCGAGCCCACAGCCGACGCATTTGAACAAGTCCCTGGTGGGACGGTTACGCTTCGAGATGTGGCCGCATCTGGGGCAAGTACGGCTGGTGTTCCGTGGGTTGACCGTGGCCACTGGAACGCCGGAGAGCCTAGCCTTGTACTCGATGAAGCCCCGGAGTTGCGCGAATGCCCAAGAGTGCAGGACGCCACGCTGGGCCTTGCGGGCCTTTATCCTGGTGCGGATGCCCCTGAGGTCTTCCAGGGCGATGCCGCGGCCAGAGCCATGGGCCTTGGCGACGAGCCTCTTGGATATCCGGTGGTTGATGCAACGGGCGAAGCGGGATTCCCGGCCGGAGCGGAGACGGAGAAACCTTCGGGCGGATTGGGTGCCCTTGCGCTGGAGCCGCGCCCGGAGGCGGTTGTGGCGGCGACGGAGACCGTTGGTATGGGCACCCGAGAATGTCTCGCCGTCCGAATCGGTGGCGATGTTCACGATGCCCAGATCGACGCCGAGATAGTCTTCGGCGGGGGCGGTCTCGGACTCAGGAACTTCAACGGACTGGAGCAAAATCACCCTGTTTTTTCGGACGACGAGTTTGGCCTCGCATTTGGAGGAAAGGACGGCGCCCGGAGCGCACTTAAATGGAACCCGGAAGCCGTAAAAGCGGACGGTGCCGTCGCGCTTGTAGGCGTGTCGATAGACGGTCATGGCACCAAGCGGACGGAATCGGGCGGGCCTCGCTCTTCGTGCCTTGTTTCGGTAGGCATAGGCCACTTTGCGGACCGCGGTTACGGTGGCGGCGCTCGACAGCCCGAACCGCTCCCGCAATTCCCCGTACACCCGTCTTTGAAGTGGCAGCCAATGCCAGATTTTCTCGGCGAAGGCCACGCCGGAGAGCCAGTTGCAAGCCGCGTTGAAGTTGCGGACGGATTCGAGGAAAGCGGGAAGCTGCTCGCCGAATTCCAGCCTCGCCGTCCGAGTGATCTTCATGGTCTATCCTTCTCCAATTAGCTTCGCTTCGTTAAGTGAACAATTTCCAATTATTTTCTCGCATGGCGGGCCGGATTCCCCACCCGGCTCCGGGACACCTGATTATCCCTGAGAAATGGAAGTTTCTCCCGCGCTCGTCTGGTTTCACTGCGGCACTTACCCGGCGCTGTCCACGCCGCCGCCATGCGCTATCGTCTCCCCGCCGGGCCGCAGGTGCAGCCGTCAAGAACACCGGCGATCCGGCGGGGACGTTTGCCACCCGCCTGGTCGGGATGGTGGCCGCATCGAAGTTATCGCCAAACACTTGATCCAAAAGACCCTCCACGTGGAACATTCCACTCCCCATTAAAAAGATTGCCCGGAGCCCCGGTTTGAGCCGAGACCCCGGGCACGGGAGGGAGAGGAGGCGCCGCTAGCAACGCCGGGAGGGCACAATTGTCCGATCGCCGCGGGCATGCATCCATCCTCACGGGACTTCGGGCTGTGCGGGCGGAGAAAAAATCAATGTAAAAAACTTGTAGGGCATCGGGTGAAGGCTTGTCAAGGAAAAAGTGTAAAAATCCCGGACCACAACCCATTGTGTGCCGATCGGTGAGTTACGCCCATCATTTGGTATGGTTGAAATTCTCAGTCGGCGCCATCACTTTTTCGCTTGACGAAATGGGGGGGCAATAGGGTAAAACCCGTAGTTATTGCGCTGGAGAACCACCGCGCCCACCCTTGGTCTTTATGTGACGCCATCTTCGCCGCCGTCAAACGGTCCTGGACTTCGCCCGCCACAAAATACCGGGGCAGAGGAGCAGGTACTCGGGGCCATTTTCCTCGATCCCCAGATCGTTCCAGACGTTCTCGCCGAAATCCGCGCCGAAGATTTCTACAAAACCTCACACCGTGTCATTTTCCAGGCTCAAGTGGCCCTTTTCGCGAACGGCACCCCGGTGGACATCCTCACTGTGGTCGATTTTCTCAAAAAAATGGGAAAATTGGAGGCGGCGGGCGGGCCAGAGGGCGTTGGCCGCCTCACAGATGACGTTTCGACCACCAAGCGGGCGGTGACACATGCAAAATTGGTGCGCGAAGCCTCGATTTTACGCCAACTCCAGGATACGGCGTCCCAATTTCAGGAAATAATCGCCTCGGGCGAGTCAAATGCAGTTGATTTGCTCGGCCGCTTCCTCCAATCCATCGAGGAAATATCCAATAACGGCGCTGGCCGGGCGAAATGGGAGGTTCTCACGGCCCGTCAACTCCACGACATGAAACTTTCTCCACCGCCCGAATTAGTCCGCAGCGTCCTTTCGGAGGGAAGTGTAGGTTTTATCGGCGGCGAACCCAAAATGCGCAAGTCCTGGATCGCTTGCGACCTCGCCTTGGCGATCTCATCGGGCGGGAAATTTCTCGAACGCTTCGAAACCGGCCCCCCAAGGCCGGTTTTGTTTGTCGAGGAGGAGGATCACGAATACCGGATGGACCAGCGCCTCTCGGATTTGTGGGCATCCAGAACCGCAGTGAGCGAATTGCCGCTCCCTGACAACTTGTATCTACTAATCCGAAAAGGGTTCCGGATCGACGACGCCTCCCAATTCTCCCGCATGAGCAATCTCGTGGCCACACTGAAGCCCGCCTTGGTGATTTTCGATTCACTCACACGTATCCATAACCTAAAAACCAACCTCGACTCCGATATCAAGCCCGTCCTGGACGCTTTCGACCGCCTCGCCCGCGAACACGGCTGCGCCGTCCTGACCATTCACCACTACGCCAAGCAAACGCAGGGCAGTTCCGTGCGCGGCGGACAACGCCTCCGGGGCTCCGGAGACATACACGCCCGCTCGGAAGGTTCACTCTACGTCTCGGCGGGCCATAACGATACACAGATTATGGAGACGGAATCCAAGGATCACGAGGGGCAGCGCCTCCTGATGCAGTTCGAGGGCGGCGAGGGCGAGCCTGCGCGCCTATGGGCGGTCCCGCTGGACACGACAGATCCCCGCTCCAACAAGGCCCGTGATTTCCTGACATCAGTCATTTCTTCCCTTTCGTCCCAATTCTCCATGGTCGATGGCCGGATACCACTCGAAAAAATCCAGGAACGAACCGGAAAGTCCCTGCCGACTCTCCGAAAACATCTCAAGGCCCTAGAACAACAGGGCCTAGTGACGCTCTCCCCAGGTGGCCGCGGATCCAAAAATCCATGGGTCCAAGCCGTTTTCACCCAAAGCCCGCAAACGCCCCATCAGGACGATCCACTCAATTACCCCGACTCACCCCCCCAGAACGAAATTCCATTCTGAACCGGCGCAGGACTGGTGCCGGGAGGTACGGCCACAAATTTTCGACCGCGTGACATTTTGCCACAGCGACTTGGTTCCCCCCGGCCTGGGGCCAAGTGGCCGGTGGCAAGGAATTGAAAAGAAAATAACCACCCCTAAAGGGGTGGTATTTTCAATTTTCAATTCATCGGTTATTGCCCTGATACAGGCCACAATTGGCCACGCAGGCTCCCCCCTCCAAAGGCCACGCGAATTGAAAGAAAGTCAATTGAAATGAAAATTTCACTTTCTTTCAATTGAAAATAGACTGAAAATGTTCACGTTTTTTGATGTTTCGCTTTATTTACACAGTCATATCCAATTGAAAATTTCGATTCTTTCAATTGCTTTCAATTGAAATTGTCTAATAAAATCGTTGCTATATGCGTCATATGATATATGTGGCATTTTTGTATAGTGCAGACATTATTTTCATCTCTGAACACCTAAGGTTTGTAAAACTTACGCCATTGTCCCGGCCAGGCCCATACAGGATCATCCGTATATGGACCCAGATATAGGGGGGGGGAGGGGGCACGACACTCGCCTTGCGCGCCTCACGCGCGTCCGCGTTAGAAGTTCGCGGACCCGTGCGCGTCCTTATTGCGCTCCGTTGCCTGGCGGGCAGGGGAAGGGCCGATTGGCCGGAAAGTTACCAATTGACGGGGGTAATGTTGCGACAGCTAGGACCGGGCCTATGAATCGTAACCTATCAGTCGTGGGCTTGGCGGTCTGGCGCGAGGCCTTGAAGTACCCTGAATCATTATAATATCCGGCAAACCACGCTTTTGTGCGAGAAAAGCGTGGAGCTTGGCCGATGGCGCTTATGCGTGAAACGAAAACCCGAGGGCTTGGGTTCCGGCGCAAGCGGGGGCGTGAAATGTGGCATCGGTGTTGTGGACGGGGTTTCTACTATTAGCCACGCTAATAGTATCATGAGCGGACCATAAGTGATTTTAATAGTGGCGATTATATACTTAACGAACCTATTGACAAGATGACGTGGGGTCTGAAAGGGGTTTTGAGTACCGTCGACGGCACCCCCTTCTTTTTGCAGGCCGAAGCCTTAAAATCCTTTATTTCAGAAGATTTATCGAGGTCGACGGCTCCCATCTTTTTCCGTAACGTTTCAGGGAAAAAGATGGTTGGATACGACGCCGAACTTCTTCCCAAAGTGGCCGATGTTTACCTAAAAATGAGGGATTCTTGCCGTTCGGAGGGCAAACCCGTCCCACGGCAATACCAACACATTGTCCAGGCCTGCGATGCAGTAATAAGGGGTCTGGCGCATGTTGGTATCGTGGGCTTGGTCGACGAAGCCACGGGCTATCAAAAGGTACGGGATGAGATGGCCCTTCAGGCCATCCTAGACCAATTTCTAAAGAAGGAATTTGCCGCTTGGGCCAAACGCTTCCCCGAGGCCTGTGGAATAAAAAAAGGGGCTAGGTTAGCCCGTGGTCGAAGGAGATCAGACCGAAGCCCGAACCCTACACGAACGTCCTAGCCATCCTAGCCGCCCCAGGGCCACGGCATGGGGATTCTTCCCCTCATCCTCGGGTTTGGCTTCCGGCTCGCCCTCAGTCGCGGCTTTCACAATGGCATAGGCTAGCTGATTGAGGTCGCGGGGTCGCTTTGGTTTCTTGCCTGAGCGGTTATTCATGCTCCTAAGATAAAGCATGGGGCCGGGTAGGGCAAGGGGGCCTCGGATTCAAACTGACCCACTACCGACTTCTTCCTGAGCTTGCCGGATAAGCGCCCGTCGTGCCCAAACCGCGCGAGGCATGGTTTCGGACTCAGCCGCCAGGATGATGGGCGCGGCTTCCCCCGCGGAAAGTTTGACGACTATCCGGATGGTTCTCTCTTCTTTTCCCTTTGGCGGTCGCCCCGCCTTCCCCTTGGTTTTCATGGCCCAAATATAAGGCACCTGAAATATTTTTACAAGCGCCAAATTTTACCCTTGACATTTTAGGGCACCGGAAATACATTGAATGGCAAGAGATGGAACAACCCCACGGAGGAAAAGGAAATGTTCAAGTCAATCGGCGGGAAGATGTTTCGGGACGATGCACAAGAGGCTTTCCGGAACGCCATCCGGGCGGGCAAGTTGAGCGAGAATCCCCAGGCCGAGAATTACGCCGGGCGCTTTATGTACATGCACTCTGAGGCGGACGCGGCGGGTTACTCGGACGTATTCAAGAATCGGGACACGCGGCGATACCTGGAGCCGGTTCCGGTTCTTGCTTAGATGGAACAACCCCACGGGGGAAAAGAAAATGATGACGATTGACAAGCTACATAAGGCAACGGCCCTGAGCGTAGTTGAGGCAAGGCGCGTGGCCGAACAGAACCAGGCATCCGATGAGGACGGCTGGAAGTATGTGGTCCATCAGGTCGGCGAAGATCGGGCATTTGTACATGTCCACGATTCAGACGGAAACATGATTGGCGCACTCTAGTATAGGGCCGATGGAACAACCCAAACGGAGGGAATGGAAATGAGGCGATTTGATGATTTGACCGAGAAAGAACAGGCCGCGAGCGAGCAGGCCGCACAGGCAAGCATTCTTGAGGATATCGTCTCTGGTTTCATGCGCTTCAATGATGAGGCGAACGGTGACGATATACAGGCTCGCATTGACGCGGCGGTCGTGGAAATGGAGCGGATGCAGACACCGTGGTTTTTGGCTGAACGACTCATGGAGGACGATCAGGTCCGGGCCTTGGTTGAGGGTATGGCGCGGGCCTTGGTTGAAGACACTTACTTTCTGGAGCCGGGCGAGACGGCTCAGCGCATTCCAGAAGCCTAACCAAGGGAGGGAAGGACGATGGACAAGTCAACCGTAGCCGTGGCGGAATCCGGCCCGATGATCCGGACGCGGGCGATCTCCGGGCGATGAACTTGCACAAGGAACGTTGCAAAGAGGCCGTCAAGATTCTCCGGCCCAGGCCCGGCCAAGGCTATACCCTGGCCCATATGGCGGAGGTCGCGGCGGAGGCTGGCTACATCCGGGAGGCGGACGGGAACCTTCTCCTAGATGCCATAGACGCCGAATTGCGGGGGCGGCCCTGCTACCGGCTGGCGGACGTGGACGCCCTGCCCGTGGCCGATGGGAGGCCCGAGACGCCCCAGGCCAAGCGAGGCCCCGGACGCCCGCCCAAGGCGGAGGGAGCCTTAGTCACGGCCCCGCCCTTCCGGCTCCATCCGGCGGATATCGCGCTTGCCGAGCGGGCCGCCCTCACTCACGGGGAAGCCCTTGGCACCTTCGCCCGCCGCTGTTTCCTAGCCGGGCTGGCGCAGTTCACAGAGGAGCCGTTCTGATGGGAATGATCATTTGCAGGTGTCACCTATGTGGCCGGGAACTGGCGAGGGGCAGCGAAACGCAATTGCGAAAATGGCATCCCAAGGGCCGCCCTTCTAAGTGTTCAGACTGCAAGGCGAGGATTGAGCGCCCCTTTGACTACGAAAATTTTGCTCGCCTCGTTGAGCCGTTCCTTGCCCCGGAGGGTTGACCATGAGGCCCCCCGATTGCACGACCAAGGCCCTCCGGCAGTTCATCGAGGCCCCCGGCGGGGAGCCTGCCCGGAGCCTGTTCGGGGCCTTCGCCACGGCCCAAGCGGATGAGGAGAAACGGGACGCCCGGGACCGGCGGCAAATGACCCTCCCGGGCTTGGATCGGTACGGCACCACGAAACAGGCGGAACTTTTCATGCCGGGGGACCGGCGGGAGGGCGGGCGGCTG
>Ga0208958_1003385_pt1 | contig 12468 bp, 13 predicted proteins | sample RifOxyB1_FD_184032 | JGI IMG/M metagenome (GOLD analysis project Ga0208958, IMG submission 184032) | Soil microbial communities from Rifle, Colorado - Rifle Oxygen_injection B1 (SPAdes) | ecosystem: Environmental > Terrestrial > Deep subsurface > Rock core/Sediment | place: Rifle, Colorado...
CCCAAACTTTCTTTGCTACCCCTCCCGACTGAGTTAGTCCTCCACCTTTAATGTAAGTCCCCCAAGGAATATCACGCACCACCGTCAATTTTCCATTGATTGGGCTCACGACCTCTACCAAAACCTTCGTCCCTGCCAAAAAATCAATTAAGCTCGCCATGTTTGTAAATTGTAAATTGACAATTTGTTATATGCAAATTAGTTATTTTGAAAAATTAACTAGTATACCCCTCAGCCTGAAGTTTGAACGCTTTAGCGTACGTCCCATTTATCGCCATTAATTCTGCATGTGATCCGTGCTCAACTATTCTTCCTTTTTCAAAAACAATTATCCGATCGGCATTTCTGACCGTACTAAATCGATGGCTAATAATCACAACTGTCTTATTCTCAAAAAACTTATAAATCTTATCAAAAATCTTCTTTTCGGAGACCGCATCAATCGCCGCTGTCGGCTCGTCAAAAATAACTAGTGGAGCATCCCGGTAAAAGAATCTCGCAATGGCGAGTTTCTGCCACTGGCCCGTCGAAGGCCTTATACCCCCTTTATATTTCTCCGACAAAATCTGATCATAGCCCTTCTCGAATTCCTTTATAAACCCATGCGCATCCGCCCGCTTGGCATATTTTCTCACTTCACTCTTCTTTGCCTTCTTAGATAAGTCACCGATGATCACATTTTCTGTTGCCGTTAAATGCGAATAAGTATTAAAATCCTGGAACAAAACCCCAATATTTTTATACCAACTTTCAATTCTATAGTCATTAATATTTATTCCATCTACCAAAAGCTCGCCTCCGCTAACTTGATAAAACCGGCACAATAGCTTAACAAGCGTTGTCTTTCCCGCCCCATTGTGCCCCACAATCGCCAGTTTCTCTCCAGGTTTGATTACCAAATTAACTCCTTTTATCACTTCCGCCTTAGAGTTGGGGTAAGAAAATCTAACCTCGTGCAATTTAATCCCTGGCCCTTTGGAAAGCACCGGCATCGCTTTCTTTCCATCCTCAAAATCCGGTCCCATCTCAAATAACTCCCTCATTTCTCGCACCCGTAAAGCACTTTCAAACATACTTGAGTAATAATCACTTAAAGACTGAATGTCGCCCGCAAACCCCGCCACCGTTCGAAAATAAAAAGTCACATCACCGATTGAAATCATCTTTGCAAGAAATCGCGTAATAATCAGGTAGTCCGCATACGCCTCCACACTCGAACGAAACACCCTCATCTTTCGCATCATGTCATTCCATCCATCAACAAAACTTAAAAACTTCTTCTCCAGAATTCTACTTCCTCCTGTGATCATTAACTCCTGAAGTTGAGATGGGCTTTGAAGCATCCCCGAAGAGTCATATGCTGCACGTCTATTTTCCGTTAAACGCTTATCCTCACTCCACACCCTCTTCTGATACTTTCGGTCAAAATAAATATACGGCAATGACACAACAATTAACAAAGGCGCCAACTGCGGCGCAAACCACATTACCACCGTCCCCGACCCAATCAGGCTCACCACAATACTAATGATCGTCGACGCATTTTGAAACTGTATTTCAACCATTCGCCAATTCTGTTGTGTCCGCGCCACTAAGTTATTTACCTTCGGTTGCTCTAATGTAGCCACCCCCAACTCTTGTAATTTTTTATACAATAATTCTTGAAACTTTGGGTAACTGTACATTTGAAGTGTCCGCCGCGAATAATTCTCGGCCAACCCCAATGCCGTCCGAGCTACCGATACACCAAAAAAGATCGCCACTGCATAGTAAACCCACACAAATTCCACCGTTCCTTGTGAAACTCCCACCAATGCGTCAATTAACTTCGCGAAAATAAAATTGTTTACAAGCGTAAAAACCTCTAAACTCGCCCCTAATACCACTGACCAAAAAGCCAAACCCGGAGCAATTCTCCAATAGATCTTAATTGACCACCACGCCGACGATAAAAATTCACCAAATCCCAGCTTTTGTTCTTTTTCTTCTCCATCCATCTTAACAATCATATCACTTTCAAACTCTCCTTTACTTCGGTATTTTTTCGGGCTAGAATGTGTTTTATGTCAATTCCTCTCCCCGAACTTCTTCGCCCGAAAACCTTGAAAGAATTTGTTGGCCAAGAGCATTTAGTTGGCAAGAATAAAATCATTCCCACCCTTCTTAAAAGTTCCAAAGAAAATAAGTTTTTTCCTTCCCTCATTTTTTGGGGACCCCCAGGCTCTGGCAAAACCACTCTTGCTCGAATTATCGCCACCGAGCTTGATCGCGAGTTTCATGAATTCTCAGCAGTCAGTACAAGCACCAAAGACATCCAAAAAATCATCATTGACGCTGGCCACCAACAAAAACTTATTCAACCAATCATATTTCTAGACGAAATCCACCGCTGGAACAAAGCTCAGCAAGACAAGCTTCTTCCTCATGTCGAGCGCGGCGATATTATCTTAATGGGAGCAACCACCGAAAACCCCAGCTTTGAAATTATCTCCGCCCTCCTCTCTCGCTGTCGCGTTCTTGTTATAAACCGGCTCACCGAAGATGATTTGAGCAGAATTATTACTCGAGGACTTAAACACCTCAATAACCTGCCTGCCAGCAGACAGGTCAAAATTAATCCCAAAGCCAAGAGATTTTTGATTGAATCAAGTAATGGCGATGCTCGTATTATCTTAAATGTTCTTGAAATTGCCTCTTCTCTCGCAAAAAATGACACCCTCATACTCCCCGACATCGAAGAAGCCCTTCAGCGTCGCCAGCTCGCCTTCGACAAACAAGGTGAAGAATTCTATAACGTTATTTCAGCTTTCATTAAATCCATGCGTACTAGTCAGCCTGATGCCGCCCTTTACTATCTTGCAAGAATGATTGAAGCCGGCCAAGACCCACTCTATATTGCAAGAAGAATGGTTGTTTTTGCCTCCGAAGACGTCGCTTCCCCCACCGCTCTGGTTGTGGCCAATGCCGTCTTTCAGGCCTGCCAACAAATTGGGCTTCCAGAATGCCAAGAAAATCTCGCCGCCGGTGTCGTCTACCTCGCAGAGGCCAAAAAGGATCGCCGGGCCTACAATGCCTACATGGCCGCCCTCGAAGACGTGCGCCATTTCGGCAACCTCCCCGTGCCACTTAAAATTAGAAATGCCCCAACAAAACTCATGAAAGACCTAAACTACGGCAAAGGCTACGAAAAATATACTAAAGAATCCCTCCTCCCGGAAAAACTCAAAAACAAAAAATACTTCAAAAATGATCAGCAATAAACCAACCCATCAACAAGAAAAAGACCTCATTGACACTGTTTCTAAAAATCCTAACATCACCTTCATTCTTGACAACCAATTCTTTCCCCAACATATCCCCTGGTATCTTGGAGCCGGAGCCATCAGCCAAACCGTCTGGAACCAATTATCCGGCAACAAACTAACTGACAACATAAAAGACTACGATCTTATCTACTACGACCCAAGCGATATAAGTTATGAAGCAGAAGATGTCTATATCCAAAAAGGTAAGAATATCTTCAAGAGTCTGTCTGCAGAAGTTGAAATCAGAAACCAGGCGCGCGTCCACCTTTGGTTTGAAAGCAAATTTGGCTGCAAAATTAGTCCCTTAAAATCATGCGAAGATGCCATTAATGGTTGGCCCACCACAGCAACTACTGTGGGAATAAACAAAATCAACAATACAATAAACATTTATGCTCCTTACGGCCTAAATGATCTCTTTGGCATGGTAGTTCGACCAAATAAGCAATCAATAATAGAAAAAGAAGTCTACGAAAACAAAGTCAACAAATGGACCCAAAGTTGGCCAAACCTAAAAGTAATCCCATGGGAAAAGACATAAATAATAACCGCCAAAAAATCAGAAATCACTTCCAAAAAGTTGATCCCGTCATCTACCAAGCCATGGCAAACCTCAACTTTGACGATTGGATTAATCCCAATCCTCTCCATTCTGCTCACGCTTACTTCCAGCACCTCACCCGCGAAATCATCGGCCAACAACTCTCCGGTAAAGCCGCCAGTACAATCTACTCTCGATTTGAATTGCTCTTTACTAATAAAAAGGTTCACCCAAAAAAGTTATTAAAATTAAACGATCAAATCCTAAGAGACGCCGGTCTCTCTTGGGCCAAAGCAAGCAACGTCAAAAACATCGCCCGCGCATATCTCGACAAATCAGTCAAATTTCACCAATTCACCGTCCTTCCTGACGAAGAAATTATCAAAGAACTTACTACCATCAAAGGCATCGGTCCATGGACAGCCGAAATGTTCCTCATCTTCACCCTTGGTCGCGAAGATGTTTTTAGCTTCGGTGATTTGGGCCTCAAAAAAGGCTTCGCCAAACTCTACCAAAAAGAAAACCCAACCAAATCCCAAATCGAAAAAGTTATAAAAAAATGGTCACCTTACAAATCCTACGGCACCATCACCCTCTGGCACTCCCTAGACAATAATTAAGAAATCTTTTCCTTCCCCATCCACTTCCGAAGAACCTCCGGAATCGTCACACTCCCATCCTCATTTTGATAATTTTCAAGAATCGCGACCGGCGTTCTCGACATTGCTATCGCTGTACCATTAAGTAAATGTGGGTACTCGTTATGATCCCCCTCGCGATATTTAATATTCAAGTTCCTCGCCTGATAATCCGTCGTATTGCTCGTCGAAGTCACTTCACCATAATCATTCCGACCGGGCATCCAAGCCTCCAAATCATATTTCTTGGCCGCAATCGCCCCCAAATCCCCCGCGCACATCTCCATCACCCGATATGGTATCCCCAGTTTTTGTAAAATTTCTTCCTCAATTCCAAGTATCTCCTCATGCATCTCTCCTGACTTATCAGGTGTGGTGTACACAAACATTTCAAGTTTTGTAAATTGATGCACCCGATAAAGCCCTTTTGAATACTTTCCGTATGCCCCTCCTTCTTGCCGAAAACAATGTGAAACCGCCGCATACCGGAGTGGTAAATCTTTTTTGTTTATAACTTCATCGGCATGATATCCCGCCATCGTCACTTCTGCCGTCGCGATAAGACCTAAGTCTTGATCTTTAATTTCATAAATCTGCGCTTCCTCACCCTTTGGATGATAACCAGTTCCAAGATAATATCGACTTTTCGCCAAGTCTGGCGTTGCTACTAACTTATACCCCTTTGCGGCCAGTGTCTCCATCCCAAACATGAGAAGCGCCTGTTCCAGAAGCACGGCGTCGTTCTTAAGAAAATAAAACTGAGACCCAGCCACTTTCGCCCCCGCCTCAAAGTCAATTAAATCTAAAGTTTTCCCAATTTCCAAATGATCCCTTCCAGTCTTACCAGCTTCCCCCCATTTTCGCAATTCCACATTCTCATCTTCACCTTTTCCATCGGGCACATTGTCCCAAGGTAAGTTTGGAATGGCATTCATCACTTCTTCCAAATCTTTTTCAATCTTAGCCAAATCCGGCTCTAATCTCTTTAGCTTTACTTTCACATTTTTTCCACCTTCATGATTCTGTTCTTTTGCATACAGATTCTTCTTCGCCCTCAAGCCCTCAACTTCCTCAATTAACTCACGTCTTTTTACATCAAGCTCCTGAGCCCTAGCCACAATCGAAAGATCATATCCCTTCCTAGCCACCCCAGTTCTCACCTTCTCAATATCTTCCCGAATTAAATTAATATCTATCATGAAAGTCCCAGCTCCTCTTTGATATTTTGCATTGCCACAAGACAAATCTCAATAAATTCTGGAAGTTTTATCCCCAGCTTCTCTTCACAAAACTCTATCTGCTCCCGATGTACTCCGGCCGCAAATCCTTTTTGTTTCCACTTCTTAAGTACTGAGCTCACTTCCACTTCTGAAATCTTCCCACCCTTCACCAAAGCCACCGCCACGATAAACCCCGTCAATTCATCACATGCATATAAAGCCCATTCCATTGGGTTTGAAGGCTCCGGCATCCCCTCCACATAACCCCACCCATGAGCACGAATTGCTACCAATACCTCCTCCGGCACATCTTTGTCAGAAAGCCACTCCATCGCCAATTTGATATGTTTTTCCTTGGGATTATCATCTTTGACAGTTTCATAATCCACATCGTGAAGAAGTCCCGCCAATCCCCAAATCTCGGTGTCCCCATCCAATTTCGCCGCCAGTGCCCTCATACAAACCTCAACCGCCACCATATGTCGCACCAAATTCTTATTCTTAGTGTGCTCCCCAACTAAAGCTAGTGCTTCTTCCCTTGTCATTTACTTTTCTTTCGCAACTTCTTTGCCTTTGGCCTCATCAAAGGATATAAAATCACTTCTTTAATCGACCAAGTATTTGTAAAAAACATTGTCAATCGATCAATCCCAATCCCAATCCCTCCAATGGGGGGCATCCCGTACTCCATCGCCTCGATAAAGTCCTCATCCACCTGCTGCGCTTCCTCGCGATCTTTCCTTGCTGTCGCCACATCAGCTTCAAAACGCTCTCTCTGCTCAATTGGGTCAGTTAGCTCACTCCACCCATCACAAATCTCCTTTCCTCCAATATACCCCTCAAACCTCTCCACCCAATCTCCATTTACAACGTGTGCCTTAGAGAGCGGACTAACATCCCTCGGATAATCAATCACCCAAATCGGCTCAATCAGTTTGTCTGTCACCAAATGTTCAAAAATCCGGTAAACCAACTGTCCCCAAGTTTCCCCCTCCACAGTTTCGACCCCTTTTTCCTTACAATAACTAATCATCTCCCTCACACTCTCTCCTTCCACATCGTATCCAAGTTTATCTTTAATCACATCTACCATCTTCACTCTCGGCCAATTTGTCTCGATATTCACCTCATGCTCCCCCACCTTCATTTTTGTTCCCGCAAGTACTACCCTCGCTAAATGTTTAAAAAGTCCTTCCGTCACGTCCATCACTCTGTGATAATCCGCATAGGTTTCATAATACTCAATCATCGTAAACTCCGGGTTGTGGGTAAGATCCATTCCTTCATTTCGAAAGTCCTTGGCAATCTCATACACCCGCTCATACCCCCCTACAATTAACCGCTTCAAATAAAGCTCATCCGCAATTCTCAAATACATCTCTTTATCAAGTGCGTTTAGGTGTGTCTTAAACGGCTTTGCGTTCGCGCCACCATACAAAGTTTGCAGGGTCGGCGTTTCGACTTCCATAAATCCCAAACTATCCAGATATCGCCTGATTTCTCGTGTTAATTTCGTCCGCACATCAAAACGCTTTCGAACTTCATCATTCAGAAGCAAGTCCAAATATCTTTTTCTGTACCGCTCTTCCACTTCTTTCAACCCATGCCACTTCCCCGGTAACGGCCGAATGGCCTTCCCTAAAAATTGAAATTCAACAACGTCAATTGTCACTTCCCCAGCTTCAGTTTTAAATACTTTTCCCTGCACTAGAACAAAATCCCCAATATCAAGAAGCCTAACCACGTCAAACTCTTTCTCCAAATTATTCTTTTGAAAAAACACCTGAATCGTCCCTGTTTCATCCTTCAAATCACAGAAGTAAACATTCCCATGCCCCCTCATCCCCATAATTCGTCCCGCCACCGCCACAGTTTCCCCGTCACTCTCCCGAGCGTTTTTAACAGTACCCTTTTCAAACTTTAATTTCGCCGGATACGGGTCTATCCCCATATCACGCAACTTCTCAACTTTTTCAAGCCTGATTTTTCTTATTTCCTCGAGCCTTTGCTCCGCCATGCCTCAAGTATACCAAAAGAAGTAAAAAATTTATTCCACCGAAACAATCTCGTAAACCACTTTTCCAGCCGGCGCTTCCACTTCAACTTTTTCTCCTACTTTCTTCCCACGCAGTGCCTGCCCGAGCGGCGAGTCACAGGAAATCTTTTGTTTCATTGGATCAGCTTCCCATTCTCCCACAATATGAAAAATCCGCTTCGACCCATCACACTTCACTGTTACCTTAGCTCCTACCGCAACCTCACCATTTTTTCGATCAATACTAATTATCTCTGCATTATCAATTACATGATTAAGCTCATCAATTCTGCCATCCAAAAATTCAAGCTCTTCTTTTGCGCTTGCATAATCACTATTTTCACTTAGGTCCCCATCACTCCGGGCACGCTCCAGCCTCTCAACTAACGCCGGTCTTTTATTATTAACCAGCTCGTCAAGCTCTAATTTTAGGGAATCAATTCCCACACTTGTAATTTGTATTTGTTTGTTCATGTTGTTCATTTTTGGTTTCTTTCAACAAAAAAACCTTACTAGCTTCCAAGAGAGAATACCACAAATTCTCTCAATAATCAGTTAATCTTTTTTACCGAAAATCTCTTGGAAAACAGTAAGGGGTCAAGTAAATTTTTCATCCTCAGAAGTTCTTACAACTAGAGAGTAGTCTACACTTCCCGACCCTTTTTGTCAAGTTAAGCTAGTGACCCCACCGGCCACAAGTCCCGCTCTGCGGGAGAGTCGCGATGCATAATTTGCAATACATTTCCAAGCATTCCACGACCACGGTGGAAGAACGAGCTTGCAAGCGAGTGACCCCACCGGGAGTCGAACCCGGGTTTCCAGGATGAGAACCTGGCGTCCTAGGCCACTAGACGATGGGGCCAAAACCTAAGAGCAGGCATATTTTACCAAATCCCCACCTTAAACTGAAGCAATATAGCTTGGTGGCACCACTCTACGCTCGCCATTCTTCTTCTTTTTCACCGGCCACGCTACCATCGCCACCTTCAAAACATCTTCCACTTTCTCGGCAAATATAAACTTTATATCCTTCTTTACATTTTCTGGAATATCTACCATATCTTTTTCATTATCCTTCGGCAAAATTATCGTCGTTAACCCCGATCTGTGCCCTGCGACCACTTTTTCCTTTACCCCTCCAATTTCTAAAACCCTCCCTCTCAAAGTCACTTCCCCTGTCATTCCCACATTTCGCTTTGTCGGTACTCTTGTTAAAGCCGAGGCCAACGCCGTTGTCATCGCCACTCCCGCGCTCGGCCCATCTTTCGGAATCGCTCCCTCCGGGACATGGACATGGACATCAAGTCTCCTTCCAAAATCCTCTCTCAAACCAAGTGTTTCCCAATTTGCCTTCGTCCACGTATATGCCGCTTTAGCGCTTTCTCGCATCACATCTCCCAACTGGCCTGTCAAAGACAGTTTTCCTTTCCCTGGCATCAAAGAAACCTCCACAAACATTATTTCTCCCCCAGCACTTGTCACTCCCAATCCCGTCGCCATCCCCACTTCGTCAGCTTCACCCGCAATTTGTGATCGAAACTTCGCCGGTCCCAAAAATTCCTTTACTTCAGAAATTCCAACCATTTTTGGATACTTTTTATTCTCAGCCACCTGTCGCGCCACTTTCCGACAAACCTCCGCCAAATTCCGTTCTAAACCTCTTACACCCGCTTCTCTGGTATAACGCTTTATAATTTCATAAATTGCATCATCGTTTATTTCAACTTTTAAGCTGCTCAAACCGTTTACTTTCAGTTGCTTTGTCCACAAATATTTTCTCGCAATTCCATACTTTTCATCTTCTATATAGCCCGCAAAACGAATAATCTCCATTCTGTCCAGTAAAGGCGCCGGAATTGTATCCAACACGTTCGCCGTACAAATAAACATAACATCGCTCAAATCAAATGGTACTTCTAAATAATGATCACTAAACTCTCTGTTTTGCTCTGGATCTAAGACTTCCAATAAAGCCGATGAAGGATCTCCTCGGTAATCTGCCCCAATTTTATCTACTTCATCAAGCATAAAGACAGGGTTTCTTGTCCCAGCATTCTTTATGCCCTGAATAATTCTTCCGGGCAAAGCTCCTACATAAGTTCGCCTGTGACCTCGCATTTCGGCTTCATCCCGAATACCTCCCAATGACATGCGCACAAATTCTCTCCCCAAAGCTCGCGCAATCGACTTTCCCAAAGACGTTTTTCCCACCCCAGGAGGTCCCACAAAACACAAAATCGTCGGGTGACTCATATTTTCCTTCTTGCCTTTATTTTTTTCTCTCTTCCCTTCCGCCGCTTCCTTCAATTTCATTACGCTCAAAAACTCCAATATTCTCTCCTTTGCTTTATCGAGCCCATAATGATCTTCATTCAGTATTTTTTCAGCCTTTGACACCGAGACTGACGTCTTAGACAACTTTGACCAAGGCATCTCTGTCAGCCAATCCAGATAATTTCGAATGTATCCCCCCTCAGGATTATGCGGTGAAAGCTGACTTAATCTTTTTAGCTCTTTAAGGGCCTTTATTCGCACCGTCTTGGGCATTTTTGCGGATTTTATTTTTTCTTTAAACTCAATTACCTCGCTCTCAGAGGTATCTTCGCTATCTTCTCCCAACTCTTCCTCAATTGTTCTCTTCTTCTCCCTTAGCATCGCTTTCTTCATTTGATCCTCAAATCTCTTTTGCGTTTTCGTCGAAATCACCTTCTCAAGATCAAGTACATTCACTTCATGTCCAAGTAGCTCCAAAACCTTTTTTGTCCTTTCTTTCACGGAAAGCATCTCCAGTAGTTTCTGCTTATCCTCGTGCTTCACGTCCAATAGTGAAGCCACTGAATCAACCACTTCCACCGGCGTTACCTGCCGCGACAAAACCCTCATAATCGTCGGGATATCAATCGCTTTACCAAGGTTTACCGCCTTTTTGAATAATTCGCTTAGTTCATTCGCCATCGCCGTGAGCTCCACGCCCTCAGTCTCAGTTTCATTAAGTTCAACCACTTTTGCCACCAAATAAGGTTCGCTACTCACTATTTCCTCCAGGTGCACTCGCGCCCTTCCCCTTACCATTGCGTGAATTTCATCATCTGAAGACATCATTTGGGTAATCGTCGCGATCGTTCCTATTTCGTACAAATCCGACTTCTTTGGATCCTTTACTTTTGGATCACTTTGATTGAAAACCACCACCACCCGATCATCGGCAAATGCCGTATTGATGGCCGCCACAGATTTTGATCGCCCAAACGACAAAAAAGAATCTGTGTGAGGAAAAACAACACTCCCCCTCATCGCCACCACCGGCACTGTCCTGTAAATTACTGTTCCTTCGTTCATCATCCTTTTAACCTTAGCAGTCTATTATAATGAGTGCTATCTGTCAAGATCAGCTTGCCTTATCTCTGTCAATATCAGTAAAGTTCTCCACCACTCCCGCCGCACTTACTCCCACAACCACCCCAATTAATATATCAACTGGATAATGAACTCTAGCTAAGACTCTTCCCAATCCAACTAAAAAAGCCATTATTAAAAATAATATTCCCAAAAATCTTCTTCGAAAGGTCACCTTTGTCGCTGCTGAAAAAGCCAAGGCCGAATGCAAAGACGGAAAGCTTGATAACATAGTAAGTCCCACCAAAGGTTTCGTGCCATGAATGACAAACGGTCTAGGTTCGTTAAATAGTTCTTTCAAAACAAAAGCAAAAAAACCAGCCAAACCCACGGTCACTAGTAGCTTGACTAGCTCACCTTTTTTTCTCTCCACCAGTAAAAAATAGGCCGCCGCCGCCAATAGCATCACAAACACCCCATTCGTATTCAGGAGCACCATCCAAGGATTACTAATCATGAATCACTACCCTTGTCCCCAAATTTTCCTCCGAAGCAAATATCGAAGATTTTCCTTCTGGAAGCACTGGGTGAATCCAATAGTAAAGTTTTTCCGCCATCGGCGTTGGTAAGTTTACACAACCGTGACTGTGCACTCTCCCAAAATCATTGTGCCAATACGTCCCATGAAGGCTAAAACCCCGCCACCTCGGCACATTCTCATTCTCAAAAAACATAACATAAGGCACGTTGGGCAAGTTATAATAATATCTCCCACTACCACCCTCCATTTTTGTCGCCCGCAATTTCACCCAAATCCGAAATTCCCCAGTTGGTGTTGGCCACCAAGGCAACCCCGTTGACACCAAAGTCTCCATAAACAAAGCGTTTCCCTCCCAAGCCCAAAGTTTCTGCTCACTTAAATCAACTTCCACCCATTTATCTGTTGGGTTAGCCACTCCCAAAACATGGTACGCATCTGCCGTGTCAGCAAATACATCCTGCGGCACCACGACTTCTTTACCATGATATTTACCCACCAAAGCTTGCTTATCAATCTCTCCCGAGTAATCTGTCACCAAAGATGCCACGTTTGGAACTAAACCCCTAATCGTTCGAACATAAATCCCCAGCCCAAAAAGTAAAACCAAAGGAACCAAAAACAAATATTTCTTCACCTTGATTTATCGTATCATATTTTCCTGTATAATTTTTATAAAATTACATGAGTAGAATAAGAACCATTCCCCAAAGCTTCGGCTATGCTTTTGAGGGCATTAAAACGGCAATTAAAAACGAACCTAATTTTCGCATTCACCTTCTTGTCGGCACATTTGCTATCGTCGTCGCCATGATGCTTAACTTCACCCCCAATGAATGGCTTATCCTGATCTCC
>Ga0208958_1003389_pt1 | contig 12457 bp, 13 predicted proteins | sample RifOxyB1_FD_184032 | JGI IMG/M metagenome (GOLD analysis project Ga0208958, IMG submission 184032) | Soil microbial communities from Rifle, Colorado - Rifle Oxygen_injection B1 (SPAdes) | ecosystem: Environmental > Terrestrial > Deep subsurface > Rock core/Sediment | place: Rifle, Colorado...
TTTACCTGTGCTTTCTGAATTAATTACTGGGGGCATTGAAGCAACTATATCTTTGTTGTCTATTACAATGGGATATTTATCAAAATCAGTCAATAAGTGAGCAAATTCTTGCCCTTTAGGATGGTGGATTAAAATATCTTTTAATGTCATTTCTTTTGTGAATCCTAATGGAATAAATTTTAATTCTGTAGGCTTGAAAGCTTTGTATGTAATCGGTGGGGTCATTTTATCAAAATCATAAATACCAATTGCTGCAACTTTTCTTTTTCTGCCGAAAGTGGTTGTAACTTTTTCTTGGATTTGGATTAATTGTTTAATCAAATCGTCAGTTATTGTAATATCTTCTATAATTGCTGCAGAAATATATGGTCTAATTTTATCAACAGAACGATCAACATGTAAATAAACATCTGAATCTTCAACATTGTATTTTCGAATTCCGCGTTCTTTTGTGTAGAAGGGTGAAACTGCTCTTGCTATACCTTCAGTGCTCCAAAGGTCAGGACGGTTACTTTCTTTACAATCAATTTTTATATTATCACCATCAATTCCATCAATTTCCCCTTTGATCCAAAGTAATGCTTCTGGTTCGAAGTTTTCTAGAGTAATTTCTTTACCAACTAATTTACTTAAATCTTTTAATGAAATATCAATAGTTGGCATTTTAGATCATCCTCGCTTCACGTAACCATTTTAAGTCTTGACTAAATAAATATCTGATATCTTTGATTCCAAGTTTGAACATTGCTAATCTATCAATACCTAAGCCCCAAGCCATAACAGGAGTATCAATTCCTAAAGTCTGGGTAATTTCGGGTCTGAAAATTCCTGCACCGCCTAATTCAATCCAACCTAATTGTGGGTGTTTAGCTGACATTTGAACAGATGGTTCTGTGAATGGATAATAGTCTGGGAAGAATTTTACTTCTTCTGCACCTGCAATCTCTATTGCGAAATGTTTTAACATTCCTAGTAAAGTTGCGAATGAAATTGATGGATCAGTTACGATTCCTTCCATTTGATTGAATTCAATTAAGTGTGTTGCATCAATTACATCTGGTCTATATACCCTAGCAATGGTAAAATATTTTGATGGAACTTCTATTCCTTGGACCATTTTTCTTGCTGAGACTGCTGTTCCATGAGCTCGAGGCATTAATTGTTTTGCAATCTCAATATTCCATTTGTAGCCCCAACCTGTTGAACCTGTTCTTCCGCCGTTTTCATGTGCATGTTTGACTCTATTAACAACTAAGTCATCAGGAAGTTTTCCCTGGGTTGGATTCTTTAAGTGATATGTATCAGTCCATGTTCTTGCAGGATGATCTTGTGGTTGAAATAAGACATCAAAATTAAAAAATTCTGTTTCTATTAATGGGCCAGATATTTCTTTAAAACCTAATTGGACTAATTTGAATTTTATTTTATTTAAGAATTGCATATATGGTTGACGTTTTCCACAGTATGTTCTTGGAACTGTTGTTTTAATATCATATTTTCTAAAGGATTTATTTTCCCAAGATTTATCTTGGATTATTTTTGGAGTTAATGTTTCAATTAAATCTAAGTCTAATTTTTCTTTGGTTAATTTTTTTCCTAATTCAGTTAAAGTTATTGTTCTTGTTTTGATTTCTTCTGTTAGGATTATATCTTTTCTTTTCTTTAAATTTTCATAAGCTAATTTTTCTTCATCTGTTAAATCTTTTAGTTCTTTAGGTAAAGTTTTTAGAAGTTTTTCTTCAAGGAATTCTTTGGTTAATAGTTTTTTTCCTTGTTCTGTGATTTCAACTTCTTTGCCTAAGTTAATCGCTGCTTTTTTCTTTAATTCTCCAATTGCTATGTTTAGTTCTTCTTTTGGAATGTTTATTTCTGAAAGTATTAGTTTATTCTCTTTAAGTTGTTCTAGTAATCTTCTTTCTGGAAGTTTTTCTTTTTGGTATTTTTTTCCGAACTCACCCAGGTTGATAATTATTTTTGAATCTGTTTTGATTTTTAGGATATTTTTGTTTTCCATCCATTGCAATGCACGCATTACTTCTACTTCTTGCATTTTTGATAATTCTTGAAGTTCTTGGAATGCAATATTATTTTTTAGAAAAGGTAATAGTTTACGTTCCAGTGGATGTAATGTTGATACTATTTCTTGCATCTGTTAAATTAGAAAATAAAGATATTTAAGGCTTTTGTTAGTTTAAATCATTAATTCTTTGTTAATACTAATTTCATGTTTTGTACAATACTTCATAAACATGTTGAATACAGGACCTTGTAATTCTGGATTATCAATCATTATTTTAATTGCATTTCTTGGACTGATATCCTCATAATCAAATAGTCGATGATATAATCCTGGATTATCTGCGGCTGCACAGATAGCTCCAAAATATCTTCTTACTTCTTCATTAGTGCTTACTTGTAATATATTTGAATATTTTTCGAAAAGGCAATAATCTGAATTTCTTCTCAATGCTGATGCAATTATCTCACATGAAGTATTTTCTCCACTCATTAATTCTTCTAATGTTTTTTGGTTCATTTTTAGATTCTCTTTAGATTTTTCCAGTTTAATTCAAACATTTGATTTAAAGCATTTGCAAAATAAGGTGTTTTTACCCAAATACCCATATCATATGCTTCATGAACTTCTGTGTCATCTGAAAGCATGAATAATAATTCTTTACCATCAACAATTATAAACCTTGCTTTTGTAACTTCTTCTGCGCCTCTGAATTCAACGTTTTCACGTACATCTTTTGGAATGAATGAAGCTTCTTTAATTGGAGCAACAATTTTAATTTTTACTCCAGCTTTTGTTTTTTTCAATGTAGATTTCAAAACATCAATTTTTCTAATTATTCCTTTTTCTGTGGTCATAATTGAAACAGATTTTTCAGCATTTGTGATTATGGTTTTTAGGTGGTCGTATACGTTTTTTCGGCCTTTAATTACACCAGAAAGTTCTGTTGGGTCAATTTTATCAATACCTTGTTTGTATAATAATTCTATTTCTTGATAAATTTCTGTGTTACCTACTTTAGAAAGCATTGCCATTTGGGTGTCTGCTTCGTCTTGAACTTTTTTCTTGATTCTTTTTAGAATTTCTTCTGGTTTAACTGCGATATATTTTATTGGTTTACCCAATTTCATGATTATGAAACCTTTTTTCTCTAGGTTTTCTAGAACATCATAACTTCTACTTCTTGGTACACTTGAAATATCTGCAAGTTCTCCTGCAGTTGCAACGCCTCTGGATAATAAAGCTGTCCAGACTTTAACTTCGTAAATGTTTAAATCAAATGAGGATCTTAATTTTTTTAGGAATTCTTCATTCACTATCATCTTTTACTCCTTCACCTCGGTAGTGAAAAACTAACTTTGCTTTATAAATCTTTCTCTTTTTTTACTTTTATAAAGTAGTGAATATTAAGCTGAAAAATATCTCTTTGATAAGCTTCTAGCGATGATTGCTGTTATAAAAATTATTAAGCTTGCTATTCCTAAAATTAGTAACATTTGGTCAATTCCTGAGAAGAGAGAATTAAATAAAAGGATCTTTTTAAGCATAGTTTCTCCGATTATGAATGGGTTGTAGGATAGTATTTCTCTGATTTTTGTTGAAAGGGTTTCTAATGGAATAATTGTGTTAGAGAAGAAAAGAAGTGCCATGCCTGTTGAAATTGCTGCTATAGTTACTGTTTGTTTTGTGTTGAAAATGTATCCAATAAGCATTCCTAATAATGTAAAAATAATCCCTATTGCTAGCAATGCTATTCCTGTAAGAATGAATGATTCTGATGAAATTATTCCTTCTAAGAAGAAATAAAGAACTCCTAAAATAATTACAATCTGTGCTAAAAGTATTAATATGTTACTTAGAAATTCGCCTAAAAGGAATAATAGACCATTTGTAGGGGTAATAAAATTTCTGAAATATGCTTTTGATTCTTTTTCTGCAATTATACCTGAGGAACTCATCAAAAGTGCTAAAAACATTATAATAATTGTTAGCATTGTTGGTAAAATGAATATTAAAAAATTATTTGATGTACTTGAGGATTCGATTTCTGTTTTTAGTGGGGTTGCAATATTTTCTGCATTTGTTATTTGAATTGTTGCGATGTTGTCTGTTATTGTAACTAAATTTGTTTCAATAGAATTTAATTTTGAAGTTTGAGCGGATATATCTGAGGAAATTGCTGGAAGGTCTGTTGTTAAAGTTTTAATAGAATCTTCAGCACTAGTTAATTTAGTGGTGACTATCGAATAATTGTTTTGTAAAGCTGTTATTTGTGTTTTTAAGTTTGAAATTGTTGAACTAGAACTATTACAAGCAGAACTTAAAGTTGATAAATAATTACTTATTGTTGTATTATTGTCTATTGATACGTGTGATAAATCTATTGAAGCTAATGATTCTGAAGTTTCATCTAATGAATTTGTAATTTCGGTATTTTTAGTTAATAATTCTGAAACCAATGATTTTGTTTGAATTGATTTTGTATTCGCGGTATCTAAAACTATTAATATGTTTGAAATCATATCTTCACTTATTGAAGCTGATTCAACTGAAACTTTAGTTGTAATTTGGCTGGCAATCAAATTAGCAATATTTAATCTTGAGTTATCTACATAAATACTAATTATATTTTCTCCTTCATTTGTAACCTGCATATTTTCTGGAAAAATTATACAAACTTGTAAATCTCCAAATCTTGCTGAATCAATACAATCTGGTTCTGAGGTTGCTCTGATTATATTATAATTATTTGTGGAGAGATTACCGATTATATTCTCTGATAATTCCGAATATGATTCTGAATAGACAGCTACATTTACATCTGCTAAAGTAGATGTGTTAAAAGCTATTGCAAGTAATGCTGTAATAATTAATGGACCTAAAATAAATATGATTGCTGTTGTTTTTGTTCTTATTAATAATTTTAGATTTTTTTCAAGCATGAAGTAAAGCTTAGTCAAAGGATTAATTGTTGGGCGTTCGTAAAGTTTTTCGTTCATTTTCTTTTGAGTATCAAATAATGCTTTCATCTTCTGGTTACTGATTCAAATACCTCTTCAATTGATGGTTTATTTACTTCAACATTTAATAATTGGTCATTTGTTGTTCTTAAGTAGTTTAAAATATAATTCAGGATATTTTCTGGTTCTGTGGTATATAAGAATAATTCTTTATCTTTTTGTATGATATTACGGGTATTGAATCTTTTTAATATTGGAATTAATGGTTCATATTTATGGCTTTTTATTTCAATCCTCATTTCTTCATAAGTCGTATATTTTTCTTTTAATTCATCTGGTGAACCACATTCCCAAATTCTACCTTTATGAAGAATTGCTAATGTATCACAAACTTTTTCTAATTCTCCTAATAAATGAGAGGTAATTATTACTTTTGTACCATTATCCTGAATTGTTCGAATCATAGCCATGACTTTTTTTCTAAGGATTGGATCTAAGTTTCCAGTTGGTTCGTCTAAAATTAGGACTTTTGGATTATGAATCAAAGAACAAGCGATATCTAATCTTCTGTACATTCCTGTTGAAAGTTCTTTGGCATATTGATTTCTAGAATCTAATAACTCAAATTGTTTGATAAGTTCATAAATTCTTTTTTCTAATTCCCTTGTAGGAATATTATATAATTTTCCAAAATATCTTAAATTTTCTTCAACTGTTAAATTTGGATAAACACTACCTTCTTGGGTTGCAAAACCAAATATCTGTTTAATTAAATGTTGATTTTTTTGGATATCTACAAAATTATAATAAACATTTCCAGAAGTTGGTTGCCAAAATCCAATTAAAATATTTAGTAAGGTTGTTTTTCCAGAGCCTGATAATCCCATAATCCCAAAAATTCCTTCTTTAGGAATTGTTAATGATAAACCACTAAGAACAATATGATTACCAAATTTTTTTGTAATATTATCTATTTGAATTAATACCTCTTTTTCCATTACTCTTTATTTAGGAAAATTAGTTTATATATCTTTTTGTTCTTTCTTACAAAGTTTTTTAAATTCTTTATTCTAATGTATGGTTATGAAACATAATTACAAAGTTATTAGTCTAATGTTAATCCTTTTTTTGCTTGCGCAGGTTGTTGGTTTAGTTGTTGTTGATCATTATATTACAAGTGATTTACCATTAGGAATTGAAAAACCTGATTTTGAACCTAATACTTCCTTTATTCCATTATTTTTCTTTATTTTAGTTGCTACTTTTATTATTTTGTTAATCTTTAAGTTAGAATTATTCTGGTTATGGAGATTTTGGTTTTTTATCTCAGTACTTGTTACTTTGATTATAAGTTTTAATGTTTTTTTTGGAATACTTTTTGCGATTATTTTTGCGTTTGTTCTAACTTTATGGCGTTTATTTATTCCTAATCCTATAGTTCATAATTTTACTGAATTATTTATTTATGGGGCAATGGCAACGATATTTGTTCCAATTCTTAATTTGTGGTCTATTTTTATTTTATTGATTTTGATTTCGATCTATGATTATATTGCAGTGAGAAAAACGAAGCATATGGTAAAAATGGCTAAATCTCAGACTAAAGCAAAATTATTTGCTGGATTAGCTGTGCCTTATGAAAAAAATGTTGCGATTTTGGGTGGTGGTGATATTGGTTTTCCTTTATTGTTTGCGGCTGTTGTTATGATTAATTTTAATCTAAATTTATTTGATTTTAGAACATATATTGTGCCTTTATTTTCAGGTTTAATGTTATTCACTTTATTTACTTTTGGAGAAAAGAAAAAATATTATCCTGCAATGCCATACATTACTTTAGGTTGTGTCTTAGGTTTAGGGATATTATTATTTTTTATTTAATTCTTCCAATGCGTATTTTTTGAAATTGTTTATGAAAATATCTAAATCATTTGCATTTATAACACTACCACAAGCATGAAGGTGACCACCGCCTGTACCTTCAATATTTTCTAATGATCTTTTTACAATAGGTGGAAGACTTAATTCCCAGGACCTTATGCTTAAGCTGACTTTTTCACCCTTTATTCTTGCGATTATAATTATTCTGTTTGGGTTTCTATATATTAATTCATTTGAAATTATTGAAGTAAAACTATCCTCTGTAGAATGATATATGTAAATTAGAAAATGTTCGCCATCAATGTGTTTTGAAGCTTCTTCTATGGCTTTTTCATATTTATTATTCATTTTTTCATAATGTTTATAGATAAATCTTCCTTGGGATGTAGTTTGATTTAATATTTCATAAGGAGATTCAATTCGAGTTAGAATTTTTATACATTGTTTTGTAATATCTGAACTTCCTTTTAATGAAAATAAAAAAGCTTTTGAAAGAACTCCGAAAGGTGAATTAAATATTGCATCTCCAGGGTTTTTTATTTCTGTAAAAATGTCCGGAAATTCTTTTTGGATTTCATCAATATAATCTGGTATATGCCAGTCTGAAATTGTGCCTATTGCTGATAACCATTTATCTGTTTTCATAGCTTTATATGCCCAATAAGCTGTAGAAAGTTCATCTTTAGGATCTTTAAATTTAGGATTAAAATAATGTAAATTTTTTTGGTTTATTTCATTTAATGGGTGATGGTCTAAATATACTATTGGAATTTCTACTTCTTCGATATCCTCATAATTCAAAACTGGTTTGTCAAGAATAACTAATAAATCATTACTAAGGTTTAGATTTTTCATAATAGTATTTTTGTTTGGTGAACCTTTTATTGCAATACCTTTACCTTTTTTTGTTGCACGCCAAAATATTAAGAATGCGCATAATCCATCTTGGTCATCATCAAATAAGTATAATGGATTTTCTGCATGGATTATTAAATCATTGAGTTTTTTGAGTTCTGTGTCTGGAATCATTTTTTATTATAAAAATCAGTATATTCAGCCGGTGGTGAGATTGAGTTTGGTCTGTACTGAAATTGTTGTGGTTTGGTTTTTGTAGATTTTACTGATATAATGTAATATATTAAGATTCCTATTATTATAATGCCAATTGTTACTAATGTTAAAATTAAAATAGCTTTTAAAGCACTTTGTTTTTCTTGGCAAGCACCATTAACACAAATAGAGTTTAAAGGGCATATAACATCTAAAACACATGTAGAACAGGTTTCTCCAGACTCTGCTATATTGTTTCCACAAACTGCATTATTTGAGCTTTGTGTTATTATTGAATCTACTTCTGATATTAATTCTGAGCCAACAATTATTGACCAAGTTTTTGTTGTTGTTGATTCTCCATCTGAAATTATTACTTCTAGTGAATATGTTCCATCTTTTTCAGCTGTGAATGTATAACTATCTGAAGTAGAAACCTCTTCTGAATCTAAGGACCAGAGATATGTTAAGGTGTCATCGTCTTCATCAGATGCTGTTATTTCAAATTCTTGTGAATCACCTACTGCTATATTTGGGTCTGATTCTGGAGAAAAAGATTCAATTGTGGGTTCGGTATTATTTGAAGAGGAAATTTTAATCGTAAATGGATTACTTGTTGCTGTCAATGATCCATCTGTTGCTGTTATTGTAACTTCTTTTGCTCCTGTAAATGTTGAACTGGGGATAATAGTTATTGATGTTGAAGAAGTTTGATTTATTGAAAATGTTGTTGAATTTATTGTGTAATTCAATGATGAATCTATATCAGAGAAATATTGGCTCATATCTATTGTGAATGGAGTATTTTTGGTTGATGATTGATTGCTTATGTTTGTAATTAAGTAAGGATTATCATTTACTGGAGTTATATTAATTAGAAATTGATTACTTGAAACATAAATGGAATTATAATATCCATTAAATGTTATATTTTGTGTGCCTGAAAAATTAATATTTGGTGTTATTTGAACTTCATTATTTGAATTAATAACTAAGTTAATAGAGTTATTTCCTTGGACTGTATAATATCTTACACTTGTAAAATAAGTGTCTAAATCGAAAATAGTTGTAACACTAGAATCTTCTGCAATGCTTTGGTCTGGTATGGTTCCAGCATAATTTAATGAATGTACTGTTAATGTATTATCTGAGGATGCTTCTGCTGTTGATGCATCAGAAAAGGTTGCTAAACAGTTCCATAAATAACTTCTAATGTTTAATGTCTCTGTAAACGTTACTGTTTCTGAGCCTGTATTGTCAATAGCAATTTGAGTCATTGAGCCAGAAGCATTTGTATAAAGAGCAATTGAAGTAATTGTTAATGTTTCATCTGATGCAGTACAAGAAAAAGTTATTGATGTAGTATTAGTAAGATTATTATTTTCTGGGGAATTTAATGTAACTGTTCCTGAAATTGCAAAGGGTATTATTAATAAAAATATTAATATCCATAATCCTTTTTTCATATTATAATTAGACCTTATTTGATTTAAATACTTTTACAGAAAGAATTATAAGTTTAATTTGATTTTTTTTAAGGATGGAAATAGAATTATTTTTATTGATTTGTTTTGTGATAGTTATTGCTGTATTTATTGAATTAAGTTATTTTAATTTTAATGGTAGAAAAGTCAGTTTGATTTCAAGATTAATTCTATCTTTATTATTTCCAATTATTTTAGTTTTTGGGTTTATTTTGGGTTCTATATTCTTATTTTTAATAATTGGAATTGTCTTATTAGTTTTGGTCTTGGTTTTTATTTCTTATTTGAAGAAGAAGTTTTTTAGAAGAAATGATTCTATTATTTTAATTAAAAGAAAAAAATAATTTACTTAGCTAACCTGTTATGAGCTCTTCTACTTGGTCTTAATTTTTCTGTACCCATTCCCTTATGTGTTAAACCACGGGATTTTCTTGCAGCAGATGTTTGACCTCTGAAAACTCTATTGTCATTTTGTTTTGTTAACCAATTAAGAGTTTTATCTGAAATTATTTCTGGTGCGTGAGTATCTACTAAGATTATTTCATACCATTTATGAACCCCATCTTCACCAACATAATATGAATTTAAAACTTGTAGGTTTCTGTATTTTCTTTGAGATTTTTGTTCTGCTATCCATTGATAACTCATACCAACGATTTTTAAACGTCTCATGGTTTTGGATCTTCTACCACCAGATTTTCTCCATTCTCTTTGGTGTGCACCTTTTAGAACTCTAACTCTTGTTAAGAAGAAACCTTTCTTTGCACGATAACCTAAAGACCTTGCACGATCTAATCTTGTTGGTCTTTCGATTTCGGTCATTACGTCTTGTTTACGCCATTCTATTAGCCTTTGTTTATAGAGCTCGCCTAAATTTGCTTTAGGGTTTTTCCATAGCTCTTTGATTGCTTTATACATTCCCATTTTAGATTTCCTAGGATTCAGGTTGCTAAGCCTACATTTCCTTTCATTCTTTGGATTTTTACTGGTTTTTAAATGTTTTTGTTTGCAGAATTAAAATATTGTTCTAAAAAGAATTTATACATTGCTCCTGTTCTTGAAGGTATTTCTTCTTTTGAATTAATAATTCTTATCGCTGAAAAATGTGCTGGATTTAGTATTATTGGTTGTGTTGAAGGAATTTGTATTAAATATCCTGTTGAAATGTCTTGTCTTTGATGTTCAGTTTTGAATCTTCCTACATATTGACCTAGAATTCTTTTGTTTTTTGAATCTATGTCTAAACCTAATTCTTTTTTTGCTATTCTTTGTAATGTGTCTTCTATAGATTCACCTTTTAACATTCTTAATCCTGTTAATGCCCATTGATTTTTATATGGCGGAATTGTTCTTTTTACTATTATAACCCCTTGGTCTCCATATTGTATAATTAAATCAAATGTGGGTATTACTGACCATTCTAAAATTTGTTCGAAAATTTCTCTTGGTGCAAATTTTGGTTCTGGCATTTCTAAAGTATTTTTGTTATTTATATTTAAATGTTTTGTTAATAAAATTTATCTTTTAAGTAGGGGGAGAAAAATTTTCCATATTTTTTTTGAAAATCTAAATCCTTCCAAGTATTTGAGTCGATAGTTTTTCGGCATTCCGAAGAACCACAATTACATTCAAATGGTTCAAAGTAAGTTTCCATAAATGCATAATTCATAACTAATTCTTCACCTGCATTTATGTTTCTTATTGCAATCATGGTGACACTAGAATTAAACCCAACATTTGGTTCACAGGAATGATTAAAAATCCCTTGTTCTATTAATTCTTCATTATTTGAAGGAACAATGAAGAAATCATCACTTACCTGAATTCCTGCATGGCTAATAATTTTTCTATATTCTTCTATTTCAGTTTTAGGAACTGCAATTCCACCGAAAACATTAATTGGTTCATCTTTTTTTATGTCTTCTTTAGCAAAAACTCCATATCTATGTATTAATGAATTTCCTGGTTTTGCTTTTGAATTAAGCCATCTGTGTGGCCATCTTTTATGTAAATCCATATTCTTTGTAAAAGTTTATTTTTTAATAAATGTTTCTAAATTCTTCATACTTAAAAATAATAAAAAAGAAAAAAATTAATTTTTATATAAGTAATATATTGTATATAAAGCTGCTAAACCAACTAATACGTAGACTATGTTTTGCAATAATGGGATTGATCCAAATATTAGGTCTACTAAATCAAAGCTGAATAAACCTATAAGACCCCAGTTTAAACCACCAACAATTAGTAAAATTAATGCAATCCAGTCTAAAACACTTCTCTTTTTTGCGGCCATAATGACACCTCCTTTTAATGTGTAATAGTTATTTTAATATATATACTTTTTTATTTTTATGAAAATTTATAAGTTAGTCAATATTTTATTTTTCGATGGATTGTTTTAGATGTCAGGGAAAGAATTTTTCTAAACCTTTGAAATGTGGGCATAGTTATTGTCCTATTTTTTCAAAGATGCCTCAGTTTAAGATTACTAAGATTCAAAAAGAAAATTTTGTTGGGACATCGCCGAGTGTTTTTGTTGGTAGATATAATTATCCTTCAATTAATGTTGGAATATTAGCTTTGCCTGATGTTGTTACAGAAGAATCTAATTTATATGATGCACCAAAAGAATGGAGTCAAAGAAATTTTAAAATTAATGAAGTTTTAGATTTTAGGTCTGTGTTGATTAATTCTAAATTTCAAAATAATATTAAATCAATGTCTAAATATGTTTTATTGTCACAAGAAGTTGCAATGGCTTCAAAACCTGTTGATATTGAATATTTATTAAATAAGAAACCAAAATATAGGATGAAAACTTCTGATGTGGAAACTGTTATTGGTGCAAATGCAGAATTAAAACGTGCTATGTTGATGTCAAATCCATATATTGATTCAAGAGTGGATAAGGTTGTTTCAGATACTGACAGAAAAGCTAACGATTCATTAAATTATTTATATAAAAAAGGATTTGATGAAAATTTTTTAACTAGAATTTTATCGATAGGAACTTTAGGTGTTAAACACCAAAGAAAATTAGTTCCAACTAGATGGTCAATTAC
>Ga0208958_1003391_pt1 | contig 12452 bp, 11 predicted proteins | sample RifOxyB1_FD_184032 | JGI IMG/M metagenome (GOLD analysis project Ga0208958, IMG submission 184032) | Soil microbial communities from Rifle, Colorado - Rifle Oxygen_injection B1 (SPAdes) | ecosystem: Environmental > Terrestrial > Deep subsurface > Rock core/Sediment | place: Rifle, Colorado...
ATGAAGTCTGGAAGGGCCCTGTTGAGCGCGGCATAACTGAAATAACAGATAACGCCCATGCTCAAGCTGAGAAAGAGCTGCTGGCCGAAAGCGCTAAATATCGGCTGAAATGGGAGATTTCCTCCGGCTTGGATCAGGATTTTACGGATCGAGATAAGTAGAAACATGGCGTTAAAAAGGGCCGCGATTGAGGTGCCAAGCGCAAGACCCCAGAACCCGAAGGGGCCAATCATGATCAGGTTTAAAATGATGGTCAAAGCAACCGATAGTACGCTGGATAAGACCGGTACTCGGGTATTCCCAACGGCATAGCAAGCCGGAACCAATACTTTGACACTGGAATAAGCGGCAAGGCCCACAGAATACATAGCCAGGGCCATGGCTGTGGAACGTGTATCTTGCGTGTAAAAACGTCCGTACTGAAAGATCAACTCAATGATGGGATAGCCGAGGAAAGCAAGTCCGGCCGAGGCGGGAAGGTTAATCGCGAATACGTGTTTCAGGCTTTGCGTTAATGTATCTCGGATTCCCTTCACATCCTGAGCTACCCATAATTGCGAAACTCTTGGCAGGGTTGCCGCAGCCAGGGAGACTCCGAAGATACCAATTGGGAATTGCATCAAACGAAAGGCGTAATTGAGCCAGGAAACTGCTCCCGGACCCTGAGAGGTCGCTAAGATCGTATTCACGAGAATATTGACTTGGGTTGCGGCAAGACCGATCGTTCCCGGCACCATCATTAGAAGCATGCTGCGTAGGTGCCGGTCTCGGTACCAGGTGGGATCTTCGCGCGTTGGCGGTTCCCACTTGTATCCCGTACGGTAAAGTGAGGGGAGCTGAGACAATGCTTGCACGAGGCCCCCGGCCAGAACTCCATAAGCCATTCCCTCGATGGGTTGAATGCCCCAGTTTTGCCCGTATATGTAAAAGAGCTTGGCACAACTTACGCCTACTATGATGGAGGCGATATTGAAGAGCGCGGAGGAAAACGCCGGTACAAAAAATTTACCTCGAGCGTTCAAAATCCCCATGAACGCGGCGGCGAGAGCAACGAGCGGGAAGAATGGAAAAATAATTCGCGTCATTCGGACGGTAAGCTCGAATTTTCCCGGGATTTGTTTAAAAGCCGATGCATAGAGCGAAACCAGCTCGGGTGCGAAAATAATTCCGATCACAGAAAGTGCGCTGACGAAAAGAAATAAAATCCGGAAAACCAGGCCAGCCACCCGCCAACCGCGGCGTTCTCCTTCTTCGGCACGAGCTCGCGTGAAAGTGGGCACTAACGAGGCACTCATTGCGCCTTCGGCAAAAAGATCACGTAGGAGATTGGGAATGCGGAAGGCAACATTAAACGCATCCATGAAATTCCCAGCGCCGAACATAATCGCAAAAACCTGTTCGCGTACCAGGCCGAAAACTCGGCTCAGCAATGTAGCAATTCCCATGAATCCTGCAGCTTTTAATACGGAATGGCCGCGGGAGTCTGCAGTCGAGTGGGTCATATCAGGCCTGAGATTTGAACGATTGATCGATCCATTTGTCGATTCCTTGGTCGATTTTAGCTTTGAAAGGGGACGCTAAAAAACTGAGTTGTCCTTCCAGTGAAATGGCGCCTTCGGTGCATTTCAGCATCGCTGAAAGCATTGAGGATTGAAGCTGAATTTCTTGTTTCTCTGGAAACCGTTTCAGCGTGAAATTTCCGAGTGAAGTTTTGCTTAAGAAATGATCAATGTCGCTCGAAATTTTATCGTAAAGCTCTTGTGCGGTTTTGCCGGGAACTTTGACGCGACGTTGGTAAGGGGGCATGCTCCGTCTCCTTTTTCTGCTTATGAAAGCTCGGTAAAGTCAATTTCTGCAAGTTCCTGCCCGCTACACACTACCTGGTCAGGCTCAACCTTCCAATGCAAAATCCGGAAAGCTCTGGGCGACGAGTGTGGGATTAAATAGCCCAGAGACTCGATGATTACCGAGACTTCATGGGCTCCAATGATCGAGCCAGGACGATAGAGTAAGGAATGAATTCGTCCTTGAACTAGGGCCAGCAATTTAGGGCTTCGGCTCGCTCCGGGAACTATGGGCGGGACTAGTTTTGTATTGAGAACCCATTGTCCGATTCGCACTTGCCAGCGCCGAAGTGAAATGGGGGCAATCGGGTATGCGCAGGCGGATACTGATTGGCCATCGGGTAGAAGAATTTTCCCTGAGACTCCTGGGAATCCTAAGCTTTTCCGGAAGAACTGAGGCTCTTTTACCCATCGAATTGCGGCCGGTTCTGCTTTTGCCCACTGATCGCCCACAATCCATCGGGTGCCGGGAGTGATAGCCTTGGCAACATCAGGATGTGAAGCGCAGAGGGATGCAAAAAGGCTGACCCACTCGGGACGGAGCCTGGGAGTGAATTCCTGGTCCACAAATCCTGTGTGAAAGATCCCCTCTCGAACCCAGGGGTGTTCGAGCAGTTCGGATACAAAACGTTCATTGGTCTGCAGGGCTCCAGCTAACCAGATTTCGGTAGTTAAAATGCCTCGCGCGATAGTAACAATTTGTTTCAGGTCCTGTCCGGTTACATAAAGAACTCCCAATTTACCATGCTGGGGTCCGGAAATTTCAGTGTTGACTGCGACATCAAGCCATAACTCAGCTTGAGAACCCGGGAATTCCCATTTGCGCGCTTCTGAAGTTTCGGAAATAAAGCCGGCCTGAGGCAATTGCAGGAGAGAATCTTCGGCTAATAGATGGACGGCAACGCCGGTCGGACCTGGTGCGACCGGGAGATTTTCGTGCATCCTTTGAAGAGCCGACAAAGCGTTCGTATCATTTTGCAGAATCGCCAGCTGCCAACGTACAGCGCTGGTTCCGCAAACAGTTTCCCAAAGGTGAAAACTGCTCGATAGCCTGGCCTTGCCGCCGATCAGAAAAGCCTTACTGCCGTCCACGAGGAATTCGAGGGAACCCACTCCGGTGAAGCGAGAGTGCTCGATCAGTCGTTGTGCCCATTTTTTGATTTTCAGGTCAGTTTCAGGATCCACGCCTCCCGCCACGGCGGATGCTGGACAAATTTCAACGATTTTCCGCGACCGGGCTTGTAAAGAGCAATCGATTAGCTTGAAGAACACGATCTCTCCGGTTTTGGAGCGAGCGAAAGGAAGTGATAGCTGACGGGCTCCGTCCAGATGGGTTTCAGCAAAGACTAGATCTTCTCCGATATTCCTGTGGAGTTGTTCGATCCAGATCCCCAGCTTTTTTTCGAAATCATCATAGTCGCGGACGATGTTTTTCCCAAAATATCCCGCAAAATGAACCGAGCGAAAAACGATTGGGAAGCTGAGGCGTCTTTGGATCAGAAAACGTTCTATTTCGCGAACACCGTGGAGCGGGTCAAAACTTAAAACCAGATTTGGAATCCCAAGGCGCTCAGCTTCGGTCAGTAAATTTAAATTATTCGCGAAAAGGGTCAAAGCAGACGCCGGCGGACTGAGGGTCACTAATCCGAGCTCTTGGGCGATGACGGGGAGTTCAGCTCTTTCGCCCCAGGGGCTGATGCCCGGATGCAAGCAGTCAGGTCCGGAAGCGACCGGGCGATCTGAATTGGCAAGTCGACAAAGATCAGCCAAGATTTGTTTCGTACGATCGATTGCGCCGGGTTCGTGAGGAGAGGGCAGCTCAATTATTTGTTCTACAGCTACTGTCGTAAAACCAAGCTCTTGCAGCTCGGTAGCGATTGCACGGGTACTACTGGAGGGCCCCAGGATATAGGCTTTGGGCCGGGCAGGTTGAGTGCTTTTCTCAGAAATCGTGCACATTCTTCATAAAGGGTAACGCAGCCTCTGGACAAAGGCCACGGTGTTTGCTCAGGTGGGGCTATGTATGTCCCTGAAAATCTACAAAAAGCGTTTGGCGCGAAATTCGAAGAGCTGATTGCCGAGTTCGCTGCTGGGCAGGGTTTAATTCCCGAAATTGATTCCATTCGTTCTGAAAGATTCTTAGCGCGTTCGGTGGTTCCGCATGTCAAAAAACTTTCGGCTCTATTTAATCGGCAGGAATCAGGCAAGACGACAGAAGAGATGCAGATTCGTGGACTTGATCCTTACTGGAAAGAAAGTTCAAATCCAGCTCACCTGCGCTTGGCTTACTTCCTTTATTTTATGCCCAGCAATCTTTTTCGTGTGGCCTCGGTCTGGGCTGAGTTAGGGCGCCTGGGTTTCCAATGGGATTCCAAAAATGAGCTGCGAGCCATAGAATTCGGTGCGGGACCTGCTACGGGTGCTTGTGGAATTGCTGCTGCTGAACAGTATTCGACCGGCGGGCTGCTGCCGAAAACAGGCTCGTGGGCCCTGATTGAGCAAGATAAGTCAGTTCTTCAACTCGGTTGTGCCTGGGCCGAAAAGTATTTCGCAGCTGGGGAGCGGGATTGGGGTCTGCGGCCTTTTCATAAGAAGGTTGACCTGAAATCGGGCCTTTTGCCGCGGAATGCACCCGAATTTAACCTTTGGGTCATGAGCTATTTCTTAAATGAAATTTGGGAAAACCCCGCCGAAGCCGCTCGGGTTCTCCTGGATTCCTGGGAACGGCATTTAGCCGAGCACGGAGTGGTGATTCTCGTTGAGCCCGCATTGAAACATCAATCAAGAAAGTTGTTAGAACTGAGACAGGAATTAGTGCGGCTCGGGACCAAAAAGGGCTGCGGCTGGCTCAAAGTCCTTCTGCCGTGTCTCGGACATCAGGATTGTGGAGCTTTAAAGGCTGAAGAGGATTGGTGCCATGAAGAGGTGAGTTGGTGGCGGCCTTCTTATTTTAGGATTATTGATAAAATGGCAGCACTGGATCGACGAAGTCTGCCCTTTAGTTATCTGGTGGTCACCCGGGACTCGAGGCCTCAAAATGAAATACTGAGTACCTGTTCGAGTGCGGCTTCTTTTCAAAGGCTGGTTAGCCCCGCTTATGAAATTGGCCAGGACCTCGAATTTTATCTTTGCGGATCTGAAGGCAAGAGCCGTGCGCGTTTGAAGCAAAAACTCACGGGAGCGTTGGAAGGCGGACTCCTGCGGGGTGATATTCTCAGAGACCCGGAAATTCGGGGAGATTCAGCCAGCAAAAGAGTCGAATCGGTTAAAAAAGTAATCCGGTAAAAAATAGGCGTTTGCCAGTATGGAATTGCCGAGTAGAATCAGTGCATGCTCCGCGATGAAGTCAATATTCTCGTGATCGAGGACGTGAGTTCCATGCGAACTCAGATCAGAATGATTTTGAAGAGCTTTGGTTTCAGGAAAATCACCCTATGCGAAAATGCTGCGGAAGGGGTGCGTCTGATGGACGCGGAGCAATTCAATTTGATCCTTTGTGATTGGCACTTGGGTTCGGATATTTCCGGTCTCGATTTCTTGAAGTTTGTCCGGGAACATCCCACTTTCAAGGATGTCGGGTTTATCATGGTTACTGCAGAAAGTACCCGTGAAAGCGTAATTGAGGCGATTCGGTCTGGCGTGGACGATTATCTTATCAAGCCTCTTACGTTGGAGCAGATCGAGAGCAAAGTGTACGGAGTTCTGATGAAAAAAAGGGTATTACAATGAGTGATTTTGATCTCAAGCTCAGAGACTTCATTGACGAATTGGGTGGTTTTGCCAAAACAGCTGAAAACACATTGGCTGAAATTGAAAAAGATCTCTTGGGGAATAAGCATAAGTTTTCAGTGTTTTTCGAACGAATGGTTGCAATCCGCGGGACCGCACAGCAACTGAATTTGCCGGATGTCGCTCGCATCGCCCAGTTAGGCGAGGAGATTTCGGTGAAAGCTGCAACGGCGGAGACCCGCGCACAGATCCGTAAATGCGTCGGCTCTCTTTGGGACGCGCTGACAACCATTAAATATTTGCTTGAGCATTACACCGAAAAAACAACCGAGGAGCAGGAAATTCTGGTCAATCGTTTGGACGCTACCCTGAGAGCCATGGGCGGGGCCAGGCCATCCGTGAATGCTGCTGAAATTGATGAGCTGCTAAAGCAGCGACGGTGACCTTTGTAACGGGGGCAGTTCGCGAGGTGTGATCACCCCACGATCCGGTTGTGCTGTTCCGGAGTGGTTCATCAAGATACCGGCCAAGCCCAAAACTTTCTTCTGAGTTTCTAATTCGCGAATGGCCGGATCGGGTGAGGGGTTAGGTTCAGTGCTTTCGTCGTAAATAACATCATAAAGCCTGCTGCGAATCCAGCCGGCTTTACGTCCGACTGCAACTCGGGCAAGTTTTCTTAGCGTTCTGGGGAGGAGAAAAGGTTGATATTGCCTAGGGCCGGTTAAATCGATCAGCAGGTCGACTTCCTCGGGTGACTGCACTCCGACTGGGACGCCTCGGGTGCTGTAGAAGAAAACCGTCGCATCGGGGTACGACAGCAAGACTTTGTGCCGAAGCGAATCCGTATCAAACGGCAAAAAGGATTCTGACAACACAATTAATACCGTCCTCACTCCCGCAACTTTATGTTGCTTGGCCCAGGTCATTTTTGAAATTTTTTCTAGACATTCTCTGGATTCAACATCAATTCCCACGCGCTCTCCTTGCTGGTACGCAAAACACCAGAGTTATTTATCCTCTGGACCCAAGGTGGTACGCAAGCGCCATTTTCTTTCGAGATGAAAATGCAGTACACTCCTCATCATGAAAAAGATTGCCGTGGTGCTATGCGGTTGTGGTTATCGTGACGGGAGTGAAATTCGGGAATCCGTTGCCGTGCTCTGGGCTTTAAGTCAGTTCCCGGTTTCTGTTCAGTGTTTCGCTCCCGATGGTGAACAGGTTGATGTAGTCAATTGCCTCACTGGACAGATCGTACCAACGGAGAAGCGTAATATGCGGATTGAATCTGCCCGAATTGCGCGTGGAGACGTTTTATCGTTAAAGGAACTTTTATCGGATGCGTCGCATTATGCGGGAATTATTTTGCCAGGCGGATATGGAGCCGCAAAGAATTTATGCTCGTTCGCTTTTCAAGGCGTAGCGGGAGATGTGAGGCCCGACCTGAAAGCGGTTTTGCGGGATTTTCATAAAATGGGAAAACCCATAGGCGCGATTTGTATCTCACCGGCAATTCTCGCGATTGCATTTAAAGATATTCCCCTGGAGTTAACCCTCGGAGCATACGGGGATGCTGCCGCGGAGATCGAAAAGATTGGACATAAGCACGTGGTTTGTAAGGCGGACGAATGTCATTACGATCGCCGCAATAAAATAGCCTCTACTCCGGCTTATATGTGTGATGGAGCACCTCTTCATGAAATTTTTGAAGGGATTCGTCGAGTGGTCGAAAAAGTGGTTCAGTAGAGCTGGTATTCTAACAGGCGGCATTCCAAAGCACCGTTGAACAAGACGTGCCGACGAGAGGCCTTGAGTCCGACATTCTTGGCTAGTTCTGGATTTCCGGTGAAAACAAAACCTTTCCAGCCTTTGAATTTCTGTTTGAACAAATCTCCGATGGAACGATAAAGCGGTTTCAGCTCTTCTTCTTCGCCGAGGCGTTCGCCATAAGGGGGATTCAGAACTATAATTCCACGGGGGCCCACAGTTTGAACTTCTCTCAAACTGAGCTTTTCAAAATGAACCAATCCATGAAGTCCAGCGCGCTCTGCATTTCCTATGGAGGTCTTAATTGCTCGAGCGTCCTGGTCATAGCCGATGATTTTAGGAAGTAGTTTACGGTCCCGTATTACACAGTCTTGAGCTTCGGACAAAAGCTCATCCCAAATTTTGGAGGAGTGCCCTTTCCAGTGTTTAAAACCAAAATAGTTCCGGTGCAAGCCGGGAGCAATTTTGGACGCGATCATGCCGGCTTCTATTGGCAAAGTCCCTGAGCCACACATGGCATCCAGAAAGCAATAATCATTCAGTTGATCATTCCAGCCGGCAAGGGAAAGAATTGCGGCAGCAAGATTCTCTTTTAAAGGCGCGAATACGCCCTGTTGACGATAGCCCCGGCGATGCAAACTTTCGCCTGAAAGGTCGATGTTCACGGTCGCCTGATCTTTATAGAGATAGACATTGACTCTAAGGTCCGGAGTGGCCGTATCGATTGAAGGCCTTTCGCCGTGAGTACTGCGAAACTGATCAACAATGGCATCCTTGACTTTCAAAGCACCAAAATAGGTGTGAGTGATCTTGGATTCGCTGGAGGCAAAATCAACAGCGAGGGTGCCATTAGACGAAAGATGATCGGACCAGCGGATAGATTTTGTCCCGCCATAGAGTTTTTCCGGAGTGGGTGCGGGAAATGATTTAAGCGGCAGAAGAACGCGATTAGCAGTACGTGACCATAGGCAAACAAGGTAAGCGGTTTTAAGAGTGCCTGTGAATTTTGCTCCCGCTCGGGCTTGTTGGATATTTAAGGCCCCAATCTGCTTCAGTTCGGCGGCAAGAAGAGGCTCGATTCCTTTGGCGGTGGTTGCAAAAAACTCGTACTGCTCCGGCATGGAAAGGGGCTATCAGTTTTTTGCAGAACCGTCCAGCGAATCAGTTACATTCGGGTCCGGGTGCAATTCAGAGGATAGCTTTGAAGCTCTTCCCCCAGGGCTCTTCGGCTTTTCGACAAGGTGAGCTTAGAGGGCAGCTCGAACATCCGATCGGAGCTCTTATCGATGGTTAGTTCCACCTTCCTGTGGTCGTCTCCGCCTGTAAAAACAATTCGGGTTTCATCAAAGGAGGATTTCACATTTTCGATCTCTGCAATTGGTAAGTAGGAGAGTTCGTCTGAACCTCTGGCCATTGATATGGCCATGTAATAGCGAGGTTCGGTTCCGGAAGAGCTGTCCCGCTCATGCATGTACCTAACGCTGGCGTAAATTCGATGAGTGTCTCCCGTCGGACTCTGACACATCCAACTATAAGCGTCTGACATGAGATTGGAGGTCATTTCCATTTCCTCCGGGTTTTCTAATATGGCCGCTCGGCTGATTTCCGTGACAATCGCGTAGGCTCGGCTGATCGGGTTCACGCGCCCTTCGATTTCGACTATTTCGCCTTCGCGAATCTCGGATCCTGCGACTTCAACCTTCGTCGGCGGAATTCGGCTTCCGATTCCGTAAATCTGATTTACCTCGTAGCGGGTCTCTTCGTTATAAATCACGAGGCTCCAATAAATTTCTGGCTTACGGCAGGGTTCCCCTGGGCAAAGAGTCATGGGAACTACGGTGGTCCTTTTCTCAAAAACGGTTTTGCCAGTGATAATTTGATTAATCTGAATATCAGCTCCATCGCTACGATACGCTTCGGAAGCCAAAGCAGTAATTCCCAAAACGGCAATGCAAAACACGAATGCTGACTTCAACATGAATAGTTCTCCCCCATCGGCTGCAATTATATAAAAACCGTTTGATCCTGGAGCAATTGGCATGCCATGGAAATGCCTGGAATTCTGTGAATGGAAGTTCAGTGATCTTGCTTTTTGAAAGCTTTAGATTGCAGATTTTTGCGATTCAGCAATCTACTGCGCCAATCCAGCATTTTAGATATTGGCCCTCAGGAAATTCCGCCAACATCGGATGATCCGGACCTTGGCTGCCGCGTGCAAGCCATTGTGCTCGCCGGCGATTACGGTTTGCAGCCTTGGCGAGAACCTGTCGGAACTGTTCTTCCTCGAAAAGCGCAGAACACGAACACGATACGACTGCACCGCCTGCACGGATTAGCCGGAATACTTGAGTATTGAGTTGCAAATAAGCATGTGCCCCAGAATGAATATCCTTACGGCCTTTGATCAACGCGGGGGGGTCGCAAACGATCAAATCAAAGCTCTGGTCCGAAAGCCCTGTAAGCCCATCCAGAACATTTGCTTTCATGGCTGTGCAGCGGCCTTCTTGGGCTTCGACATTTCTGCTGGCGCGTTCTAGCGCGGACGCGGAGGCGTCGACCAGGGTGACGTCACACGCGATTCCGTTTTCCCTGAAAGCGCGGGTTAACTGGGTGCTCCATTGCCCAACGTAACAGCAGAGGTCAAGAATTCTGAGAGGTGTATTAGGTTTTTCGGGTTGAAGTTTACCAAGCTTTCGTGCAGCGAGCTGAATATTGGAACCCTGATCGAGAAAAAATCCTGTCTTTTGTCCTTCAAGCAAATCGGTTTCGAAGGGTGCGGTCCCGTTTAGGGAACCCATGATGAGAATCCGCGCTCGCGCAAGGTCCAGGTTGGCAACGGGGCGAATGACTCGTACGGGCTCCGGTTCCAGGCCCTCGAGCTTGCGGACGTGAAGGTCGTTCCGAAGGACAACTGCCGTGCTCTTCCAGCTTTCTGAATAAAGAGCTTCGAGTGCGGCAAAGATATTTTCCAGGACCCGATTTACTCCTGCTGTGTGTGCCTGGATTGCGAAAACCTGTTGGCCACCTTCCAATAAATATCGGTCGATGATCAAGCCGGGAAGCCGATCGGCCTCCCCGAAACACAAACGATAGCTCACGTGGGCCAGTCCACTCAAGACGCGCAGTGCTTTGGCGCTGGCGAGAGTCTTCGTTAATGACTCTTGCGACAAAGGCTCCGCATTATCCGCCTCACGGGTAAGAACCCGGAATGCGATCAGCGAATATGGATTGCCGTACCCATGGGCCAGGAATTTTCCGCCGGCGTCGTGAAGTTCTATTTCTTCGCCGGGCTCGATCCCTTTCGGGGATTCCATCAGCTCATTGGAATAAATCCAGGGGTGGCCGGATCGAAAACGTCGGTCAGCACCTGCTTTAAGTCTCCAGATTCGTTTTTTTGAGTTCATTTGGCTTCCCAGCTTAGCACGGGAGCGCATAGAATCCCAAGTAATGGTACCGTCCGATAGCTCAACAAAACCCATGCCCCCCATGAATTGGCAAGAGCTTGCTTTACTAATGAGTCAAATCGCTCCCTTTTGCGAGGGCCTATTTGTCGAAAAACTGATTGTCCCGGAGCGAAAGCATTTTCCAGAGGTTTTTATCAAAGGCGAGTGGTTCATTCGGCTCTCAGGCAGGCGGGCAGATGGTGGCATTCTCTTCAGTGTGCGCGCTCGGCACCCCTATCTGGCTTGGGTTTCGGGTAAAGGACCGAAAGCTTCTCCGCAGGCCACTCATGCTGTTTTTGATCTGAATCTGTCCAAATATTTGAAAGGCGCGAGAATTCAGAAAGTCGAAGCCATTCCCCGGGAACGTGTCTGTGTGTTTTGGTTTGTGAAAGGGGAAGTACAGGGCGCTTCCCAGCTCGGTCTCGTGCTGAATTTGATCCCGGCTGCGCCGGAAGCTCTGCTGGTGCAAGCGGAAACAAATCTGGAGGGAAGCAGAAAATCAGACTGGATGATCCTGGCTCGTTCACGGCAACTGAATGCTGAACCCGGCGGGATTTACCGTGTTCCGGATGGCGCTGGGGCACCGGCAAATCCGCCGGTCCGAGCGGAATTTCAGAGCCCGGAAGCCTGGACGCAACTGGTGGAAACCACGCTTGAGCGCGAAGCTTTCCTGGAGCGGCTGAGAATCGTCCTTAGGGGGCTTAAGGAAAATATTGAGCACCTGGAGGATAAAATCCGTCAGGCTGAGACGGCCATTTCCCAAGCCAAAAGTGAACCGGATTGGCAGGCCTTTGGTGATTTATTGAAAGTCTATCTACCGGAGCCCCCGCCGGCAGACTCGCGAAATATCCGTACGCTTACGGATTACGCAACCGGTACTTCGCGCGAAATCCCATGCGATCCCAAGCTGAATCCGCAGCAGCAAGTTGCGAAATTTTACCAGAATGCAAAACGGAAAATGCGGCGAATTGAAGAGGCGCAGGGCCGGATTGAGAGATTTTCGCAATTGAAAGCGGACTTTCTAAAAGCGCAGGAGTCAATTCCCGAAAACTGCGATTGGCGACAGCTGGAACAACTTGAGAAAAGTGCCTTACAGGGAACGGTTCCAAGCCCGCCGCAGTCAGGGGGGGGCAAAGCGCGCGAGTTCTGGTCCGGGCGCAGTTTTGTATCGAAGGATGGTCTGTCGATTCTGGTGGGCCGTAACCGCACAGAAAATTTGGAGCTCACGTTCAAACTGGCGCGAGGAAATGATTTATGGCTGCATGTGCAAGGGCGTCCGGGCGCACACGTGGTGATTCAGCTTCAGCCCGGAAAATCCGCGCCCCTTGAGACGTTACTGGATGCCGCGAATCTCGCGATCCATTACAGCGGGGGTGAAGACTGGGGCAAGACCGAGGTGGACTATACGTTTAAAAAATACGTGAAGCGGATCAAAGATTCCACGGAAGCTTCTTACACCCATAATAAAACGTTACTCGTGCAACCCGATCGCGAGCGGATGAAACGGCTTTTATCAGTTGTTGGAGAAAAGTAATGGGTTGGTACGAGGTCGTAAAAAACGGCGTTATTCTAAAATTGCAGATTCAGCCCAAAGCTTCTCGAACTGAAATCGTTGGCTTGCATGGAGAGCCGCCTCGATTAAAAGTGAGAATCGCGGCACCGCCCGTCGAGG
>Ga0208958_1003395_pt1 | contig 12449 bp, 16 predicted proteins | sample RifOxyB1_FD_184032 | JGI IMG/M metagenome (GOLD analysis project Ga0208958, IMG submission 184032) | Soil microbial communities from Rifle, Colorado - Rifle Oxygen_injection B1 (SPAdes) | ecosystem: Environmental > Terrestrial > Deep subsurface > Rock core/Sediment | place: Rifle, Colorado...
GACCGATAATCCCATAGGGATATTTTAATTCAAAGGATTCAAAATAGCCAAAACCTACGGGTGCAAAGTCTTCGACCCTGAGCTCAGACCGAAGGGCTATTCCATCTCGAAGGTGGAAATCATACTTAAGCATTATCTGGCCAATTCTACAGAAATTCTGGTAAAATCATTAAAGCGCACTAATGGAAATATCAGACTCTGAATTTTACAAAACTGCACAAATATCCGCACCCATAGTTGGTTCAACGGACAAAAGAATAAAGAAAGTTATTCTTTTCGGATCTGTATTTTCTAGTCAAGCAGATTCTGAATCAGATATAGATTTGGGTGTAGTTTTTCCGGACTCTTTGAAAACAAAAGTAGCAGGCGAAATAATTAACAAATGTTACGAAGCTCTAAAAAGTAACAAAATTCCTGTGGGAGAAATTCCGGGAGGTGTAACTCTGGAACCAGTTAGCGAGGGAGAATTAATTGCCGGGCATAAAAGAGGTGGTGTCTACGGATCTATTAATGAAGGCCAAGTGCTCTTCGAAAGAAAAGCTCCATGAAATCAAAATAGCCAAAAGATGAGAGATGTCAAGGGAAATCCACCCGACGGGTGAATGTTATTGTTTTTCGAAGCTAATTTGAAAACAAATTTTCTACTTAGGCTGAAGCAGTCTTGTGTTCTAGTTTACCAACTCTTTTCCCCAACCCATCAAATTCCCCTATGGTTGGAGCATCATCTTCAAGTCTTGCAACCTGTAATCCTACTTTATCAATTCTTTTAGTTACTTTTATAAATCCTCTTCTTGTTTCTTTTCTCAAGTTATTAACTTCCTCACTCAAACCCGTAACTTTATTGTCAACCTTTCGAACTTCACCCAGCAGTTCATTCTTCATAGCGCTCTGTCCATTAATTATCGCCCGCAGCATTTTCTTTGTGTCATTCATGTCCCAGTATATGTCCAAAACTCAGGGATTTTCAATGGTGTATTATTTAGATAGTGACTATAAATAAAGATTATCTAAGAAGCAGCGTTTTTGGATTTGAAGACGCCTTGGTCTCCACAACCGGCGTGGTTATCGGAATTTCCACCGGAACTTCAAACATCAAATTCATCATTCTGGCCTGCTTGGTCACAATTGCCGTTGAAGCAATTTCGATGGCTGCTGGGCAATTTTTAAGCGAGCGGACCCTACACCAAATAGAGGGAGTAAAACATAGGGATAACTTAATTGTCGGCTCGGTTATTATGTTCTTTTCTTACTTTTTCGGAGGCCTAATTCCTGTTCTTCCCATCTTTTTCCTTCCCCTCCCGTTTGCAATCTTGCCGATTTTATTTTTAGCTTTTTTGAGCCTTTTTGTTTTGGGATATGTCAAAGGATTAATTGTGGAAATCTCCCCAACAAGAAGTGCTCTAGAGATGCTTTTCATCGGGGGTTTGGCCGCAATCATAGGCGTTATAGCTGGATACTTTTTGAGGATCTGAATAGCCAAAACTGAGTTACTGAACAATAAGCGTACCTGTCATTCCCAAATCTCTGTGTTCCCCGACTGAACAGTAGTATTCAAATTGTCCTGTTTTGTCGGCGAAAAATTGAATGGTTTGCTCCCCACCCGATAAAACATCAGTCGCAACGTTGTATCCATTAACTATCAGATTGTGTCTTCCGTCGTCATCTCTAAAAGTAATTTTTACAATATCTCCTTTATTGACGGTTATGGTTTTTGGGCTAAAAGCAAAATTTGTCCCATCAACTGTAAATTCTTTAACCGGGCCGTTTGTTGTACTTTCCGCCTGCACTTGACCGGCTGGTGCCGGGTTGGTTTGAACCCCACCGCTATTTTTTCTACCAAGAACAACAACTATTCCAACTAGAACTACTACGGTAAGACTAACGCCTGCTATCAAATAAGGATTTAACTTATTGGTATTATTGTCTTCCATTTAATGTTGGGTTTAATTGTACATTTTGGGCGGTAATACTACCATCGGAATTTTGTGTTCCAAAAGCAGCAATTTTGTCTCCCACTTTAAGGTCGCTCTTTGACGCTATATCGCTCTTATTGATAGTTGTTGAATCTGTCAAAAGAATAATCTTGCTTGATCCGTCTTGAAGCTTCACTGTAATACCCTTGTCATCAACACTTAATATTTCTCCGTCAACAGGTCTAAATCCCTGTCCCGTCATACCTACCCCCTGTCTTCTTCCTGCAAATTGGCCAAGAATCTGACGGGATTTCAGCTCTCGATACTTCATACCTCCAAAAAATCCTCCCCCCAGCCCGGCAACAACTGCCAAAACAGCAATTAAGATCACGGTATTGGTTTTCATAATAGAAATTGTATTATATCAATTCTGGGAAAAAGCTTAAAATATTATACTGCCTATTTCTTAAGGTTTTTTAAAACGCCTTTAATTTTTCACTAGAATTGGATTGATACCTTTAGACACCTTGCAAGAATAGCCGAAAAATTGTAGGTTAAATTATGCTTACAAAAGTCGATTTAGATTCAATCAGTAAAGTTGTATCAAAAAAGGTTCGTGAAGAGATCGAAGCCGAAGGAAGAAACATTAGAGATGAACTAAGAAGTGATATCATTTCGTCGAGAATGAGCATCCGAGGTGAAATCGGAGACTTGGCAGATAGAATTAAAAATGTTGAAATCAGATTAAATTCTGTGGACACAAATGTTACTAAAGGTTTCAATAAGCTGGACAAAAGATTTACAGATTTGTTCAATTTTTTAGACAAAGATGTTATGGCCGACAGAAAAAGAATTACAAAAATTGAGCAACATCTGAATTTCCCCAAGAATTAAAACTTCACAGATTTTGGGCCTGCCCGCCTCTGGAGGGAAAGAAATCTTTTTCTTCCTCATGGTTTCGTTTTCTTTAATAAAGTCATAAAATACAAGTGTGAGAAACAGAATTAAATATTCCCAAAATTTCCTGAAAAGTAGACTGCTTGTAAGAGATCTCATAAATCAATCAGGAATTTCCGAAAGTGACGTTGTGCTTGAGATTGGAGCAGGAGAAGGAATTATTACTTCCGAACTTCTAAAGAAAGCCCGGAAAGTGATTGCTTTTGAATTAGACAAAAATTTTTTCGATAAGCTTTCCTGTAAATTTCAAAACAATGAGCGGTTAGATCTTAAAAATGAGGATTTCTTGACATCCTCCCTGCTAAACTATCCCTATAAAGTTTTTTCCAATAGTAAAATCAATTGGTTGAGTATCTTGTCTTGGAGCTTCAAATTTACTTTGCCAGTCTTTATACCAGACAATAGACCCTAAGGTCAGAACTACAAAAAGGACAATTAAGTAAGTAGTTATCCTTCGTCTAAATACTTTAAATTTCATTTCTGACTGAATTATAGTTTTTGAAGTAAGATTAAGCAATTAGTAGGAATTTAGATGGAAATGGATTCGGCGGACTCACCATTTCGGCTATTCATAACGAATTGCCTCAATTGGGGGAAGTTTAGCCGCGCGCCGTGCCGGGAAAACGCCAAAGAATATTCCTATTCCCGATGAAATTAAGAGTGTGATTACCACCGAAAAGAGATTAATGCTGGCCGGGAAGAATATCCTGACAATTAGAACTATTACAGAAGCTAAAATTAATCCCAAAAGTCCTCCAAAAAGGGAAAGAATAAGACTCTCTGTTAAGAATTGAAGAAGGATGTCTTTTTCTGTAGCTCCGACGGCGCGCCTTATCCCGACCTCTTTCGTTCTTTCGGTAACCGTTGCATACATAATATTCATTATTCCTATTCCTCCAACAACCAAGGAGATGGAACCTATTGCAATCAAAACCGCATTAATAATTCCAAAGATTTGATTAATTGAATTAAGAAGTTCGGACTGTTCAGTTACTGCAAAATCATCTTTGTCATATCTTTTTAAAAGCGCCTCTTCTGCCTTCTTTTTGGCATCAGCTACCATGTCATCCGATTTAACCCCCAAGTAAATTCCCCAGAATTTTTTATCGGGATTGATACTGCCAAAAGTTGTTTTATACGGAACAAAGAATGCATTGTCTGCTTCATTGTCACCTTTTTTCTCAGCTACTCCAATTACTTTGAATCTTTGGCTTTCAAAACGAACGGTTCTTCCTATAGCATCCCCGGCAGTACCGAATAATTTTCCAGCAATAACATTCCCTAAAACCCCAATTTTAGATCCAGAAGTTACATCGCTTTTTCCAAAAAGCTCTCCGAATTCCGCCTCAACATTCATTAGCTTAAATCCTTCCTCGTTCATTCCCATTAAGTATCCGAATTTTTTTTCAGCTCCTGCCTCAATTGAAGTTCCCTTCATAAAAATTGGTACTACATAATCAAGTTCTGAAACTCGCATTAAGGAGGCTACATCTCTTTCATCAAAACTGACCCCGCCAACAGTTCCTTGCCCTCCAAAACCCCCTCCGCCTTCGCCGGTAAATCCACTCCCGGGCAAAATCATAATTAAATTTGCCCCCATGCTTTCAAACTGGCCCTCTATATAATTTTTTAATCCCAAACCCAGCGCGATAAGCAAAACCACAGAAAGAACTCCGATCATAATTCCCAATGAAGTAAGTGCAGTTCTGACTTTATTCCTGGAAAAATCGGCAAGAGCGGCCTTGGCCAAATGTATAATGCTATTTCTTCTCATACTAAAGGTATTTCTCAACCACTTCCCCGTCTTTTATATAAATCTGGCGCTTTGTTTTTGCTGCAATGTCATGCTCATGGGTAACAAGAATCACCGTTACCCCGAAATCTTTATTAAGCGAACTTAGGATTTTAATAATCTCGTCCCCCGTCACACTATCCAAATTCCCGGTCGGCTCATCAGCCAAAATAATTTTAGGCGACATAATTAGTGCCCTTGCGATAGCAACTCTTTGCTGCTGGCCTCCTGAAATTTTATTTGGAAAGAAATTTCTTCTTTCATATATCCCAAACCTCTTTAATAACTCTTCAGCCTTAGCAACCGGATCATGGATTGGCCTTTCTTTTGAATAATTAATAGGAAGAAGAACATTTTCTAAAACTGTAAATCTGTTTATTAAGTTAAATGACTGAAAAACAAACCCGACCGTTCTGTTTCTTGTCCTTGAGAGTTCGTTATCGCTTAATTTTGAAACATCTTTGCCCTCAAGAAGAACTTTCCCGCTGGTTGGAGTCTCAAGAAGGCCAATTATATGCATGAGGGTTGACTTGCCGGAACCGGAACTACCCAATATTCCAATAAATTCCTTTTCCTTAATTGTTAAACTGATATCCCTTACCGCCTTAACTTCATCATCCCCCAGATAGTAGGATTTCGTAACATGCTTCAGGCTAATCATACAAAATGTCGCCCTCTTTAACTCCCTTGGTTATCTCAATCACTTCTTCCCCCTCGATGCCGGTTTCTACACTCACCCTTCCGCCCGGCCTTCCAATATTTACAAACTTTCCGGTTTTATCCGAATTAACAAACTTGACAGGTACATATAGGGCATTTTCTTTTTGAGAAAGAATGAATCGCCCGTCCCCCGTCATTCCGACTTTTAAGCTATCATCAAGAGCTTTACTGTCTGAAAACTTAACTTTGACTTTGTATATTGCTCCCGTTTCACCGCTCTTTGGGGTAAGACCTACAAAAGAAACGACTCCTTTAAATTCTTTGTCTTTAAATGAATCTAAAATAATAGTAACTTCCTGCTTTTGTTTTATATTTGTTACTTCGCTTTGGTCAGCATCGACTTCAAAATAAATACTCAAGGGGTCAACTACCTCAACAATCGTATCTGCTAAAGAAACGTTTATTCCGGGATTTCCAAAAGCTAAAGAAGAAACAATTCCGGCAAAAGGAGAAAGAAGTGTAGCATTATCTAAGTTGTATTTAGCAGCAAGCATTGCATCATATGCATTGTCTCTGGCGACTTCAGCTGCTGTACGGGTTGCCTTCTGTGTAAAGGTTTCATCACCGGCATGATCTTTTACACTATCAAGAGCACTTTCCGCAGCAGCTTGGTAATTTCTATAACTATTCAGAGATTGCTGATAGATAGTATTAAGTACTGTTTTATCCAGTGAAATTAAACCCTGGCCTTTCGCAACTTTCTGCCCTTCAGTTACTCCCACCCAAACGATTTTTCCCGATGTAGGAAAAGAAAGAATGGCGTGCTTTTCGGCCTTAACTGTTCCTGTTAAAATTAGTTCCTCTTTAACGGTTCCTCTTTGAACTATAGCGGTCGCGACTTCCTTTTTTGATCTACTCCCAAAAAAGAAAAATCCAGCCAAAACAGCTACAAGAATAATTGAAAAAATAATTATTCTTTTCTTTATGAATTTGAATTTAATCTTTGGCAATTTCATAACATTAAAAAAGCCCTTTCATCAAGGACTGCTATATTTTATCCTTAAAAAAGGGCCAATTCAAGGGAATATTGTCAAATCTCCCTAGCTGCTTTCCGCCAGTACACCTATCTGCATTCCGGAAAGTATATCTCGGGCACGATTGCTGTGCGAAGTTCCGTTATTTGGGCGGGAATTAAACAGCGCCGTAGCGTCTTTGCCGCATCCTTGGGCAATTGCTTGCCCGCCGGGATGATTAGGAATGAAAGATGTAACGTCATAAACCTTTCCTTCAATAGCCATCCAGCAATCTGATGTCGTTGAGTGTTTTGCAACTTCATCTTGGGTTATACTTCTGTTCGACGCGGCCGCTACTTTACTGGTACTTCGGCGGCTTTGAAGAAAAATAAATCCGCCAGCCGCCGCAAGAACCAGTAAACAACCCAAAACGATAAAAAGTTTTTTCATATTAGTTTGAAGTTGGTAATGCGGGGTTTATTTGGACATTTGTTGCTGTTACACTTCCATCCGAATTTGTTGCGCCAAAGACAACAACATCGACTCCGACTTTCAGATCTTCTTTAGAAGCTGTCGCTGCATTTGAATAAGCGGTCGCATCAGAGAATAAAACTATTTTGGTACTTTCGTCAGTCATTTTGACAGTAATCGATTTATCATCCATTGAAACAATACTGCCGACAACTCCGCCTCTCCCCATCATTCCGACTCCATTTTGCCCGTTTCGATTTCCCATAAATCTTTGGACATTTCCATTTGCACCAAAATTCGCTCTTATTTTGCTAAGTTGATAATTTCGGAAGAAGTATCCCCCGCCAAATCCTGCAGCCAGAGCTAATACGGCAACAATTACCACCACCGATTTTTTATTCATATAGATATATTTTATTTCTTATTTCTGAGAAAAACCTTAAAATTCTTACTCATACCTTAATGCTTCAATCGGTTCCAAATCGCTCGCTTTCTTTGCAGGATACCAGCCAAATATAATTCCAGTCGCTCCAGATACTACAATTGCCAAAACAACCGCCCCAAAAGATATTGTAAACGGCAAGCTCATTGTTTTGGAAAGAATAAAAGAAATCAAAACTCCGAGGATAATCCCCAAGATCCCTCCTCCAAAGGTAAGAATAATCGCTTCTGTCAAAAATTGGGTGATTATTGTTTTCTTTCTTGCTCCCAAAGCTTTCCTAAGTCCAATCTCGCGGGTTCTTTCCGTAACGGTCACCAACATTATGTTCATGATTCCGATTCCTCCGACAAGAAGTGAGATTGCGGCAATTCCCGAAAGAAGGGATGTAAATGTTGACGTAATGGATGACGCAGTAGAAAGAATATCACTTTGATTCATAATTCTAAAGTCAGCTTTTGAAACATCCGTAATATTGTGCCGATCAAGAAGAAAATATCCAATCTCGTCCTGGGCTGCAACCATCACATCTGCCGATTTTGCCTCAATCGAAATTGAAGAAAGATAATTTTGGCCGTATAGAACTTTTTGCGCGGTTGTTAAAGGAATATAGATCATATCATCCTGATTATTAAATCCTGTTCCTCCTTTTTCTTTAGTCACCCCGATTACTTTAAAAGCTTTTCCTTCAATCCTCACAGTTTTCCCTATCGGATTTGTCCCCTCGCCAAACAAATCCTCAGAAACCTGCGGCCCAAGAACCGCAACTTTTGTCAGGGAAGCAAGATCTCGTTCCGTAATAAAACTTCCGTTTTCCACTTCAATCTTTTTCACTTCAGAGTAAACCGGAGTAACTCCGTAAATTTGTGTGTTGGTGTTATTTTCCCCCGTTGTTACCTGGCTGCGTTTTGAAAGTTCCGGTGAAACATTTGCCACAGTTGTGATGGAAGTTGAGGTCAGAATCGCTTTTGCATCATCGTAAGTTAAAGTCGTCCCTCCTCCCACAGCTCCCCTGACATTGCCGGAGCTTGCAGCGCCGGGTGAGATGGTAAGTAAGTTGCTTCCCAAAGATTCAATCTGATCGGTAACTGATTTTTGAGACGACTGACCAAGAGAAATTAAGGCAATAACACTCCCGATTCCAATAACAATTCCCAAAGCGGCAAGAATTGTTCTAAGTTTATTTATCCTTAACGTTCCCATTGCCTCGGTTATGGTTTCATTTAGTTCCATATATTTTGATTTATGATTTGTTTAGGATTTCGGATTTCGTGCTTCGAATTTTACAACACGTTGGCTGTGTCCATTTCCGTCTTCAACTAATTTCCCGTCTCTAATATGAATTATGCGTTTTGCATGCTCTGCAATGTCCGCTTCGTGGGTGATCATTATGACGGTGTGCCCTTCATTATTCAGTTTTTGGAAAATTGCCATAATTTCTTCGGCTTGGGTGCTTGCAATATTTCCCGTCGGCTCATCGGCCAAAATTATTGCGGGATTTAAAACCAAGCTCCTTGCAATGGCAACCCTTTGCTGCTGACCTCCGGAAAGCTGGGAGGGGGTATTATTTAGCCTGTCGGAAAGACCCACCATTCTTAAGTATTTTTCTGCAACCGAAACTCTTTTTTCTTTTGGAGTTCCAGCATATGAGAGAGGAAGCATAACATTCTTTAAAGCCGAAGTTCTGGGAAGTAAATTAAAAGCCTGAAAAACAAAACCTATTTTTTTATTACGAATGTCTGCCAGTTCATCATCACTAAGATTCTCTACGTTTTCCCCGTCGAGAATATAAGTTCCTAAAGTTGGTCTATCCAAAGCCCCGAGGATGTGCATCAGAGTGCTTTTTCCGGATCCTGAAGGCCCCATTATTGCCACAAACTCCCCCTTTTTTATTTCGAAAGAAACATCATCAAGAGCTTTCGTCTCAACATCGCCCGTAGTATAAATTTTACTGACTTTGGAAATTCTAATCATTATCTGGCTATTCTGACCGCCCCGCCTCCTCCAAATCCGCCGCCGCTAAACACAGATCTTGTTTGAGTTGACGAAGAAGTGGTGCCGATAACAGTTCCCGTAATAACAATTTCCCCTTCTGAAAGCCCTAAAACAATTTCCGTTTGAGTATCAGAAGAAATTCCAACCTCAACCGCTACGTCAACCTCTTGACCATTTTTAAGTGTTTTTGCAATATATTCTCCATTTTGACTTGTAATCGCGGATGAAGGAACAATCAGGATGTCTGTTTTTGTTTGAAGAATAATATTTGCAGTTACCGCCATGTTGGGCAAAATCTCGGGGGTGCTAGTATCAAAACCAATCACGACCGGATAATTTGTGACACCGCTTGAAACCGTCCCGATTTTATCAACTGTAAGAACCTTCCCCGTAAAAGTCTTGTCGGAAATTGAATCCAATGTAATTGTCGCTTTTTGACCCTGTCTGACCCTGCTCACATCAACCTCGCTTACAGTGAAGGTTGCAATTGGATTTGCCTGGGAGGTAATGACCGCTATCCGATTAGATGAAAGTGCAGTAGTCGAGGATGAGCTATTTGAAAGTACCATTCCTGAAGCAAGCGTAATATTATCAACCGTTCCGGTCATTGGGGCGGTAATTACAGGTGAACTTTGACGATAAGAAAGGCCCGCAGAGGCCAAATTTGCCTGAGCAGATTTCAATTGATCATAGGCATTATCATTGGAAACTTCAGCCTTGGTTCTGGTTTCCTTTTGGGCCAAAGTTTCATCAGAATCATGGCCTTTAATATCTTCGTAAACTTTCTGTAAGGAAGCTTGGGTTGAACGATAACTGTTATTAGCGGAATTTACACCATTTTGAGCAGAAACCAAACTTGTCCAGGCTTTGGCATTAGCAAGCGTCCCGTCAGAATCAAGTGTTATCTCGGCTATTTTTTGTCCGGCGTAAACTTTATCGCCATTTTTGACATAAACGGCCTTGACTACACCCGTTGCCTGCGTAGAAACATTAACTAAGTTTGAAGTTAGAATTTGACCCGATGCTGAAACCGTCGAAACAATCGTTCCCTTCGTAACCGCCATAGTTTGATAAGTAACTTCGTTTTTATTTCCCCTAGATACTAGATACCAGATACTAGATGCCAGAAGCAAGGCGGTAACGGCTGCTCCAACCAAACGTCTCCGATCCGCTTTCAACCAAGACCAAAATACTTGGACTTTCCCAAGCAAATTTGCCCAAATATTGGTATTTTTATCGTTTTTCATGACCAGCGGACATTATACTATTAGGCGAAGAATATTCCACTCTCCTTAAAAGAAGCTGAAAATTCAGAAGTAACTACTAAACCCAAGAGTCATTCCTTTTCAACTGTTAACCCAAATATTTTAGCTTAAGCATTTTTTAAAAATCCCTCGTGTCCCATATAGATTTTCAGTCCATTATTTCCCACGTGCCAATTTTTGATTTATTATATAATTTAACCTATATCAGAAATGACAGAGTTTCCTGATCCGAAAAATTTATCTTGCTATGGAACAGCCAGAATTTTAGTTGAACAGCTGGGGGGACCACAAATTGCAAGAATATATAAAATACAAATCCATATTATCAGTGAAGAGGAACCCCACGAACACGCATATGTGATCCCCGTGGACGCAAAAAACAGTGATACACCTTTAAACGACCAGGGGTTTCTTCCAGAAATTAAAGTAGGAACTGTTCGAAGAAGTGGCAAGGATGTAACTGAAGAAATTCTGGAAACTCCTTGGAGTCAACTTTAATCCAATTTGCCAAATAACAACCCTCGCGAAGGCTCGCGAGAGTTGTCTTATTTTATGATTTTGGGATGAGATTATCCCGGACTTAGATAGTTTATTATCATTTCATTACTTTAGAGGATAAACTTGAAAAATCGCTTAAGACCAAAGGGCTGATCTAAGATTTACCGTAAATATGGAGCCTTTAGTCGGGGTGCTTAAAACTGAAATTTTGCCTCCATGCAGATCGACAATACTTTTTGCAATTGAAAGTCCAAGGCCGTAGCCATCCGTTCCCCTTGATTTATCCGAGCGGTAAAATCTATCAAAAATATGGGGGAAATCACTAGCCGAAATACCGATTCCGTGATCTTCGACTTCCAAAATTCCCCCGCTTTTGGTTCTTACTTCTACGCTTTTCGTTCTCCCGCCGTATTTGAATGCGTTATCTATTAAAATCGCCACAAGCTCGATAAGAGAATCCTCGTTCCCGGTTACGACAGATCTCTTTAAATCCGATTTAACTTTGTTTTTCCCTATAGCCCTCTTGGCAACCCAAGCAAGATCGACTTTGGCAAAAGGAATGTCCCCATTTTGGAATTTATTTAGTCTCAAGAGAGAATTTGAAAGTTTTGTCATCCTCTCAACGTCTTCAAGATTGCTTCCAAGAAGTTTTTTTGCTTCCGATAAAGTTAGCTTTTTGTCCCTCAGGGCAACTTCAATCTCTGTTTTAAGCGAAGTTAAAGGAGTCCTAAACTCATGACTTGCATTTGCGACAAACTCCTTCTGTTCGTCCACCATTTCCGCTATAGGGTCAAGTGTTTTACCCGCCAAAAAATATCCTGAAATCCCCGAGAATCCCAAAATGACAGCATTAAGAACAAAAAGCGAGAGGGCTATTCTTGATTTGGTTTCTCTGACGATATCCGGGTCGATTATTACCACAGGAGCATTTGCAGGTCTTCTTAGCCTTTGCATATTTTCGATCCTGTTTAATTCCAAAATAGCACCCCTATAAATAATCAGGCTAAAAAATATGCTGATAGCCATTATTATTACCAGATACCAGGCTGTTAATTTGATTCTCGCTTCTTTAAACATGGACGTAAATTTATAAGTCAAAAGTTAAAATTCAAAATTTTTAGCTTTTGGTTTGTATTTTTGACTTTTGCTTTTTGAGTTAACCAATTTTGTACCCAAATCCCCTGACTGTTTTAATTTTGTCTTTTCCGATTTTATTTCTCAAATATCCGATAAATACCTCAACCGTGTTCGGAAGAATATCGCTTTCATAACTCCAGACCCTGGAAATAATGTCCTCTTTGGAAATTACTCTCCCGACATTTTTCATTAAAAATTCTAAAAGTTGAAATTCTTTTCTTGATAGACCCACATTTTTATTCTCCAACTTCACCTCAAACCTGTTTATATCTAGTTCTAAATTATTAATTATTAATTTTGAATTCTTAA
>Ga0208958_1003398_pt1 | contig 12425 bp, 13 predicted proteins | sample RifOxyB1_FD_184032 | JGI IMG/M metagenome (GOLD analysis project Ga0208958, IMG submission 184032) | Soil microbial communities from Rifle, Colorado - Rifle Oxygen_injection B1 (SPAdes) | ecosystem: Environmental > Terrestrial > Deep subsurface > Rock core/Sediment | place: Rifle, Colorado...
CCCTGTTCCTGAACCAGCCGAAACTGTTCGAAATGGTCCTGGGCGTCATGGCCTTCGCCCCGCGCCTGGCCCGGACCCTGGGGCGTCAGCCGGCGGCTCTGGACGGAGTCCTGGACGCCCGCTTCCTGACCGATCTGTCCGACGACAGCGGGTTCGGCGAGCAGATGCTGAGCGAGGCCGGGGAGACCGAGGATTTTGAAGGCGCGATGAACGCCGTGCGCCGCCTGCACCGCGAACAGATGTTCCGCATCGGCCTGCACGCCATGACCGGCCGGGCCGGGCCGGAGGCGGCCGGTCGCGCCTACGCCGAACTCGCCGACGCCGCCATGCGGGCCCTGGCGCCCGCCGCCCTGGCCGAGGCCGAACGTCTGGGCGGGGCCTTCCCCGGCGCGGTCGCGGTCGTGGCCCTGGGCAAGGCGGGCTCGCGCGAGATGACGGCCGGGTCGGACCTCGACCTGATGACCCTTTATGACGCCCCGCCCGAGGCCGTGTCCGAGGCCAAGGGCTGGACCGCCGACGTCTTCTACGCCCGCTTCACCCAGAGGCTGATCGCCGCCTTGTCGGCCCATACGGCCGAGGGCGGCCTGTACGAGGTGGACATGCGGCTGCGACCCACCGGCTCCAAGGGCCCGGTCTCGGTGCGGCTGTCGGCCTTCGACGACTATTACGCCGGCGAGGCCGAGACCTGGGAGTTCATGGTCCTGACCCGCGCCCGCGTCGTCTGGGCCAGCGATCCGGTCTTCGGCGACCGGGTCGCGGCGGCGATCGAGGCGGCCCTGCGTCGCCCCCGCCCGGGCGTCGATGTGGCCGCGGATGTGCGCCGGATGCGCGCCTTGATGGACCGCGAGCGCCGCCCGCACGGCTTCTGGGATCTGAAACTGTCGCCGGGCGGCCAGGTGGACGCCGAGTTCGCGGCCCAGTACCGCCAGCTCCAGGCCGCCGTCGCCGGCCAGCCCCTGACCCTGTCCACCTTGGAAGCCCTGTCCGGCGATCCGATCCTGGCCCAGGCCTGGCGGGTGCAGCAGCGGCTGGCCCAGCTGCTGGCCGCCGCCTTCGAAGGCCGGGTCGATCCTGAAGCCGAGCCGGAGGTCTTCCAGCAACGCCTGGCCGAGGCGGCGGGCGCTCAGGATTTCCCGAGGCTGAAGGCCTATCTGACCGATCTGCGCACTCGGGCCCGTCAGGCTTTCGAGACCGCCGTCCCCGCCGGCGACGGAGAAGCGGTCTAGCCTCGTTCAACCTCCTGACAGGGTGTCAGGCCGCGACAGGCGGCCCAAGGAGAGATCGAGATGAGACGAATGGTTTTGAACAGCCTGGGCGCCGTCGCTCTGGCGGCGGCCATGGGCGCCGCCGCCGGCGCCGCCAGCGCCGAGGTTCCGCCGCCCCCGCCCCCGCCTGCGGACGCGCCCCCGCCTCCGCCGCCGTTCGACATGGACGGCCCGGACGAAGATCGCCCGGATCGGCCCGACCGGGATGCGGACCTGACCCGCGCCGCCTTCGTGGACGCCCGCGTCGCCCGCCTGACGGCGCTGGACGCCGATCGCGACGGGACGGTCAGCGCGGCCGAGCGCGAGGCCGCTTTCGAGGCTAAGCGCGCCGAACGGGCCAATGAACGTTTCGCCAAGCTGGACGCCAATGGCGACGGCGCCATCAGCCGCGCCGAGTTCGAAGCCGGTCGTCTGGATCGTCCCGAGCGGGGCGAGCGGGGGCCCCGTCCCGAACGGGGGCCGGGCGGCCCCCGCATGGCTCTGCGCGGCCCCGACGGTCCCGGTGGCCCCGACGGTCGCGAACCCGGCCCCGTGGTGATCGCCGAAGTCGCCGCCAAGCTGGGCGAACGCTTCGACAAGATGGACGCCGACAAGAACGGCGTCGTCACGGCCGAAGAACGTCGCGCGGCTCTGCCGCCCCGGCGCGAGGGTCGTCCGCATCACCGTCCCGACCGGGCGCCGGCTTCCCCGGCGCCGGCTTCGGAGTAAGAAGGGTGTCGGGGTCGGCCTTCGCGTGCGAATCGGTCCCGGTCTTCAGCAGCGGAAGAGGCGGGATTGGTCGCGATCGTCGACCCCGACGAGGATCTGGTACGCCGCGTGGGTCAGGGCGACCCAGCGGCCGCGCAGACGCTTGTCGCGCGCAAGCTGCCGCGCATCCTGGCCCTGGGCCAGCGGATGCTGGGCGACGCGGCCGAAGCCGAGGACGTGGCCCAGGAGACCATGCTGAAAGCCTGGCGTCAGGCGCCGAAATGGACCCCCGGCAAGGCCCGGTTCGACACCTGGCTGCACCGGGTGGCGTTGAACCTCTGCTACGACCGGCTGCGGCGGCGGCGCGAGATCCCCACGGATTCGCCGCCCGACCGCCCCGACGAAGGCCCCGCGCCGGATCGAGGCCTGCTGGCGGCCGAGACGGGGGTTCGCGTCGATGCGGCGCTGAAACGCCTGCCGGACCGCCAGCGCGAGGCTGTGGTCCTGTGTCATTATCAGGAGCTGTCCAATATCGAGGCGGCCGCCCTGATGGAGATCAGCGTCGAGGCGCTGGAGAGTGTGTTGTCGCGCGGACGCCGCGCACTACGTCTGGCCCTGGCGGACATGGCTCCAGGGGCGAGTGAAGGAGACGGACGATGAAGGCGGAACGGTTGCAGACCCTGGCGGAGGCTTATGGCGCCGACCTGCGGCGGTGGCCGGCGTCCGACCGCGCCTTCGCCGAAAGCCTCCTCGCCGCTGACCCGTCGCTGCGGGCTATGCTGGACGAGGCCGCCGCCCTGGACGCCCTGCTGGACGCCTCGTCGGCGCCGACGCCGTCGGCCGATCTGGCCGCGCGCATTCTGGCGGCTGCGCCCAAGCCCAGGGCGCGTCGCTTCCGTCTGGATCGCATCGTCTGGTACCTGGGCGCGGGCTGGGCCGCCGCGGCCTGCGCCGGAGTGGTCGCGGGCGTGGGTCTGACCACCCATCTGACCGCCAATGAACGGGCCGACGCGGTGCTTTATCAATCCACCCTGGTCGCGGTGGACGACACGGAGGTTCTCGGATGAGCGGTCGCACGCTGAAGATCGCCCTGGCGGCGTCGGTCGCCTTGAACCTGTTCGCCCTGGGAACCGGCGCGGCCTTTCTGATCAGCCGGGCCAAGGTGGACGAGCGGGTCGCCGAACAGCACCGGCCCGGCCGCGAAGGCGGGTTCCCCCAGCTGATCGCCCGGCTGAGCCCGCAGGCCCGTCAGGAAGTCCGCACCTCGATGCGCGCCGTCGCCCTCTCGGCCCGTCCCGATTTCGAGGCGGCGCGCGAGGCGCGGCGTCAGGCGGTCGAGGCGGCGCGGCAGCCGCAGATTGATCCGGCCCGCGTCCAGGCCCTGCTGGACCAGTCGCGCACGGCCGAACTGCGCGGCCGGGCGCGCCTGGAAAGCGGCACCATCGTCATGCTGCAGAAGCTGGACGTTCAGGATCGTGCGGCCCTGGCCGAGCTTTTGGCCCGCAAGGGGCCGGGCGTCGTCCGTCGCGAGGTCCGGGGCGACGGAAAGGCTCTGCCGCCTTTGCCGCCGCTGGACGCGCCGCCGCCGCCCTGAGCCGTCAGGCCTGCGAGGCCCGATAGGCGGCGACGGCGTTCACGGCCGCCCGCACCGAGGCCTCGATGGCCGCCCAGTCGCCGGCCTTCACCGCCGCGTCCGTCACCAGTTTCGATCCCATGCCGGCCGCCACTATGCCGGCGCCGAACCATTTGGCGATGGAGGCTTCGTCCGGATCGACCCCGCCGGTGGGCATGATCTTGACCCAGGGCATCGGCCCCTTGACCGCCTTGACGAAGTCCGGCCCGCCGACCGACGAACCGGGGAACAGTTTGACGATGTCGCAGCCCAGCTCGTGCGCCTCGCCGATGTCGGTCACCGAGCCGCAGCCGGGGAAATAGGCCACCATGCGCCGGTTGCAGACCTTGGCCACGTCGGGGACCAGGCAGGGGCTGACCACGAACCGCGCGCCCCGGTTCAGGTAAAGCGCCGCCGTGCCGCTGTCGACCACCGAACCGATGCCCAGCACCACGTCCGGATCGGTCTTGATCAGTTCGCGATTGATCTCGCCGAACAGGTCGCAGGCGAAGTCGCCGCGATTGGTGAACTCGACCACCGGCGCCCCGCCGCGCGCGCAGGCGCGGATGACGTTCAGGCTGACCTCGGGATCGGGATGATAGAAGACCGGGCAGACGCCCTGGGTCTCGAGCGCCTGAAGCACGCTGACGCGATCATGGGCCATGTCTCAAATCTCCGCCTGTCCGACCCGCGCCGGAACGCCTGTGTTGCACCGACCGGTCGCCCGGCCCCGTCTCTGCTTATCCCAGCCGCTGCGGAAAGCGAAAGCGGCGCGGCCGGGTTCGGCGAGCTGCGGCGGAACATATTGTTTCACTGACGGCTCATTGAGCCGCGCAGGCCGTCCGCGTCAGCTCATAGGCGGCGAAGCCTTCCTCCGCCCCCGCGCCATCCTTCATCGTGATCGTCCACTTCAGCCCCGCCGCACCCAGGACCCAGCGGTTGATGAAGCGGGCGTCGGGATAGGCGTAGGCGACCTCGAACCCATCGGCTGTCGGCGCGCCCGCTCCCGTGGCGGTATAGTCGCCCCCGAAACTGTCGGCCCAGAAGGCGGAAATGGTCTCGACCGCGCCTTCGGGCGCCGACTTGCCGCCGAAGATCAGATGGGCCGCATACTGATCGGCGGGGTCGGCCGTCGCCTCGCTGTCGGCCTCGATCAGGAAAAGAGCGGCGTCGGCGATGGGCCGGGCGGCCAGCCGGATCGTCACCGGCTTGCCCATCACCGCGCCCGCGCCCTGCCAGCATCCGGCCAAGGCCGTGACCTGTGACGGAACGGCGGCGGCGCCAGGCTCCTGAACGGCCGATCCCGCGGCCAGGGCGGCGATTATTCCAGCGAGGACAGACATGGTGATTTTTCCTGAGACTTAAGCTTGACCATGGGCCTAGCAGACTCGCGCAAAGTCTGCGCCATGTCAGCGTCGGGGTAGGGCGCCGATTTTTCCATCGGCCGGCCCGCCGTCTTCGACGCCGCGTCCAAAACGGTTTAGGAGGCGGCCAGCAACAGGAGCCCCCGCCATGATGACCGCCATCTTCGTCTTCATCAAGACCGAGCTGGGCTACGCCAATGACGTGGCCGCCGACATCGTCGACAATGTCGAGAACGTCTCCGAGGTCTATTCCACCTCGGGCCAGCACGATCTGCTGGCCAAGTTCAACCTGCCGCGCGACGCCGACATCGGGACCTTCGTGACGAAACAGGTCCAGACCCGGCCCCACGTCCGCGACACCTTCACCGTCATCACCTTCTCGCCCTTCCTGCCCAAGTCGGCCTAGGACTTCCGGGCGTCGGCCTTGCGCTTGACCTCGTCCTTGCGCTCCTCTTCCTCGTCGTCGTCGCCGACCTTTTCCTCGACCGTCGCCGAGAAACGCTGGAAGGCGCCCAGGCCGACCAGCACCAGGACGGCGGCGATCAGCAGGGCGGCGGGATAGATCAGCAGGGCCACATCTTCGCGCGCCGTCTTGAACACCACCACCAGGGCCTCCAGGAACAGGGCGATGACGATGGTGGACAGGAACTTCGTCAGGCTGCGCCGGGCCTCGGCCGCGCTGCGCCGTTCGTTGCCGCGCCGCACCTCGTCCTCGAAAATATATTTGGCCACGTCGAAGACGGCGATGGCGACAATCACATAGCCCAGCATGTCCAGCACGGCGTCGGCGCCGGACAGGTCGTGGCGGGCGATGCCTTCCAGCGCGTCCCTGACGCCGAACCCGATGAGGGCCACGGCCGAAACCAGCAGCAGAAGACTGGCGAAGCCGAAGACGGCGCGGGTCAGATAGGTCATGGCGGTGCGGCTCCCTGGCCGCCGTCAACGCGCGAACAGCCCAGCTGTTGCAGACCCTCACAGGTGACGTGGACCGCCGCCCCGGCTAAACCAGGGACATAGGGAGACCCACATGACGCGATCCAACGCGCCCGCCTACCAGTCCGGCTTCGGCAATCATTTCGCGACCGAGGCCGCGCCCGGCGCCCTGCCGCAGGGCCAGAACTCGCCGCAGAAGACGCCGATGGGCCTGTACGCCGAACAGCTGTCCGGCACGGCCTTCACCGCCCCGCGCGCCGAGAACCGGCGCAGCTGGCTGTACCGCCTGCGTCCCTCGGCCCAGCACGGCCCCTATGTGGCCTTCGACCAGGGGCGGGTCCGCTCCGGCCCCTTCGACGAGACCCCGCCCAATCCCAACCGGATGCGCTGGGACCCTCTGCCCATCCCAGAGACCCCGACCGACTGGGTCGAGGGGCTGGTCACCTACGGCGGAAACGGCGAGCCCGACGCCGGGGCCGGGGCGGGCGTTCACCTCTATGTCGCCAACCGCTCGATGGTGGACCGCGTCTTCTACGACGCCGACGGCGAACTGCTGATCGTGCCGCAACAGGGGGCGCATCGCTTCGTCACCGAGATGGGGGTGATCGAGGCCCAGCCCGGCCACGTGGTCCTGATCCCGCGCGGCGTCCGCTTCCGCGTCGAGATCGAAGGCCCCGTTCGGGGCTATGTCTGCGAAAACTACGGCAGCCCCTTCCGCCTGCCGGACCTGGGGCCGATCGGCGCCAACGGCCTGGCCAATCCGCGCGACTTCGAAACCCCGGTCGCGGCCTTCGAGGACGTGGATCGCCCGACCCAGTGCGTCCAGAAATACGGTGGTCGCCTGTGGGCGACCACCTTCGACCACAGCCCGCTGGACGTTGTGGCCTGGCACGGCAATCTGGCGCCCTGCCGCTATGACACAGCGCGGTTCAACACGATCAACACGGTCAGCTACGATCACCCCGATCCGTCGATCTTCACCGTCCTGACCAGCCCGTCAGAGACGCCGGGCACGGCCAATATCGACTTCGTCATCTTCCCGCCGCGCTGGATGGTGGCCGAGCACACCTTCCGCCCGCCCTGGTTCCACAGGAACGTCATGAGCGAGTTCATGGGCCTGGTGACCGGCGCCTATGACGCCAAGGCCGGCGGTTTCGCCCCCGGCGGCGCCAGCCTGCACAACCGGATGAGCGGCCATGGCCCCGACCAGGCCAGCTACGAGGGCGCGGTCAAGGCGGAGCTGAAGCCGCACAAGATCGAAAACACCCTGGCCTTCATGTTCGAGACCCGGGCCCCGATCCGCGTCACGAAATGGGCGTCGGAATCACCGCAAATGCAACTCGACTACGACGACGTCTGGTCAGGTTTCGAAAAAGGACAGGTTTCATGATCCGCGTTTCCCTCATCGCCGCCGCCGCCCTGCTGGCGGCCGCCTGTACGCCCCAAACCTCCACGGGCGCAGGCTCGGACGCCCCGATGCAGAGCGCCGACGCCTCGGCCTGCGCCGCGCGGGGCGGGACGATGAAACAGGTCGGCCGGCTGCAATCCTGGCAGTGCGTGATCACTTACGCCGACGCCGGCAAGCGCTGCACCGACGGCGACCAGTGCCAGGGCGACTGCCGGATCGAGGGCAATACCGGCGTCACGCCCGGAACCGCCGCGACCGGCGTTTGCCAGGCGACCAGCGACCGTTTCGGTTGCAATACCCCGGTCGAGGACGGCAAGGCCGGCGCGACCCTCTGCATCGACTGAGGCGTAGAGTTCAGCAGCGCCCGCCCGCCCGTTCTCGTGTTCTCGCCCTCTAAAGCCGTCATCATCGCCCTTGTGGCGAGGATCCATACTCCCGGTGTCTGAAGTGGGGGCGCGCTGCGGACACACCGGGCGTATGGATTCTAGGGACAAGCCCTAGGATGACGAATTTGAGGGGAAGCCCCCCCCCTCAATCCCCGTGCTTCCCGTTGCTGGAGAACTCCGGCGGCGCGGCCTTGTGGACGAACTGCTCGGCCACCAACCAGGCCTTGAACGGCCGCAGGCAGCCCAGGCACAGGCCGACGAGGATCGGCAGGGTTACGACCGCATGGACCCAGATCGGCGGCTTGATCGTGAAGTCGATCACCATCAGCAGGATCATGCCGACCAGGCCGACCGCCGACATGACGAAGAAGGCTGGGCCATCCGCCGGATCGGCGAAACCATAGTCCAGGCCGCATTTGGGACAGGCGGGGCGCAGGGTCAGATAGCCCTTGAACAGCGGCCCCTCGCCGCAGCGGGGGCAACGGCAGGCCAGGCCGGTCTTGAGCGTGCTCAGGCGGGGATAATCGGTCATGCGGCCATCATGGGCCGGATCGCGCGCTATGTCGCGGGGACCAACCGTCCTATTCGTCGAATCCGGTCGATATCGGTTAACCGCGATTAAAGAGCTTTTGCGGCATGGCTGGGCGGATATGTCCGGGATCCCGCACAGCAAGCGCCTGCTGAAGACGACCGTGGCCGCCGCTGCGGCCGGGGCGGTCGCCTTTGCGCCGCTTGCGCCCCTTGCGCAGGAGGCCGCCCGATCCGGCGATCCCCTGTCGATCAGCATCGGCCAGTCCAGCGAATTCACCCGCGTCGAGTTCGCCGGGGTCATCGGCGTGCGCAGCCAGGTCAGGCGCGAGGCCGACAAGGTCATCGTCCGCCTCGGCGTCTCGGCCGCGCCCGACATCTCGCGCCTGCGCGTCGATCCGCCGCCGGGGGTGAAGGGGGTCGAGACCCGGATGGCGCGCGGCGGGGCCACCGATCTGGTCATCACCCTGGCCGAGGGCGCCGATGTCCGCTCGGGCGTCGCGGACGGCGCCGTCTGGCTGAACCTCTATGCGCCGGGCAAGGTCCCGGAGCCGACGCCGGAAGAGCGGGCGGCCGTCGTCAACTCCGTGGTGCCGGTCCGCGCCGTCTCCTCGCCCGAGAAGACGGTTCTGACCTTCCAGTGGGGCGCGCCGGTCGGCGCCGCCGTCTTCCGCCGGGGCGAGGCAGTCTGGGTGGTGTTCGACACCGCAGCCAAGATGGATCTGACCGGGGCCAAGGCCCTGGGCCCCGCCAAGGAAGCCCGCTGGGGCGCCGGGCCCGACTATACCGCCGTCCGCATCGCCGCCCCCGCCGATCTGTCGGTGGCGGCGGAAGGGCAGGGCGGAACCTGGACCGTGACCATCGGCGGCCCGCCGTCCGGCGCCTCGGGCGTCGAGGTCGGCCGTTCCGACGACGGTTCCGCCACCCTGGTCGCCCAGATGGCCGGGGCGACCAAGACGGTCTGGCTGACCGATCCCCTGGTCGGCGACCGGTTCGCCGCCGTCACGGCCCTGGCGCCCGGCAAGGGGTTTTCGGGCACGCGCAGCACCGTCGATCTCAGCCTGATCCCCACCGCCCACGGCCTGGCGGTCGAAACCCCCACCGACGATCTTCAGATCGCCGCCGAAGGCGATCTGGTCACCCTCAGCCGCCCCGAAGGCCTGACCCTGTCCCCGCCCTCGGCGACGCTGGAGGCGGGCGATCACGAGAGCGACGCCCCCAAACGCGCCGCCTATCCGGCCCTGATCCTGGAGGACTGGGCGATCCCGGCCGGCGACGCCGGATTTTCGGAACGCTATCGCCGGCTTCAGGACGCGGCGGCCGAAGAGACCATGGCGGCGGCAGACAATCCCCGCGCGCCCATCGCCGCCCGCCTGGCTCTGGCCCGGTTCCTCGTCGGATCGGGCCTCAACTATGAGGCCATCGGCCTGCTGAACGCCCTGATCGCCAAGGCGCCGAATATGCAGGGCGAGCCTGAGGTGCGGGGCCTGCGCGGCGCCGCCCGTGTCGCGGTCGGCCGGCTGGAGGAGGCCCAGGTCGACTTCGCCGGTTCGGCCCTGTCGAACGACCCCTCCGCCAAGGTTTGGCAGGGCTATATCGCCGCCGAACAGGGCGACTGGGAGGGGGCGCGGCGCGCCTTCGCCGCCGGCGCCTCGGTCATCGACGACTTTCCCAAGGAATGGCGCGCCCGCTTCGGCGCGGCCCACGCCCAGGCCGCCATTGAAACGGGCGATCTGCCGGCCGCCCGCCAGCTGCTGGACTATGTCTTCAGCCAGGACGTCTCGGCCGCCGACCAACTGGCCGCCCGCGTGGTCCAGGCGCGCCTGTTCGACCTGACCGGCGACAAGGACCGGGCCCTGGCGGTCTACAAGGCCGTGGCCAAGGCTCCGCTCGACGGCATCGCCACCCCCGCCAAACTGGGCGCCATCAGTCTGGAGATGGAGAAGGGCGCCCTGACGCCCGATCAGGCGGCCCAGCAGCTGGAGTTGCTGAAGTGGCGCTGGCGCGGCGACGCCACCGAGTTGGCCGTCATCCGCAAGCTGTCCGACCTCTATCTGCAGCAGGGCCGCTATCGCGAGGCGCTGGACGCCCTGCGCAGCGCCGGCAAGCGGATGGCCAATGTGCCCGGCGCCGCCGAGATCCAGGCCGACCAGTCCAAGGCCTTCCGCGCCCTGTTCCTGGAAGGCGCCGCCGACGGCCTTCAGCCGGTCCAGGCCCTGGCCCTCTTCTACGACTTCCGCGAACTGACCCCCATCGGCGCCGACGGCGACGAGATGGTGCGCCGCCTGTCGCGTCGTCTGATCGACGTGGACCTGCTGGACCAGGCCGCCGAACTTCTGAAACACCAGGTGGACGAACGGCTGGAAGGCGTCGCCAAGGCCCAGGTCGCGACCGATCTGGCCACCGTCTATCTGATGGACCGCCAGCCCGAGAAGGCGCTCCAGGCCATCTGGGGCTCACGCACCACTCTGCTGCCCACGGCGGTCAATGCGGAACGCCGCGCCTTGGAGGCCCGCGCCCTGATGGACCTGGGCCGCTACGACCATGCGCTGGAGGTGCTGGACCGGGACCAGTCGCCGGCGGCGCGAGAGGTGCGCGGCGACATCTTCTGGAAACAGCAGAAATGGGCCGATGCGGCGCCCCTCTACGAGGCTCGGCTGGGCGATCGCTACAAACAGGCCGGCGCGCCCCTGACTCCGGTCGAGGAAAGCTGGCTGGTCCGCGCGGGCGTGGGCTATTCGCTCAGCGGCAACCGGGCGGCGCTCGACCGGCTGCGCGGCCAGTATTCGCCCTTCATAGCCAAGGCCCGTTCGGCCAACGCCATCCGCGTGGCCCTGGACGATGACCTGTCCGGCGTGGCCGGCGCCGCCGACTTCGCCGGCCTGTCGGCCAACGCCGACACCTTCGTCGGCTGGGTCAATGCGGCCAAGCAGGATTTTCGAAAGGAAACGGGCGGGAATCGCCCAGCGACTCCCGCCCGTTGATCGGTCGATCGGTCCCTTCAGGACCAAAAAACCTTAGCCGTTGACGGCGTCCTTCAGCGGCTTCGAGACGCGGAAGCGGACGGCCTTCGAGGCGGCGATCTTGATGGTCGCGCCCGTGGCCGGGTTGCGGCCTTCGCGCTCGGCGCGGTCGGCGGTGTCGAAGACGCCCAGGTTCGAGATGCGCACGTCGCCGCCGGCCTTCAGGCTGGCGTGGATGTTCTCGACGATGGCGGTCAGCACCTTGCCGGCGTCGGCCTGCGAGACACCGGCGTCCTTGGCGACGGCGGCGATCAGTTCGGCTTGAGTGGTCATAAGAAACATTTCCAGTGTTAGTCGCCCGATTCAGAGCGAGGACCGGGGGATCAACACGGATTTCTCCGGTTATTGCAAGCGGGTAAAAGGCGCAAAGCCTTATGGGGCGGGGATTATCCGGTTCCCGAGGCCCGCTGGAAGCTCTCGACCAGGCTCCCCGCGACCAGTCTCCAGCCGTCCACCAGTACGAAGAAGATCAGCTTGAAGGGCAGGGATACGACCACCGGGGGCAGCATCATCATACCCATGGACATCAGCACGCTGGCGACCACCAGATCGATCACAAGGAACGGAACGAAAAGGAGAAATCCGATTTCGAAGGCCTTCTTCAGCTCGCTGATCATGAAGGCGGGAGTGACCACGCGGAGGGGCAGGTCCTGCAGGTTGGTCGGCGCCTCCACGCGGCTCAGCCGGGTGAACAGGGCCAGGTCCGAACGGTCCACCTGGGCCAGCATGAAGGTTTTCACCGGTTCGGACGCCGCATCGAAGGCCTGGGGCAATTCCATCTGCTGATCCAGCAGGGGACGGATGCCCGAATCATAGGCGTCCTGCCAGGTCGGAGCCATGACGATGGCGCTCAGGAACAGGGCCAGGGACACCAGGACCGCGTTCGGCGGCGACTGCTGCATCCCCAGGGCCGTCCGCAAAAGCGACAGAACCACGACGATTCGCACGAAGCTGGTGGTCATGATGACGATGGAGGGCGCCAGCGACAGGACGGTCATCAGACCGACCAACTGGACAACCCGCTGGGTCAGGCCCGACCCGGTCCCCAGGTCGATATTGATGGCCGATCCGCCGCCGGCGACGTCCTGGGCCAGGGCCGCCAGGGGCCAGGCCAGGCAGACCAGGGTGGTGAACAGCGACAGCAGGGCCGCGCGCTTCAGTTCTGACGCGGCGGGAACGGCGAAGATTTTCTCCCTCCCCCTGCGGGGGAGGGGGGCGG
>Ga0208958_1003402_pt1 | contig 12410 bp, 13 predicted proteins | sample RifOxyB1_FD_184032 | JGI IMG/M metagenome (GOLD analysis project Ga0208958, IMG submission 184032) | Soil microbial communities from Rifle, Colorado - Rifle Oxygen_injection B1 (SPAdes) | ecosystem: Environmental > Terrestrial > Deep subsurface > Rock core/Sediment | place: Rifle, Colorado...
CAAGTTTGAAAAGATTGACTTTAACAAATATGCTATCATTAAAAATGCCGACCGATTTTCGGAAAGTCTTTTTCGGCGACAATTGTTGAAGTTAATTAAACAAAAATGAAACCGGTTATTATTTGTGGGGGTGTGGGAACAAAGATGTGGCCATTGAGTCGTGTCAGTCATCCAAAACATTTTTTACCAATTTTTGACGGCAAATCCCTTTTTCAAATTAACTATGAAGTTCTTTTGAAAAAGTTTAAACCGGAAGATATATACATTCAAACAACTGAAGTTCAAGCCAAAACAGTTTTTGAACAAGAGCCACAAATTCCTCGTGGTAACTGCTTTATCGAACCAGAATTAAGGAACACAGGTCCTTCTTTAGGATTCATGGCTCTCAAGTTATCGCAATTAGACCCCGATGAACCGTTTTTTTTAGTGCAATCGGATGATTTGCGTGATCCGCCCGAAAAATTTCTGGAAATGATTGACCAGTGTGACAAATTAGTCAGGCGAGATGGGAGAATGATTACAGGTGGTTTTAGACCAGACTATGGAGTGATGGGTGTGGATTATATGATTGCAGGGGAAAAAGCTGAAAATACCGGTGGAGTGGATATTTACAAAATTGCCAAGTTTGTTTGGCGGTCAACCGATGCTGATGCTGACAGCTATGTTAAACAAGAGACTGTCTTTTTGCATGCGAATCACTGCTCGTGGACTCCGAGAGCTCTGTTGACTGCCTACCAAAAATTCGCCCCTGCATGGTTTGCCTCTTTGGAAAAGATCAGAGTGTTTTTGGAAAATGATGATGAAGCAAGAATTAGGGAGGTGTATTCGACTATGGAGAAAGGTCCGGCAGAAAACGTTACCCAGCATGTTTTTCCGGATAGCTATGTGGTGTCTTTACCTTTCAAGTGGGTCGACTTTGGCACTTGGGAGTCGTTTTTTAAGTACAGAAAAGAACACGGACAGTATTTGCCCGGTGACAATATTCTGGAGATTGAAACCAAGAATTGTTTTGTCCAAAAGCGGGATAAAAATTTTGTGGCTTTGGTTGGTGTGGAAGATCTTTTTGTCATCGATACGGACGACGCCTTGTTGATTTGCAAAAACAACCAAAGCGGAAAAGTGGGAGATATTGTCACGGCTCTTAAAGAGAAGGAAAAGAAGGAGTACCTTTGAGATGTCATACGAAGTAGCCAAAAGAATAATCGATGTGGTTGGGGCGGTGGTGATTTTGATTATCTTCTCACCGATTCTTTTGGCTATTGCTGTGGCCATCAAACTAACCTCGCCGGGACCTGTGTTTGTAGAGCCTGGTAACGGGCATATGAAACGAGTGGGCAAGGGTGGAAAAATTTTTCGGCTTTACAAATTCCGTTCAATGATGGTTAAAGCCGATGTTTTGGAAAAGACCGACCCCAGATATCGGACTTCATACATTGAAAAACGCAAAAGCGGTACTTACAAACCGACTCGTGATCCCAGAATTACCCCGGTCGGTAAATTTGTCCGGAAACACTCACTGGATGAATTGCCTCAACTTTTGAATGTACTGCGTGGGGATATGAGTATTGTGGGCCCCAGGCCTTATTTGCGCGAGGAATTGGATGAGCAGACGGCCAAGTTTCCCGGGACGGATGGCTTTGTCCGTGACACCCTGACGGTTAAGCCGGGTATTACCGGATTTTGGCAGACCAATGGTCGCAGTGAAGTAGCTTTTGACAAACGGGCCGAAATGGACGCCTATTATGCCAAGAAAAAATCTTTGTGGTTTGACGTTTTGATTATGCTGAAAACACCATTGGTCATGCTGACCGGGAAAGGAGCCAATAAAGGAAACTGAAGGATTTAAAATGAACGACAATTTCAACATTCCCCAAATTCATCCCGATGAACCTACAAAAAAAGACTTGCCGGTTTATATGCAGGTGCCACCACAACCGGCAATTCCGGCAACGCCCAAACCGGTTATGCCAAAAGTAAAAAAAACACACAAAAAGCTAAAGATTGCCCTGGGTGTTGTTTTTGCTTTTACCCTTCTACTTTTTTTTCTCTTCTACTCTGCTTATGATCAATCTCAGAAGTTGGTGGCCAGCGCTCGAATTTTAAAAGATTCGGTGGCTACCAAAAACTTGGATGAAGTAAACAAAAAACTAACTTTATTTGAAAATGACTACCGGTCTTTTTCGAAAGCCTACAGCCGGATTGAGTGGTTAAAAGTGATTCCATATTTTGGTTCTTTTGTGAGTGATGGGGGGAAATTTGTTGACGCCGGGCAAGAGGGACTGTACTTAGCCAAAAAGGGTGTTGAAGTGGCCAAGCCCTTTGCCGACCTCATTGGTTTTTCCACGGGTGGCGGTGAAGCCAAACAAGAAACGGCTGAAGACAGGATTAACTTTCTTATCAATTCAACCGAGAAATTGGCACCGGAGCTGGACACTTTGGAAGTGCATATTAAAAAGATTAACGGAAAGCTGTCCGGCATTAATACGGCCAAATACCCCCGAAAGATTGGTAAATATGAAGTCAGGTCCCTTTTGGAGTCCGGTTTGCTGGGTGTGTCTTTGACAACGGAGATTTTTTCCAAGGCCAAGCCGATTGTAGCTGACGTGCCGACCTTAATGGGAGTAAATACCCCCAGAACCTATTTGGTTATTTTCCAAAATGACAAGGAGCTACGGCCCACCGGCGGTTTCATTACCGCTTACTCGCTTTTGCAGGTAGACAAAGGGAAACTAAACCCCGTGTCTTCAGACGACATTTATAATCTTGACTCCAAATACAACCCTTCAATTCCGGCACCAGATCCGATTGTCAAATATCTGAAAGGTCCGTACGTTCTTTCCAAGTATCTCCGCCTGCGGGACATGAACTGGAACCCTGACTTTTCGGAGAGTATGAAGATGTTTGTGGCCGAGATAGACAAGGTTGGTTTACGGGGTATTGACGGGGTAATTTCGGTCGACACTCAGGTTTTGGTTAATCTTTTGGACGTGATTGGCGAGATTCAGGTTCCGGGATTTGGAGCCTTCAGCAACAAGATTATTTCTGAATGTAACTGTTCACAGGTTATTTATGAGTTGGAAAGCTTTGCCGACGTTGAGGGTCCGATAGTTTGGGACCCTGCGGGAACCGGAAAAATAATTTACGCTCCGGCCAATTATGAAAATCGCAAGAAAATTATTGGCCCTTTGATGAACGCAGTTATTGCCAATGCCATGGCCCAACCCAAAGAAAAAATGCCCGGGCTCCTGGAAGCCGGGTGGAAGTCGATATTGGGCAAGAATATCATGTTTTTTTTGTTTGATGAAAAGATGCAGGCTAACATGGGTACTTTTGGGGCGACAGGTAGTATTGTCCGGCATACGGGTGACTTTTTACACATCAATGACGCTAATTTGGGTGGGCGAAAGTCAAATTTGTATGTGACTCAGGAAGTGTTGCAAACGATTACCTTTGACAAAAACGGTCAGGCTCAAAAAACTTTGGAAATTACTTACAAAAACCCGGAAAAATATGACGGCTGGTTGAATTCGGTTTTACCCAATTATGTTCGGATCTATGTGCCAAAGGGAAGTAAGTTGACCTCTTTTGAGGGGGCCGAAGAAATATTTGATGCCTATGAAGACTTGGATTACACGGTTTTTCCGGCTTTCTTTCAGCTTCGGCCACAGGGTGTGATTAAGTTAAAGGTGGTTTACACCTTGCCCATAAAGAAGGGTAAAAAATACGACCTTTACGTTCAAAAACAGCCGGGAACGGTGGCTTTCCCGTACACCGTTACTTTGGGTAAAAACACGACAGAATTCCTCCTGGATGGCGATAAAAGTTTGTCTTTCTGAGTATGTTGTCGGTGAAGGGCTCTTCTGTGGGAATTGTTCTTTCGGTGATGGACTACAAGGACGCGGATTGTCTGGTGGAAATATTCAGCCGTGACTTGGGAAAAAATCTGTTTATAAAGGTATTAGGCGATTCAAGAGTAAAAAACGTGGGAGTTTGGAGGCTTTTAATGAGGTGAATTTTTCCTGGTCGAGGAGTAAGGGCTTGCCCCTAATCCTTGAGGTTAAAGTGGAAACTCCTTTTCCAAACATCAAAAAAAATCTTAATAAAATGGCCCTGGCCTTTTATTTTTGCGAAGTAGTGAAAAAAGTCACCCGGGAAGAAGATCCGCATCCGGATTTGTATGACATCTTACTGGATTATCTTTCTCAAATTGAATTGGGTAGCCTTTTAAAAACTCTGCGACAAAACTTTTTACATGACACCCTGATTACTTTGGGTTACCTGACGCACGGCAACAAAGCCACCAACTACGATGCTGAGATAGAAGCAATCACCGAAAAGCGAATTAATTCTTTTCGGGTGGGGAAGGCAATGTTGTCACCTTAGTGTTCTTCGGCTGCCACGGCCTCAGCCTTGGTTTTGTGAACCGTTCCTTCGGGGTGATTGGCTGGCGCGTAAATAGTATAAAGCTTTAAAGCCGTACCTCCTGTATTTATAATATTGTGATTGGTCCCGGCCGGGATGACAACGACGTCATTATCACTAACCGTAAATTCGCCCTCATCGGTCACCACCTTGCCCGATCCTTCCTCGAATCTGAAAAACTGATCGACATCGGCATGGACCTCTGTGCCAATTTCTTCGCCCGGCAACAAGCTCATGACCACCAATTGTTGGTGAGCTCCGGTAAAAAGAACCTGACGGAAAAAATTATTTGCTTTAGTCGCCTCCTCAATATTTGTATGAAAAACTGTCATTAATTCTCACCCCCTTAGCAATATACAATATACGATATACAATATTTAAAGCAATAGCTTTATAATACTTATATGGATTTACTAGAAAAAGTGGTCGCCCTCTGTAAACGACGGGGTTTTGTTTTTCCCGGAAGTGAAATTTATGGTGGTTTGGCTAACTCGTATGATTATGGCCCGTTGGGGGTGGAGCTTAAAAATAATGTCAAGAAACTTTGGTGGGATAAGTTTGTGCATGGACGTGACGATATACTGGGCCTTGATGGATCAGTGATTCTCTCGCCCCGAGTGTGGGAGGCTTCGGGCCATGTAGCCGCCTTTACCGACCCTTTGGTTGAATGTAAAAGTTGCCACAAAAGATTTCGGGAAGATTTTTTGGAGAATGCAAAAGAGTGCCCCGAATGCAAGGGTGAACTGACCCTACCCAAGATGTTTAACGGCATGTTTAAAACCAATATTGGGGCCACAGAAAACAAAGAATCGGTGGCCTATCTTCGTCCGGAAACAGCCCAGGCAATCTTTATTAATTTCAAAAATGTTCTTGATTCGCGACACCCAAAATTACCTTTTGGTATTGCTCAAATTGGTAAAGCTTTTAGAAATGAAATCACGGCTGGGAATTTTATTCATCGAATGTTGGAATTTGAACAAATGGAGATCGAGTATTTTATCAGCCCCAAATCCGACTGGGAGCCAATTTTTGATGATTGGTTGGGGGAAATGAAAAGTTTTTTGCAGGAGATGGGTGTTGACTTATCAAAAGTTAAGGTACGTGAGCATGCAGACAAGGAACGCAGTCATTATTCTAAAAAAACAGTTGATATAGAATACGAATTTCCCTTTGGCACCAAGGAAGTTTATGGTTTAGCTTACCGAACCGATTTCGATCTGAAAAAACATTCGGAGGTGAGTGGTACGGATTTGGTGTATCACAATGTTGAGACGGGGGATAAATTCACTCCTCATGTAATTGAACCATCTTTTGGGGTAGACAGGTCATTATTGGTTTGTTTGCTGGAAGCCTATAAAGAAGATGGGCAGAGAGTTTACCTTTCGTTTCCGCCCAAAATTGCCCCGTATAAAGTGGCGGTTTTTCCGCTTTTAGCCAACAAACCGGAATTGCTGAAGGGGGCGCGTGCGATTTACGAAACTTTAAAATCACAAATGGTGGTGGCCTGGGATGACCGAGGGAATATTGGCAAGCGGTATTTGTCTCAAGATGAAATTGGGACACCGTTTTGTATCACTTTTGATTTTCAATCACTGGAGGACCGGATGGTAACGGTTCGGGACAGGAACACGACCAAGCAGGAGCGAGTGGCCATTGACAGACTCCCCGAATACTTACAGAATGAATTGAAGTGACAAAAATACTCCCTCTTTTAAAAAAATACTTGCCCTACATTCTTTTGGGTTTGGGAATTTTGGTTTTTGCGATTGTGGGTGTGATTGTAGTTAAAAATAAAAATAAGGGAGTTGATGATGAAGAAGAGGTGGTGGTTGAGTTGCCATTTGACAAACGACCGGTAGTGTCTTTGACCCCTTCGGCCGACGGCCATTGGTTAAAGCTCAAAGTGGAAAAAATCGATAAGACGGCTAACATGCTTGATTACGAGCTTTTGTACAGCTTGCCGGACGGACGGACTCAGGGAGTGCCCGGGTCAGTGACTTTAAACGGCCGCGACATGTTTGAACGTGATCTTTTGATGGGGTCTGAATCTTCCGGGAAATTTAGATATGATGAAGGGGTCAAAAATGGCACGATCACTATTCGTTTACGGGATAAAAAAGGTAAATTAATGGGTAAAGTGGGTGGAGGGTTCTCATTATTTAATTCGGCTGACGGCACCACTTTAACAACGGAAACGGGTGATTTCTCGGTCACTCTGGCTTCATTCCCCAAAAATTCTCACCTTGTTTTGATGGAATCTTTTGGAGTAAACAAAGCTCCAGGCTTTAAAAGCACGGAAACACCTTTTGGTCTTTTTGCTTCAGGAGACGTTGGTATTTCTGAGTACACGGTTAAGGGTGTGGCCTCGTACGTTTACAAAAACAACTGGGTAACCGACAAAGATCTCTCCGGCTCGCGCTTCTTCTTCATCGCTTCCTCAGAATAAACATCATGCCTCAAAGGAGAGACCTTTGAGGCATGCATAACTATAGGTCGCCATTAAGGTCTCGCCTTCCCCAAAGGGGGCCCGCCTTCACCCTCCGACTCGGAGGGTTCGGCTCCTTTTAAGGCAGAGACCTTTTTAACCCGTCCCCTTGACACGCCCGTGAAAATAGTGAAAAATGGATGAAAGTGGTGAGAAGTGGTGAAATGAGAATACTAGTAGGCCAATATGAAAGTTTTGTCACCGAGAAGGGTAGGGTGGCCGTGCCCAAAAAATTTAGAGAAATTTTGGGTACCGACTTGATTGTTTCCCGTTGGTACGAAGGCTGTTTGGTTTTGGTTTCCAGGCCGGAATTTGAAAATTTGCTCTCCAAAGTGGGTTTCAACGCCAAATATGCCACCAAGCCCGTGCGGGATACCGACCGCTTTATTTTATCAAGCGCTTTTGAGGTGGTTTTGGACAAACAGGGCCGGTTTGTTGTACCCAAACTCCTTCGCCAATTTGCCAACCTTGCCAATGAAACGGTTTTTTTGGGTTTGGGGGACCGGATTGAAATTTGGGACAAAACCAAATGGGTAGCCAAAGAAGTGGACATTGCCAAGGAAGCTTCGGAAATCTTAGAAAGTTCGGTTGCCAACCGCCAAAACAATGAAAACTGACAGCTATCATCAACCGGTAATGGAGAAAGAGGTGATTGAGTGGGTTGGCGAGGCCCGTCGGGTCGTTGACGCCACTTTAGGTTTTGGTGGACACACACAAGCCTTATTGGAAATCGGATGTGAGGTTTTGGGGGTGGATATGGACGAAGAGACCCTGAAGTTGACCGAAGAGAGTATCGCTTCAGCCAAATTGGGCGATCAATTTAGGGCTGTGAACGGGAATTTTGCCGTTTTGGATGAAATAGTTCAAAAGGTCGGCTTTGAAGAAGTTGACGCAATTTTGTTTGATTTGGGAATTAACTCTTTCCAGCTGGATCGAAGCAACAGGGGCATTTCCTTTAAAGCCTTGGACGAGGATTTGGATATGCGTTTGAATAAATCCATGTCGGTTAAAGCTTCCGATTTGTTGGCGGCATTGGATAAAAGTAATCTAACCAGACTTTTTGGAGAAGTTTTGGCCAAAGGTTTGGCTAATCAGCTGGCAACGGCTATTTTTGAACGAAAACAAAGTCAAAAATTTGTCAAAGTGGGCGACTTGGTGGCCATTTGTAACCAAACTTTTGGTCACTGGAGTACCAAACTTTTACCCAAAGTTTTTTTGGCTTTGAGAATGGCGGTCAACGGTGAAATGGAAAATTTAGAAGAGGGGTTACCAAAGGCATTCGGAATTTTGAGAAAAGGGGGCAGGCTTCTGGTAATAACTTTTCATTCAACTGAAGACCGAGTGGTGAAGCAATATTTTGCCGGAATAGTTAGTGAGGGAAAGGCCATTAACTTGACCGGCGTTGGTCTAAAACCGACGACCCAGGAAGTAGAGGCCAACTCTCGGTCCAGGAGTGCCCGTTTAAGAGTAATTGAAAAAAAATAACATGACAAAAAATAATTTTTTAATCTGTTTCCTGATTTTGGTTTTTGCCACTGTTTTTGTGAACATTTCTGGCAGTATTTTCTGTTCCAGTAAAATAAAATCGGTGGTGGCTTTGGAAAAAGGTATTAATTCGGTTGACGGAAGTATTTTGATGGAAAAAGCCAAACAGGCCGAGCAGTCCTCTTTGAATCAGCTGGTGAGTCAGGCTGACACATACGGCTTCAAAGAACCCACCCTAGTAGTTTATGCGAGTACTAACAAAAAAGTGGCTACCAAGTGATTCTTTTGGAGGAAAAATTATTTTCCTGACGTGCCTGATTGTCGTTTTTTATTTACTGGTTGTTGCCAAACTGTTCTCCTGGCAGGTCTTGAGGGGAAGAGAGATTACCAATCAAATCGGCAGACAAAACACTCGAGAAAGCTATTATGAAGGCCGTAGGGGGGCCATTATCTCGGTTGACGGCCGGAGTTTGTCGGAAAACATCATTCGCTACAACTTATGGACCGATCCGCAAGTCGCCAAAAAGAATGTAGCCGAGAAAGTAATTGCCCTATCTGCCCGGTTGGACCTTTCCAGACCGGATTTGCAGAAAATTTTTGACAAGACCGACACTCGCTATGTGACTTTAGCCAAAAGATTGACCAAGGACCAGATGGACAACATCAAGCTTCTGGAGGTGGAAGGCCTGGGTTTTGACCAGGAACAGTTACGAATTTACCCGGAGGCCTCATCGTCTTCTCACGTGACCGGATTTTTGGGGAAAGATGATGGGGGTAAAAGTAAAGGCTATTTTGGTTTGGAGGGTTATTATGATCTGGTGTTACGGGGCAAAGAGAGCGTGCAAAAATTCAAAGTCGATGCTTTGGGTCGGCGAATTGAAACTTCGACCGACACGCTTCAGTTGGATGGGGCCACTCTTCTCACCTCAATCGACTTGGGTATTCAGGTGGTGGCTGAAAAAAAACTGCTGGCGGGTATTGAGAAATACGGAGCCGTATCCGGTAATGTCGTGATTATGGATTCTAAAACAGGTAATGTTTTGGCCATGGTGGCGGCCCCTTCCTTTGACCCCAACCGCTATTGGGAGTTTGACAACATCTTGTATAAAAATCCCATTGTTTCGGATTCTTTTGAACCGGGATCTGTTTTTAAGGTGGTGGTGATGGCGAGTGCTTTGGATCAGAAGGCAGTGGATGAAGACACCAAGTGTGACATTTGTGACAAGGCCTACAAGATTGACAAATACCAAATAGAAACCTGGAACGATGAATATTATCCGGACTCATCCATGACGGAGGTGATTGTTCATTCGGACAATGTGGGCATGGTGTATGTTGCCAACAAACTGGGCAAGAAAGATTTTTATGCCCACTTATTAAAATTTGGTTTTGGAGAAGCAACGGGCATTGACGTCCAGGGGGAATTTTTTCCAAAGCTCAAAAACTACAAAGATTGGAGTGATGTTGACTTGGCTACCATTTCTTTTGGCCAGGGTATTGCCGTTACTCCCATGCAGATGATTCGGGCGGTGGGAGCAATTGCCAACAAAGGTGTCATTCAAACTCCTCAAATTGGCCAGAAAATATTAATGAATCAGGGAGAAGTGAAAGAAATCAAAAAGGAAAATAGTTACCGGGTGATCTCAAAAGAGGCGGCCGAGAAAATAACGGCTATGATGGTGGAAGCGGCTTCAAGCGGTGAGGCCCAATGGACCAACCTGCCCGGATTTGGTGTGGCCGGTAAAACCGGAACGGCCCAAATTCCGATTGCCGGGCACTATGATGATAAAAAAACCATTGCCAGCTTTGTGGGTTTTGCTCCCTATGATGACCCCAGGTTTGTCATGTTGGTCACTTTGAGGGAGCCCAAAAGTTCACAGTGGGCTTCAGAAACGGCTGCGCCTTTGTGGTATGATATAGCCTCGGACTTGTTTATTAAGTTTGGCATTAGCCCGGAAAGATGACAGACAAATTATTGAGCTTTTTGCAAAAAACACCCTTCACTTCGGTGGTGGATGATTCCAGAAAAGTCACGAAAGATTGTCTGTTTGTGGCCATTAAAGGAGCTCATTTTGACGCCCATGATTTTTTGGCAGAAGTGATCAAAAAAGGGGCTGTAGGGGTGGTTGGAGAACGGAAAATTAAAGATTTGCCGTTTGTTCCCCAAAATTATTTTCAAGTAGATAATTCCCGACAGGCTTTAGGTGAAATTGCTGCCTTTGTAAATAACAATCCGAGTGAAGAAATGGAAGTAATTGGCATTACGGGTACTGACGGTAAAACCACGACCGCCAACTTAATTTATCACATTTTGAATTTTGCCAAGAAAAAAGTGGCCGTGGTGTCCACCATCAACGCCGTAGTGGGCAATAAAAATTTGGATACCGGTTTCCACGTGACCAATCCGGAACCCCTGCAACTGCAGTCAATTCTGGCTCAAATGGTGGCCGACAAAACCAAGATTGCCGTTTTGGAAGTAACCTCTCACGGTTTGGATCAAGACCGGGTCGCCGGAGTAAAATTTGATACCGGAGTCTTAACCAATATTACCCATGAGCACTTGGATTACCACAAGACCTTTGCCAATTATCGCGATGCCAAACTCAAGCTTTTTTTAAAAGCCAAAACGGTCGTTTTAAATGCCGACGACCAGTCCTTTAACTATTTTTGCCAAAGACTTTCCGACAAAAAAGTCATTACCTATTCTTTGACTAAGTCGGTCGACTATCTGGCTACCGACATTTCAGAAAAAGATGGTTTGTCCTTTGTGGTGGTTAATGCCGGTCAACGATACAGTTTTAAATCACTTTTGTTTGGTCGGTACAATGTCAGCAACTTACTGGCTGCTATTGCTACGGTCCGTTTGTATGGCGTTGGTTGGCCGGATATTCAAAAAACTGTGGTCACCTTCGAAAGTCCGAAAGGCCGGATGGAAGAAATAAAGAATACGCGGGGATTTCGAACCTTTGTTGATTTTGCTCATACCCCCAACGCTTTGGAAAATCTGTTAAAAACAGTGCGACAGATGACCGACAAACAAGTGATTGCCGTTTTTGGTTGTGCGGGGGAGCGGGACGTGGCCAAGCGACCCCTGATGTCCGACATTGCCACCAAACTGGCTGACCTGTCCATCTTTACCGCCGAAGACCCCCGGCACGAGCGAATTGAGGATATTTTTGAAGCCATGAAACAAGGGGTGGCGCCGTCCAACCGGGCCAAATACTTGACTATTCCTGATAGAATGGAAGCTATCGGGAAAGCTATTAGTCTGGCCAAAAAGGGTGATTTGCTGATAATCTGTGGCAAGGGTCACGAGCAGTCGATGTGTTTTGGGGATGAAGAGCGCCCTTGGAGCGATCAAGGGGTAATTGCTCAAATATTTGCTAGAATGAGTTAGACCATGAATATTAAAGTCAAAGGTGGCCAAGTGATTTCGGGTGAGTTGACCCCCTCGGGTAGCAAAAACTCGGCCGTGGCTTTAATTCCTGCCTCGGTGATGTTTAAAGAAAAAGTGGTTTTAACCAATATTCCGGAGATTACCGACGTGACCCGATTGGTGGCCATTTTGGAAAAGTTGGGTAGCGTGGTGGTTTGGGATAAGAAAGAATCGGTTTTGACAATTGATAACAGGAATATTTCTTTTACCGGTTTGGATAAAGAAGACCTGGGTAACATGAAGGGAGTGTCTTTACTGTGGGGGCCAATGTTGGCCCGTTTTGGTGAAGTTTCTTTTAAAGATCTTCCCGGAGGCTGTACTTTGGGCTTTAGGACCTTGGACCCACATTATCAGGCTTTTAAAGAATTGGGGGTGGAGGTTCGTGAATCAGCTGAAAGCGTTTCTATGAATGCCAACAACGCTAAAGCCACGGAAGTTTGGCTCCGGGAGATGAGTCCTACCGCCACTGAAAACGTTGTGACACTGGCGACTCGAATTTCCGGTACCACGAGGATTGTGGGGGCGGCCTCTGAACCACAGGTTCAGGACTTGTGTAATTTTTTAGTGGAATCGGGGGCCAGC
>Ga0208958_1003405_pt1 | contig 12399 bp, 23 predicted proteins | sample RifOxyB1_FD_184032 | JGI IMG/M metagenome (GOLD analysis project Ga0208958, IMG submission 184032) | Soil microbial communities from Rifle, Colorado - Rifle Oxygen_injection B1 (SPAdes) | ecosystem: Environmental > Terrestrial > Deep subsurface > Rock core/Sediment | place: Rifle, Colorado...
CGGCGATGTTGGCGTTCCCCAAAAAGGCGCTGGAGATCGCCCAGCCGAAGCGGTCCGCCTACGAGAGGGAACAGAAGCGCAAGCAGTCGGAACGGGAGGCCGAGTTGCAGCGCCAGGCCAAGAAGGAGGAGGAGGATAAGCGGATCGCGGAGGCGGAGTATTTCGACGCGATGGGGGAAACGGAGCACGCGGATCAAATCCTGGAGCAGCCGATAGAGCCGCCCCTGGTGGTCCTGGGGCTAGCGGTGCCGAAGATCAAGGGGCTGAGGGCGAGGCCGCCGGTCTGGGCCGCGCAGATATTCGACCTCATGGCGCTGGTCAAGGCCGTCGCATCTGGGGAGCAGCCGCTTGCCGCCGTCATCGGGATCGAGGCCGTCAATGGCCGCAGGGGAGTGTACGAAAACTCGTTCTGGAGCCAGCAGGCCAAGGGGTTGATGAGGACGCAGGAGTCCTCCAGCATCGGCCCCGGCGTGAGGGCGTACGACAAGAACGACTCGGCGGGGTAAGAAATTTCTTTACTTTCCCGTGGACTTGCTTTATATGTTAGCAAATGGCTGGGATAGACGGTCGGCAATCCTTAAACATAGGCAAGGCGGTATCGGCAACAAGCCCCCAAAGCTTGGCGGAGTCTATCCCTCTGCACCGGTGCCGCCTTTCGTGTTTTTAGGGGCTGAAATGGCCGCTTGGATCGAATCCCACCAGACTCTTCGCGAGCACCCGAAAATCTACAAGCTGATGGATCTCCTGCAAATTTCCCGTGCCGAGGTGATCGGCCATCTCCATATGCTCTGGTGGTGGGTGATCGATTATGCGCCTCGGGGAAATCTGGCAGAATTTGGCAGCCGAACTTTAGCGAAAGCCGCCGACTGGCAGAAAGATCCCGACGAGTTCATAAAAGCACTCCAAGACAGCGGCTTCTTAACTGACGGGGAAACAGGATTAGAAGTCCATGATTGGATGGACTACTGCGGGGAACTCATTAAAAAACGCCTACTTAGAGAGTCCGAAAAACGGCGGAAAATGTCTGCCGATTTCCGCCAAATTCCGCCGAAAGTCCGCCTACCGAACCGAACCGAACCGAACCGAACTTTACCTAAAGAAAGAGAAGATAAGAGTCAGGCTAATCATCCAAGTCGAAAAACAAAGCTAGAGATCCCAGAGGAGGCCATATCCCTGAGCCAACTGCTTTCGGACCGGATCGCCGAGAACTTTCCGCAACACACGGCCCCAACGGAGGCCCAGATGATGGAGTGGGCGCGGGAAGCTGAATTGATACACCGGAGGGACGAGCATTCCTGGGAACAGATCCGGGAACTCCTGGAATGGTCGCAGGCCGACTCTTTCTGGAGGCGGAATATCCTGTCAATGCAGAAATTCAGGAAGCAATGGAATCAGCTTGATGCTAAACGGACGGATGGCGGGAATCCCCGAAACGAGAAGCAGGAGGCGCTGAGGCAGCAGACGCGGGATCTGCTGTCGAAGCCGTTGCCGAAATGACCGAAGACTCCTTCCTCCTCGGTTTCGCCACCTTGGTAAACGGTATCCCGAGCAACAGGGAAAAGATCGGCATGGAGACGCGGGACATCTACTGGCATGAACTGAGGGAGATCCCGAATGACCTCTGGCAGCAGGGCATACGGCGATGCCTCAAGGCGTGCAAGTTTTTCCCGACGATCAAAGAGCTGGGAGATTCATGTTTGTACGGCAAGATGGAGATAGTCGCGCCAGGGCGGTATATCCAGCTCAGCTGGGAGCAAGGACTCAAATATGAGCTGGAGGAGAGGACGAAGCCGAAGGAGATATCAGGGCCTAAACCGCCGAGCGAGATTCCGATCAGCCGCATGGAGGCTAAAATTATTCTGCAAAAGCTGGCGAGCGAGTTGCCCGAGTCGGAGCCGCAGGAAATGTTGATTATGAAGATCCTTCCATGTGTCGGTTGCGGCGAGAAGTTCAGGGTGCCGAAAGCCAATGCGTGGCAGAACTCCGTCATCTGTGAAGCCTGCAACACGAAATGAACTGGCGAACGAAGATACTCTGCCCCGAATACCTACAGTTTATCCGCGACAAGCCGTGCGTTACCTGCCAGAAGGAGCCGCCTAGCGATCCTGACCATCTTGTCGCACGCGGTTTCGGCTCAGGGAAGCAGAACGATTTGACGGCGATACCGATGTGCCGATTGTGCCATTCCCAGCGCGAGCAGATAGGGAACGAAGATTTCGGGGCCAAATGGAGAATCAATCTCTGGCAGCAGGTCTCCATGTGCTTGATTGAGTTTTTCTCGGACGCGGAGAGGCGGAAGGGTGTGTCTATCAATGTCAGTGAAAAGGACGGGCTTTGATAAAGGGGAGGAAATCAAAGTGAAATTCTTGCCGGGAATTCTCATCATCATTGCCGCCATGACTTTTACCGGCTGTAGCCCGAATGTCGAATTCTACGAGATCGAGGCTTTGGCCAGGGCCTGCGAGAGGCACGGCGGAATCCACAGGATTAGCACATGGATACAGAATAGCGCTGTTTGCCGTGATGGCGTGCATGTTCTTAAAGCGGACGAGCGAAAATAGCCATTGAAAAAACGCTTACGTTGGATTAGTATGTGGACATGGAAGCGAAGGAAATCATAGAGCGGCTGATGGGGGTCGGCGTTTCGGTCGAGCGCATAAGGATCGCGGTCGGGTGCAGCCGCCGTGCGGTGTACGACTGGAAGAGCGAGGGCGTGGAGCCGAGGCGGGCGAACAGGGTGAAACTGGTGTCGCTTTACCGGCACCATATGGGGCGCAAGAAATGAACGCGAAGCGGAATGCAGCGGACAGCCTCGTCAGCCGCGTCGTGGCGGAGCGGATGGAGGGGAAAACCCTGGGGGAGATCGGCACGCCGATGGGCCACTCCAAGGAGTGGGTGCGGCAGATCATAATGCGGAGGTTCCCGAAGGGGCTGAATGTCTGCCGAAAGTGCCATAAGCTGGTGCCGCCAGAGTTGGGCAGGCGGAAGCTGTGCCTCGTCTGCAAGAAACAGGCGAGCGAGAGGCCGTGCAAGGGATGCGGGAAATTGTTCGCCCCGCAGGCGTCCGGGTTGCCGCGCAGGGGGTCGGCCTACTGCTTGGACTGCCGCTACAAGACCAAGCTATGCGGGTTCTGCCGAAAGCGGATCACGCGGGATAGGGGCCGGAGTTGGGGCATGTTCAAGAACAAGGCCTGGTTCTGCGGCAGGCGGGAATACAACCTGTTTGTGGCGGGGAAGTTCAGCAAGCGGGGGCACGGGGAGAAGAGGAGTGCGGTCAGCATCGTAATTCACAACGGTCATAAATCAAAATCAGAAGGGGGAATATCATGAAGCTTAACCAAATTATTGCCATTGAGAAAGGGGTGAAGAGCCGCGTCTACTCCGAGTTGACGGAGTTTGACAAGGTCTGCCAGAAGCCGGACCTCTTCCAGGGTTTCTCGAAGACTTACGAGAAGAAGGACGAGGATGGCGAGAGTCTACCGCCAGAGAGCAAGAAGGTCCAGTTCCGGGTGGAGGATATGCTCAAGGCCGCAGCGGCGTCGCTGACCGAGCTCTTCGACGTGACGGCGAGCAAGGACTGGGCGAACATGGGGGCGACGGCGGACATTGAAGTCGGTGGGGCGAAACTCCTGGAGGGCGTCCCCGTGACGTATTTGCTCTTTCTGGAGAAACAACTCACCGACCTGCGGACCTTCTTCGGGCACCTGCCGGAGTTGGACGACACGGAGAACTGGCAGCGGGACGAGGCCAGCGGGGTCTACAAAACCGAGCCCATTTCCACCCACAGGACGAAGAAATTGCAGAAGCCTATCGTCCTCTATGACGCCACGAAGGAGCACCCAGCGCAGACGCAACTCATAACTGAGGACGTGCTCGCCGGTTACTGGAAGACGATCAAGCACAGTGGCGGCATCCCGAAGACACGCAAGGAGAAGATCATCGCCAGGATCGAGGCGGCCATCAAGGCGGTCAAGTTCGCCAGGGAGGAGGCGAACGGGGCGGAAGCGGAAAAAAGAGTCGTGGGCGAGAAGGTATTCAATTATCTTTTAACGGACTGAGGGTAAACTGAGGCTGATGCTCAAACTGACGCAAGGGAACGTGGAGGTTCGAATCCTCCGCCCGGCACCATTATGTCGGGCTGGCGGAAGGGCAGACGCAGGCGAGGTAATTCGCCGGTTCCCGGCATTCAAGAGTAGGCTATTCCTCAGAGACTCAGCATTGGCCGCGTTTCCCGAATCGAACATCGCCGGGAAGCATCCGTCCGAGGACGCAGGTTCGAATCCTGCCGACCCGGCCATATATCGGGTCGTAGTTCAGCGGAAGAACACTCGGCTTTTAGAATTACTTGGCGGTTTAAATGCCATCGGGGATGCGAAGTCGCGGCTTACGGTGATGCGGGGGGGAAGGCTATCTCCCCCGCGTCTTTTTTGACATTCGATGCACAGAATCGGTGAAAAGATAGTCGCCTTCCTTGATCCGATGGAGATAGAGCAGAATGATCCTTGATCTCAATATTCCAAATCATGCTTATTTATTTGGGTTCATTCAAGCCGATGGTCACTTGTACGCTCAAACTAGGCAGAGGGGACGATTAACTGTAGAGATTTCTGAAAGGGACCGTCCGATTTTGGAGGCTTTCGCCTCGATGATCCCAGTCAAATCATTTTTGACTTGCCGCGAACGAATAACGAACTTCGGGCCGATTACTACGGTAATTTGGCGAATAAACGATCTGGCTTTTCGGCGAGAGTTAGTCGCGCTTGGTCTTCCTTACGGGAAGAAATCTCAGAAGGTTGGCCCGCCACTGGTATATTCCGCACATGATTTTTTTCGTGGCTGGCTCGATGCTGACGGTTCGGTCGGGCTAACAGCAAAAGGGCGTCCGTTCTTATCTTTGGTTACATCAAGTGAAGCTATCGCCAACGCCTATATCGCATTCGTGACTAGAATCACGGGTCTCAGAAAAGTAACGTCGCGTAATAGACGCGACGGCGTTTTCAATATTGCAATGTTCTGTGAGACGGCCATCAAAGTTATATCTACCGTCTATTATGGGGGGTGCCTCGCGCTACCGCGTAAATTGCTCAAAGTAACTGATGCACTGGCTTGGTCGCGTCCGACGAGTTCCCCCACATATCTCGGGCGGCAGGAATGGAATGAAATAGAAGATCAAATTGTTTTGAGCAATTCAGTGAACGACGCAATGCGCCTACTTACGAGAACCGAAAAGAGTGTACGTATCCGACGCTGGCGGCTTCAATATAAAAGTTTACAAGGCGATTGACGAGGTCATGGAGAACAGCAAGGACCTCGTGAAGATCGAGCATGAACTCCGGTCGGTGCTGAACGTGAAAGGTGATTAGTGTCCTACGAGCAAACTATCGTCGCCCCCGAGAAGAGCCAGGGCCAGATAAAGCGGCTCATCATGGCGCACGGCGGGACTAACGTCTCCTTCGGCTCATCGGTCGAGCCCCAGCGCATGGAGGGCTTCCGCGCCACGGTGTTCATAGAGCAACGGCCCTACGGTATCAAGGTGGCCGTGCCGATCAGGGACAGGAAGAACGCAAAGCTCCAGGACCAGGAGGAGCGCCGGGTCTGGCGGGTGCTGTACCACCACATGAAGGCGATCTTCGAGGCGGCGGATTCCGGGGTGATCGACATCCGGGAATTGCTGCTGCCGTTCTTTGTGACGCGGGACGGCAGGACGGTCGGGCAGATCGTTACTGAGGATTTCCAGAAGGTACTCGAAGCACCGAGGCAGACGTTTCTGTCATAGCGATGTGCATTGAATTCCTCGAAAAAATCAAGTGCGGTTCCGACGAGTTCATCGTCGTCAAGGTTGACCGGGCCACATGTACGCCGAACCAGATGAAGCAGATCGCCGACGCGATGCAACGGCTGAGCTTGCGCGGCTTCATCGTGAACCATCCGTTCGAGGTGGACAAGATGACGCGGGGAGAGTTAACCCGCGTACGCGACGGGGCGGACAGGATATTGAAAGAGTAGGCATGAAATTCTGCTCAACCTGCGGCGAGGCGATGATCAAGGCGGAGGTGTATGACCCCGACGGCGTCATTCCGCTGAGCATGGAGATCGACGGCGCGGAGTTTTGGGTCTGCATCCGGTGCTCCAAGCTGGCGGAGGCGGAGATGAAGAAGGGGGATTGTTAGGATGATTGGGCCGGGAAAATATGATGGCATCTGCACCTACGTCAGAGAGCAGGCGGAGGCCTTGGGTGCCATCGTGATCATATTTCAGGGAAAGGACGGGCATGGGTTCTCGTGCCAACTGCCAGCCGAGGCGATTTCAGGCATCCCGGACGTCTTGAGGCAGATCGCGAAGCAGATAGAAGATGGGCGAGCGTGAGGCGGCTTCCATTTCCCTGCACGGGCGTCAACTTCGACACCATCGTTTTCCGCCCGATGACCCTTGCTGCATGGAAGCATCGGTATGGCACGGCCACCAGGATATCGCGGGACTTCAGGCGCATCAGGAAGGCCAAGGTGGGGATCAAGCTGGCCGACAGGGAGACCGAGATGCACATGGTCCACTACAAAAAGGGGGATTGGCGCGATGGTGAGCCTAAGCGGGCGCAGGTCGGTTCCAGATTGATGCTCTGCCGCCTCCCAGCCGTCAAGGTCAATAACAAGTTCCTGATCATTGACGGCACACATCGGCTGAGCGAAAGGCCAGCGATAGTGATCCTGGACTACCTGATTTTGCCGAGGTCGGAGTGGGTCTACATAACGGACCTGTTCAACAAGTTCTGGCAGGGACAGCGGTGAGCCGTGAAGAAGGTCCTCTTCTCAATCGAGAAATACTCCGACATCGATCATCCCGAGTGGGGCGTGGCCCACGACTACGGCATCCTGGGCTCCTTGGCGTCCTCCAACATGGGCGTCGTATCTGAATTCCGCTATGATCAGTTCATGAAGGACAATCCCGATGGCGACGTTGACGCGGCCCTGGTCAAGAAGTGCGAAGAAACCAAACCCGACATGGTAATGGCGACGCACGTCATCCAGATGGGCGAGAAAAACATCAAGCCGGAGACCTACGGGCACATCAGGGATGAGTTGAAGGTCCCCGTGGCGATGTACTGGGGGGAGTCCGCGCCGGACGTTGTCAGGCACGCTGATATGTTCGCGCCGCACATAAACGTCAACGTGTTCTCGGACACGCGGGACGAGTGGAGGAAGCACGCGAAGTTCCCCGAAAAAATCATCCACTTATTTGAGCCGAGGGATACGAGGCTCTTTAATTGCGACGGGGGCGTGAAGCGCAACATCCCGCTGAGCTTCATCGGACAGGCGTTCGGCAGGATGGACAGGGCGCTCAATCTGGCGTTTCTCTGGGGCAAGGGGATAGGCTACGTGAAGGCCGGGGGGCAGAGGGAGGAAAACCTGCACATATCGGACTACGCGAATTTCCTGCGCCGGTCGGTGGTGACGATCAGCTTCAGCTCCGCGATCACGTTCCAGCATCTTACCGGGCGAACTATCGAGGCTTGTCTCTGTGGGGCCATGCTTTTGGAGTCCGAGAACGGCGAGACGCCGAATCTGCTGGACCCCTATGCCGACTACGTTCCGTTCAAGGAGCGCTTCCACTACGTCGGCCACGGGCAGATAGCGGCCCAGGACGGAGACCTAGCGGAGAAGGCGCTGCACTACGCCTACCAGAAGCCGGAGGAGGCGTGGAGGATAGCGGAGAGCGGGAGAAAGAAGATTCTGGAGAGGTGCGACGGGCGGGAGTTCTGGGGGAAGTTATTTGAAATATTGGGGATAAAAAATGGGGATGTTTGATTATATAGAGTGCGAATATCCGCTGCCAGACGGCTTTATTGCGGAGTCTTCCAATCAATTCCAGACGAAAGATACTCCCGATCAAATGCTGAACACCTATGTCATAACGGAGGATGGAAGGCTTACCAAAAAAGACGGGACGCCGGTGGTCTATGATGGCCTGATAGAATTTTACGCATCAAACATCTCGGCCACCGGGCCGCATGGCTATATGACTTCGGACGATTCCCCTGCCTATCAAGCGGATTATCGAGCACTATTTGATGGCGGAAAGTTGCTGTGGATTAGGGGGGCTAAGGAGACGGTTGATCGGGGAGATCGCAAGCAACTCACCCGCAAGGAGTGGTATGCGAAGCATCGTTGAAGTTCCCGGTTCGAGTCCGGGGCGTGACAGCCCTTCACGCGGAGGACGCTGGAGCGTCAAGCCGGTTGGCTTCCGGCATGGGCTTGAAATTCTCCCATCAGAGGCAACATGGGCGACTTGATCGACTTTCTCGTAAAGAAATACGGCGAGCAGTACCGGCGCTTGATAGCCGATGCCCTCGATTGGCTGGACAAGAGGGAGCCGGTGTGGAAATTAACGGAGCCGATGGATCGGGAAGGGTTCATAGAGAACTTGATGGAGTCTGTTATTCCGAAAGATAGCGGTGAGGAATGACGACGCTATTCCCGTTCGAGATCACCTACACCTTCATCTGCAGCGAGTGCGGGTTCAAGGAGATCACAAGGACGTTCCCGGTGGCGGAATATCACCAAATACCGATTCCGGAGTTTCCCGAGGGTTGGTTCGGCATAAGCGACGGGAAGACGATCAAGCTCTACTGCGGCAAGCACGGGGTCAAGGTGACGAAAAACAAACATCAACGGAGGTTTTATGTTAAAGATCCGATTCAGGCCCGAGTTAAAAATTGCTGATATTATCCACGATGCTGATAGATGGTATTGTCAGGACGGCTTTATTTCTCTCGAAAAGCAGACGAAAACAAAACGCCAGAAACATTCCGAAAGTGTTCGTGTCGCTGGCTACGACAAATCCGCCGTCCTCGGAATCGAGACGATTGAAAACATGATAACAGGGTCAGTTGCGCGAACCTCCGCCGTTGATAAAGCCTAACTTATGAGGAAGCGATTCCCCTGCCGCACCTGCCCGTCTCCGCACCTGAAGTTTAGGAGGCCGAAGCCGAAGTGCCGGGAGCGCGGGGAGCCGAGGAGGAAATACGGGTATCTGTGCGGAGGGTGCGCGACAGGAATAATAGGAGTGAAGCTATGACGGAATTTCCCAAAGAGGTCATTGTGTATGTATCCGATTATAACAACGGCAAGACGATATTCGGGGTCGCAGAGAATGTTGAGGGCGTTCCAGAAGGCTGCGCGGATGAAAAGGTGGCGGTTTACACTCTCAACCGGACTTACACTTTTAAGGTCAAGCGCGAACTGCTGGGATAAACTTTTTTCTTGCAAAGAAGACAAAGTTTAAAAAGAAGTATTTATGAATACTATTTCATCGGAAAAACGTAAACGAGGAAGGCCCCGCTTATATCCTGGCAGGAATAGATTCTTGGTTAAGCTTCTACAAAATATTGACCTTCGTTGTAATTATCCTAATACGCATGGATATAAATATTATGGAGGTAAGGGAATCAAGAATCATCTTACTTATTCTGATCTGAACTTTTTATGGGAGCGTGATAATGCTATTATGATGAAACAGCCCTCTATAGATCGTCGAGATTCAAATAGGGATTATACTTTGGATAATTGTCGCTTCGTTGAAATGTTAGTCAATATCAAAGGGCGACAATATAAAAAGATAGATCCCGCAATCAAGGCACTAAGGAACAAAGAGAAGCACGAATCAAATCTAATCCGTCGAACGTTGGCTTATTCTAAATTACAAGCTGATCTTCATATAAGAAACCAGGACCTGACCGTCCGGGAAATCGGGCGTCGGGGCGGGCTGGCCAGGGCGCGGAACCTGTCGTCGGAGAGGCGGTCGGAGATAGCAGGAAAGGCGGGGCGGGAGCGGTGGAGGAGGCAGAGGGAAAGGGAAGCTAGGAACGGAATGTAAGGGAGGAGATTATGGAAACTATGTGGCTAGAATTGTGCTCTCCTATCAAAAGTTTTCCGGCGAATACGGGATTTTCGGGCATTTCTCTCGCAGAAATTCCCAATGGCAACCGCTGGCCCAACTGCTGTTGGCGGCGTGCGTAGAACAGGCTGGCCATGAGGTTATAGTCCTAGACGGCCAAGCGAAGGATTGGAGCACGGAGCGGATGGCGCGGGAGGCGGTGGCACTCAAGGCTGATATCGTCGGCATCAATGCCTATTCCCCGTTTTTCCATCTCAGCGCCGATCTGGCGGCGGCAATCAAGCAGATCAATCCAGACCAGGTCGTGTGCGGCGGCGGACCTCATTTCACAATCGACAAAGAGAGGGCGATGCTGCCGGGGTTCGATTACGGGTTCCTAGGCGAGGCCGAGGATAGTTTCCCGGAATTCATCAATGCCTTCGAGCGGGGGCGGGATGTGCGCAAGATCCAGGGCATCATGTACCGGGAGAAAGGCGAGATCAAGTCCACTGGCGCAAGGTGGCTGACGCTTGAGGCGATGAAGAAATCGGACCTGGGCGGGGAGTATCCGCTTGACAGGCTGCCGCTACCGGCCCGCCACCTTGTGGACATGCGGGCCTACAAGCTCGGCACACCGAGGGGGCGCAACTATTTCACGTCCATCCAGGGAAGTAGGGGTTGCCGCTGGGGCTGCATTTTTTGCGCCAGCGACGCCATAAAAACCAAGCGGGTCATATTCAAGTCGCCCAAGCGCATCGTCGAGGAGATGAAGGACATAGCGACGCGGTTCCCGTTCGTCGAGCACCTGTATTTCGTGGACGACGTTCTGCTGTTCTATCCGCAGCATATTTTGGAAGTGGCGGATAGGATGGACGCCGAGGGATTGAAGTTCACCTTCGAATCAAGCACGCGCGCCAACACGGTGACCGAGCCGATAATCAAGAGGTTGGCCAAGAGCGGGCTGATCCGGCTCTCATTCGGGCTCGAGACGATAGACCCGAAGATGCGCGAAACCATGCAGAAGCGCGTGCCGATTGATGATTATCCGCGCAGCAACAAGATATGCTCGGCTTATGGGGTAGAGGCCATGAATTCCCTGATGATCGGACTCCCCGGCGAAACGAAGGAGACGATCGAGGCAACCATAAATTGGGTGAGCGAGCAGCGCGACATCAAGCAGGCGAACTTGGCGATAGCGATTCCCTATCCCGGCACGGAATTTCACGAGATGGCTGTCATGGGGTCGCATGGCTTGAGGTTGTTGACCTCCGATTTCCGCGAATATCTCAGATATGGCCACGCTGTGACGAACGTCGGAGACTTGACGGCGCAGGACCTCGTTGATTTCCAAAACTGGGGATTCGTGAAGATCTACATGAAGCCTTGGCGATGGGGGCCAGTATGGCACAAACATGGAATCGTCGGTTTCCTCTTGCAAATGCTCCGCGTTTTGAAGCTATGGGGAAAGTGGTTCCTAAGATTATCGCCGCTCCAGCCGGTCATGAGGCACCCGAAGGAGACATGAGGCATCCATGAATGAGATAGAGCTGGAAAAATCAGGGATGGCCTGAATGGAAAAGACCGCCCACAATTATCGCCTTGACCGATTCGACAAAGACGGCATGAAGATCGTGACGAGCGACGCGGGTTTGGCGAGCTTGGCGGACGCGCGGATACAATTGGCCGGAGTAGGGGAGACGTTTCCGATTGACTGGATAGACATTATTGACGGCATTCCGACCGTCCATTTTGATCTACCAACCGAGATAGATTTTGGCGCTTTTATATGCGCCGGTATGGAGTATGAGCCCGATACCGGTAAGATTCGGAGGCTGTATTTCCTGCGGCGGATGCGATGGGTAAAGAGCTAAAGAAAGCAGAATGGGTTTTGATATGTCCGATGCACGGCTTTCTCTGTACCGCTTGTCCGCTATCTACTCGCATACCTAGAAAATGGCTATCAGTGGCGAAGCAGAAGGAATTATATCGGATTGACCGTTGGGTGAAAAGGCAATGGAAATCTCCGTGATCCTGACGACGGCCCGGTTTGGCGGCCTCGACGTTCTGTTCTCCTCGATGCTAGCCCAGGAGTTCGACGGAGAATTCGAGGTGATAGTGGCAGATGAGTTTCATAAAGAGCGGCATGGGCGGATGAAGTTGTTGACAAATCCCACGTTTAAGCTTTCGCATCTGCCCCCGAAGCGTGCCTGCCGCATCTACGACGACAGCCTCGGCGTCAACACGGCCCTGGCAATGGCTTCGGGCGAGCTTATCGTCATCCTAGCGGACTACACCTGGGCACCGCCGAATTATCTCCAAGCCCACTGGGATTTCCACAAGGCGAACCCCGGCTGGTCCATGTCGTGCTACCTGGACCGCTATCCTTTGCCGCCGATGAAGGGCGAGCCGTATTCGATGGAGCGCGACTGGTGGTCGGTGTTCCAGGAGGACTTCAACTCCGGTTGGTTCGACGGCAAAGAGCCAGTCTACCGGGAGCGGCGCGGATGCATCGGCAAGATCCAAGAAGAT
>Ga0208958_1003407_pt1 | contig 12391 bp, 15 predicted proteins | sample RifOxyB1_FD_184032 | JGI IMG/M metagenome (GOLD analysis project Ga0208958, IMG submission 184032) | Soil microbial communities from Rifle, Colorado - Rifle Oxygen_injection B1 (SPAdes) | ecosystem: Environmental > Terrestrial > Deep subsurface > Rock core/Sediment | place: Rifle, Colorado...
AGCGATCTCGTTTTTAATCGGCTATCTCGTGAGAACTTTTTTGCACATAGAGATCTAATTTCGTCGGGCTCCGGCCTTTCGTCTTATTTTACCGCTTCAACTTTCAAACTTTCAAGCGGTGCTCCTTGATATTGCCTTTTGCTAATGTCTTTGTCTTCGGATAAAACATTTACCCCAAATCCTGCGTCTTTAATAATTTTAAGATAATCATCTTTGAGCAACGCGCCGCCAACACATCCGGCAATTAGCTCATCGTCGTTTCTCTGCTCCTCGGAAAGATTTTTTAACAGCACAATATCCGAAATGTACATCCGTCCGCCTTTTTTCAGCACCCGATAAACTTCTTTGAACACTTTTGACTTGTCCGGAACAAGATTGACGACGCAATTACTAATTGCCACATCAATAGAATTATCATCAACCGGCAATTTTTCAATATCACCCAATCTAAATTCCACATTTTTGTAGCCGTATTTTTTAGCGTTTGTTTCCGCCTTGTCAATCATTTCCTCGGTCATATCTACGCCTATTATTTTGCCATCTTCGCCGACTTTTTTAGCCGCCAAAAAACAATCAAATCCTGCTCCCGAACCCAAATCCAAAACAATATCGCCCTCTTTGATTTCGCCCATTCCTGTCGGATTACCGCAACCCAAACCAAGATTAGCGTCCGAAACCGATTTTATCTCTTGGTCGGAATAGCCGATGCTTTTTGATATGCGTTCGTTTTCGTCTTTGGAGCCGCAACCACAACTATTACAACAACCGCCGCCAGCGGCAATTTTGCCATAATGTTCTTTTACAATTTGTTTAATTTTGTCTTTTTTCATAAAATTATTTTACCATATTTATTACTTTTCGATTGCTTTTGCCCAGATTACATTCTTCACAGAGTGTTTGAAGATTATCCAATGAACTTTTTACCAAAATCTAAGCTATGAGAAATTTTCTTAAAACCGCCGGCTCGAACCGCATAATGCTTAACGGAAAGCTCGTGATGAAATTTCAAAAACAATACGAATTACTCTTAAATTTGCCACCGCAAGCGAGAGCCATTGGCTCGAGCGACCTGTCCGCCGTAGCTTTAGCGAAGGTGGAGGCGGAACAAAAAGCAATAAGTGAAAAATGGTGGAACTGGGGTATTTTGACTAGAACCAACTGTTTCGGGAGCTTGAGGAGTGGGGAGGGTTTGTGAGGCGGTACTCGCAAAAACGCTCTCCCTTTTGGGGCGGGGCGGATTTACGGTTGACCGCGAAAGACAACATCAGTTCCATTTACTGCGGCCTTTTGAAATTCGGAGTTATTTTCATCAAATGTTTTCAAATAAAACTGATCGACTGCCGAACTTAGCTCTTTCACAAAGTTACGCGTTGCAATAACAACCCTATTGTCATTATCAATAAAAACTGGTGGAGCATCGGTTTTCTCTCCTGTTCCATTATCATATCTGATACCATCCCTTGCAATAACTGATGGAATAAACAAAACAATATTACCCTGTCGTTTGCTGATTGCCGGATAATATTTGTGAGCCATATTGTGTCTTAAATGTTCGTATAGTTTTTTGTTAGTTTCTCTTTTAATAATTACGTCAATTTGCTTCAAATATTCTGCTGATTCCAAACGGTAGAAGCAGCGATAGAACCTCTTGCTTTTCAGAGAACCCCTCTCGTTTTCAAGCGGGGGTAAAAATGTGCCAACAATTTCGGTATATACTAGGCAACCCAGGGCGGTTAAAAAGTTAGTTCCCGCTTCAATCGATTTTTCTAAGTCCGCAATCATCCAGCCTTTAATTCTGTCGTTGTAGAAATCTTTAGATTCGATAAGTTTTTTTTCTCGTTCAATCATTTCAAGTTCTCCGGTATCTCTGGAAATTCTGCAGATCCGCTACCGAGTTGCGGGTTTCCGGTAACAATTTTTCCGATTTCTAACCGAACAGTTTGTATATTGTTATGAATTGTACAGTAAAGCTTATACCTTTCTTGCCAAGTTTTTTTATGTGAACTAATTTCTTCTACCATAAGCTGATAAGCCTCTTCTGCTTTTTGCGCAGATTCAACCATATGTGCTTTAAAGTCGCCACTTTGCATATATTTGAGGATTGCCCTCCCTTTTTCTTCATTTTTTACACCCGTGAGTTTTAATTTGTGCATTTCAACGATCGAACCCCGAAGTAAATACGCGATGTCTAAAAGGCAAAGAGGGTCAATGATTACTATTTCGTCCTCAATAAAGAATTTTGATTTCCCCTTTTTTATTGCATGGGTAACGATCACCCCATAATCCGCTTTCGCCACGCCTTGATGCCTTTTAATTTCGTCTATAAATGAGTTCTTGTATTCAGATGTTTTTTTACACTCATACAAAATGCTTCCAACCCGGTCTTCTTTAAAGAAAATCTCCTGGATTGCGTCTCCTTTTTTACCGGTTGGTGTAATTTTGTCTTCGGGAAAATTTTCGGTCAGAAGAGCAATAACTTCTTTTTCATAATCAAATCCAGCTGTCTGCGGAGTCCTGCCTTCTTTAAGTTGCTTTTCAAGCTGAGCTATCCTCTCGTGAGACTTTTTGTTTGCTGCTGCTTGGTTCTCAATTAACTTACTCATCTTTTCGCGCTCTTTCTTTTCTTTTTCCTGCCCTTTTTTGAAGCCGGTTTCAAGCGCTACCCTTTCCAACTTCTTTTTTTCTTGTTTGTATCTCTTTTCTTGTTCCTCGTTTTGTTTTTTTAGTTCAGCAATCTGCTTTTTGGTTTCTAGTCTGGCTTTTTGTTGCTCTTCCCACTGACCAGTAATTTTTATCCAGTTTTCTTTTAAAAGAATACTTTTACACAAAGGACACAGAAAATTTTCATCTTTTCGAATTTCTAAGTTAGAATCCATTTCATATTCCTTTCTTATAAACTATTATCCTATTTAAGGCCGCCCCTGCGCCAGTCTAATTTCTGGTTTTATCAACCAAAACATATTTTTGACCTGCCTTTGGAGTGGGTGGGAGTGGTTCGCCTTTTACAACGGTGTGCTCTTTACCAGTTTCTCCGCCTCGCTGACCAATAATTTCATATTGGCCTGAGCGAATGGCGGTTTGACCAGGTCGGAAAGTCTTTTTCATGAGACCTCCAGTATTTAGACAAGTTCGACGACCTCTTGCCCGCTGTTTTGCAAGCGAGTGGTCAACTGCTAACAGAGGCAAGCAGGGGCGGTCTTAGTAGTTTTCAAAAAAACTTGACAGTTTCTATTTACTTTCGATACAATATAAATGATAGAAAATAAATCGAAAGTTGTCAAGGAGGGCTAATTATGATTACGAAGCGTCAAAAACAAGTCTTGGATTTCATTAAGGAGTATCAAGATAAACATTCATATGCTCCATCTCTTGAGGATATTTGTAAAAAACTCAAAATCTCGTCTGTGTCCACAGCTCATTTTCATGTTGAGAAATTAAAAAAACTTGGTTTTATCAACAAGGAAGATAATCGTCCACGATCGATTGATGTAATCGGGCAAGATTCCATGATAATGATTCCTCTGCTTGGAAAAATTGCTGCCGGACAACCAATAGAGGCAATACAAAATAGGGAAATGATTGCTATACCAAAAAGCAGACTACCACGATCTTCTCAAGTTTACGCTCTCAGGGTGGCTGGAGACAGCATGATCGATGAAAACATAAATGATGGTGACATAGTTCTTATCAAATATCAAAGCACAGCAGAAAATGGAGAAAAGGTTGTTGCACTTATTGATAACCAAGAAGCGACACTTAAAAAATTTTATAAAGAGAACGGACACATACGTCTTCAGCCGGCTAACTCAAAACTCGAACCAATTATAATAGACAAGGATGTCCCAGTCACAATTCAGGGGACGGTTTTAGATGTAATACCTGTTGAGGAGACGGATAGTCAGAAGCAATCCAAAAAAAATGACTTAGACGAACAAACAGCTCAGGTATCTTTGCTACCGCATAAAAAAATTAAAATCTCTAACCAATATGATAAAAGTGCAGATGCTATCCTTTTTCACGGAGATCGTTTGGGATTGATGAAAAAGTTGCCCGACAATTCTGTTAAGCTTATTGTTACATCACCTCCCTACAATATTGGCAAAGAGTATGAAAAAAGAAGAAGCCTTGACATTTATCTCGCCGAGCAAGAGGAGACAATCAAGGAAGCCGTAAGAGTTATGACCGACGATGGGAGTATATGTTGGCAAGTTGGGAATCACATTGGAAAAGACGGAGAAGTCTTTCCGTTGGACGCCCTAATGTATGTTATTGGTAAAAAATTTGACCTTAAATTGAGGAATAGAATAGTTTGGCGCTTTGGCCATGGGTTACACTGTACGAAGAGATTTTCAGGAAGACATGAAACTATTGTTTGGTTTACAAAAAGTGACAGCTACACATTCAACCTTGACCCAGTTCGAGTTCCCCAAAAATACCCAGGTAAAAAGAACTTTAAGAAAAACGAAAGATATGGTCTATTGTCAGGGAATCCACTTGGCAAGAATCCCGAGGATGTTTGGGACATCCCAAATGTTAAAAATAATCATCCAGAAAAGACGGAACACCCTTGTCAATTTCCCATTGAATTAATTGAGCGGTTAGTTCTGTCAATGACGAATCCTGGAGATATAATACTTGACCCTTATTTGGGTGTTGGAAGTGCAATTTGTGCTGCCGTCGTCCATGGGCGCAAAGGATATGGTGCAGATATAATGAAAGAATATTTAATTACTGCAGAAAAAAGAATTTTGGCTGCATCTGAAGGAACACTTAGAAGACGAATGATGGGCACACCGGTCTATCAGCCAGATGAAAAAATAAAGCTTACCGAAATACCAGATGAGTTCAAAAGAGCAAGAGAAAGCTTATTTGGGGCCGGGCTTTGAACCATTGTATTTACGGAGTTTAATTTGAGATATTGCTTCTTTTTTGTTTGACATAAAAAGTTCCCTGAAAGAACTGCATTTTGACTTTTCCTCGTCTGTTAGTCCTATGCTAATTATGAAAACCGGAACATCGATATTGCTCTCACCCCTATTCTCAAAATCCACAAGTAATTGTTCAAAAGAAGAAACGCCGGTTGACATCAGCTTGACAAGTTCACTACTAGGGACTATTTCAACACCACAGTCGATATATTTCAAATTTCGGAAAATAATCATCTTCGAGAATATGTCATAACCCATAAATGCATACTTTCCGAATTGGATTTCTAACCCAACTTTATTTTTTAGACCATCCATTTCGCGGAATCTACCTTTTCCAAAAACATGCCTTGGTTCGGCAAATTTCCTTTTTTTGCCAGCCTTAGATTTTTCAGTCCAGCCCTTTAAGTGGAATGATAATTTCAAATATTTATTCATATCAACCGGCGAAAAAAGAACCTGGCCTTTTTTGGTTTTCTCTCTGCTTTCTTTCGTCAAGCAGATGGAAGCATCTAAGTCATTTATTGAATCAAGCACCTCTTGAAGCTCATTGGTATGATGTGTTTTGAGAAATTTCTCTCCGCCCTTAAACGAATATGTATCAACTATCTTCATTTTTTACTCCATTAATTTGGATAGTGGTATCCTTAAAGCCTTTGCAAGCCTTTCAATATTTTCTAATGTAATATTTTTTTCAGCGCGTTCAATCATTCCGATATATGTTCGATGAACGCCAGCAAGATCAGCAAGTTGTTCTTGCGAAAGTTCTTTTTTAAGTCTTTCCTCGCGGACTTTATCGCCAAATTTTTTTAAGATTTCTTTTTTCATACAGGTTAAATATACAGCTATTGCTAACTTTAGTTCTACATACTATAGTTAGCATATATGAAGATAAACAAAAAGGAGTTCCGTTAACTTTTGCGCGCATGGGCAGGGATGGGGCAAGCGAAAGCAATTAATCCGCCCCGTCCCAAAAAGCGCGAGCATCAGCATTATATTTCAGTATTTTCAAAAAAAGTTGGAACTGGGGGGAACCGCCTTCCGGTCGAAAACTGCTGTTTTCGCCTCTAGGCGCGGCTCGCCCCGTCGGGCTCCGCCTTTCGATTCCTACCCCAATCCAAAGCCATCAAAAAACCACCCATAAAGGGTGATTTTTTGATGGTGGAACTGGGGGGAATCGAACCCCCGTCCGGTAAAGGCGATGAAAGCGTAGATACACAAGCTTATGGAATGTCTTGGTTTTACTTAAGCTCGCAACCCAAGACAATCTTGCGAGCCGCAAACCTGATTGGTCGCGCCTCATGCCGCTCTCCAGGTTAAAAAGCGACAGAGACGGCTAGCGCGTTTAGGCGATAGCTGGTGAAAAAGTGAGAGCGCTAAAAGCGGTTCTCATTTTTTCTACAAGTGATTTTGCACTTGAAATTTGCATCAAGGTTTAACGAGAGATGATGCCTGCTCGGCTTGCCACACTATCAACACACTTCCCGTCGAATCCATACAGTCCCAATTGGGAATTATATCTTAAATCAACCGAATTGTCAAGGTCCAATTGTATTATACCAGAATTTTCTACTTTTTTTCTGTTGCCATAGCGGAAAGCAAGAAGAGGATTATCGAGACTAGGATGAAGATGGCGCCGATTGTAAAAACCGTCATCATCAGTTTGGTCGCCGAGTCGGTTGAACTAAGGATATCCGAGCTGGCCGAAACCGCTCCGTTTGCAAATGTTCCATAATATCCAAACCCCATTCCGATTGCTCCAAACAAGAAACTCGCGATTCCCCATTTAAATGTCTTTTTCATGATACCCCCTTTATATTGGCCCGCGCTTCGCGCTCGAGGTCGCGTTTTTTAATTGTTTCTCTTTTATCGTGTAATTTTTTCCCGCGCGCAAGCGCTATTTCTATTTTCGCTTTCCCTCTTTTCATATAAATCTTTAATGGCACCACGGTCAAGTTTTTTTCTTTGATTTTGCCGACAAGCGAGCTTATCTCGGCTTTTTTTAAGAGTATTTTTTTTGTTCGGTATGGATCTTGGGTATCTGTGTGAAAATGCGCGCCGACTAAAAACACCTCCGGTCTCGAGCGAGAATTATAAAAGATTTTTGCGTACGAACCCTTCAAATTAACCCGCCCGCTCCTTACGGATTTAATTTCGTCTCCGGCTAACACTAAACCACCCTCGAACGAATCAAGAATTTCATATTCAAACCGGGCGTATTTGTTTTGAATATTTATAGCCATACATAATATTATACTCTAAATCTATCCCAACCGAAGTCGAATAAGTATTTTTTTAAAGTAAGCATACTGTCGGATAATTCACTATACTTTTTATACGGCCGTTAATTTTGTATAGTAGAAATATGGCAAGCAATAACGAACCCCTTACCTTCAAACTTCTTCGGCTCATTGCCGAGAAGGCGACGGAGGGGACAATTTTGACGGCAAAATTCGCCAAAGCGTTTTTATTAAGCGCCGGTTCGGTCAAGTTGCTCGCTCGAAATGTCGGAATGATCGAGGGCAGATATTATTCAACGATGCAGAGTCTACAAAAAAATGGATTCATTAAGAAAACGAACGAGAACCAGTTTTTAGTCACGCCGAAGGGTTTAAGGAGGATAAAAATAGAATCGTTGCTTGCTTCGCTTTCGTCGAGCAGGAAAGTAAAAAAGATTTCTGCCTGGTATCTTGTAATTTTTGATATTCCCGACGACTACAGGAGGGAGAGAAACGTTTTTAGGTCCGCCCTTAAACGCCACGGTTTTATCGGGATTCAAAAGAGTGTTTACATTTCGCCAAGTGCTGATTTTAAAAAATTATCTCAACTGAGGAATGAATTTGGAATCGCCAGATATATCACTTTTTTGAATGCGAATATTGCTGGGACGGATGATGACAAAAAGTTGTTGAAAAGGTTCGGGGTTGGGAGAATAACCTAGGCTACTACTATACATTTTGAACGGCCGTTCAAAATGTATAGTAAGTGTTTATGGTGTAATCGGAGTATCTGTGGTTGTATTAACGGAGGAATTTTTTAAAACGGTTGGGTTGTATTAAACGGGGCCGAGATATTTGTAAATTTATCCGTTGCATTTGACACAGATTTTGTTAATTTAAATGAGTACAAACTATTTTAAAATCATGATTATTGGTTTAAGCGGGTCGTTGGCCGCGGGCAAGGATACGGTCGCGGAATATTTGGAGGCAAAGGGATTTCGCCACATCTCGCTCTCGGTGATATTGCGCGATTTGCTCAAAGAAAAAAATATCGAGATAAATTTGGAGAATTTAACTCGGGTAGGGAACTCGATACTAGATGAATACGGTCCGGCATATTTAGTCAAAAGAGCCGAGAAAATCGCGGATTTTTCAAGCGATCTTGTCATCTCTTCTATCCGCCAGCCAAATGAAATAGAATATCTCAAAAAACGAAGAGATTTTTTTATGGTTTTTGTTGATGCAGACATCAAGATTAGGTTTGCGCGATCCGTAAAACGTTCAAGACAAGGCGATAGTAAAACGCTTGAGGAATTTGCCTCGATAGAAAAAAAGGAGATGGACGGGAAAAGCGGCGGCATGGATTTACAATACTGCCGCAAGGCGGCCGACTTTGTTTTGCTAAACAACGGAACACTGGATGAATTCGAGGGTGCAATCGAAAAAACATTAGCTGAAATCAAAGAAAAATTGCCAAACGATCTTGGCGGGCAGCCGGAAGCGGAAGATGAGTAAATTAATTTGTATCGCTGGAATGGGCGGGGCGGGCAAATCGCAGGTTGCCGAGTTGATAATGGAGAAAAAAAACTATGCGTTTATTCGTTTCGGCCAAGCGGTGCTAGACGAAGTTATAAAATCGGGTCAAAAGCCATCGGAGGCGCTTGAGCGAAAAATAAGAGAAGAGCTTAGGGCGAAACATGGCATGGCGGTGATCGCGAAGTTGAATATTCCAAAGATAGATAAGCTATTAAAAAAAGGAAATGTTGTTGCCGATGGACTTTATTCCTGGGAAGAGTATTTGGAGCTCAAAAATCGCTATGGCGAGAAACTGATTGTGATCGCTGTTTACGCTCCCCCAAAAGTCCGCTATGGGCGCCTCGAAGGCAGAGCGAAAAAACACGGCAAAGACGAAAACTTGAGATTCAGAAGCTTCACTCGCAAGGAATCAGAAGCGCGCGACTACGCCGAAATTGAAAACTTACATAGTGCCGGCCCGATTGCAATGGCGGACTACACAATCATCAACGACGGTTATATTGGGGATTTAAGGGAAAAAGTTGACGAGGTCTTAGAAAAAATCTAATATGGCGGTAGCCCATTAAGTGCTCAAGGAGGTTAGATGATTCTTGGTATCGATAAATTGCTAAAGCTCGTCAAAACAAAAAATCTTGTTGAAAATTTGTCTGAACGCGAGCTGACTAATCCGGAAGGCTGCGGATTTGATTTGTGTTTAGGACAAGTCCACAAAATTTCAGGTGTTGGATTCATGGGCTTGACCGAAAGAAATTCGGTTGACTCAAAGCTCATCTTGGAATTTGACCCAAAAAAGACAAGATCGATTATAATTCGTCCCGGTGAAAGCTATTTGGTGACAACAAGGGAAAAACTTAATATGCCGCTCAATTTAACAGCGGCGATGTGGCTTCGAAGCACGCTTTTTCGCTCGGGGTTGATAATGTCTGGCGGCAAAATTGATCCCGGATACACGGGCGAACTTTCGTTTTTGCTTTTTAACGCCGGGCAATGTAAGATGAAAATCGAGCTTGGGGCCAGGATTGTTCATATAATGTTTTTTGAAATTAATGGTAAAACGAACGCGTACCGGGGACAGTGGAAAGGGGGCCGAGTCACGTCAAAGAAAAAGGAGGTGCAAGTCTGATGCAAAACTCAATTCGACCCCCAAAAGAAAAGCCGGAAAGCCGTCTTTCGTGGGATGATTTTTTTATGGATATGGTCGAGCAAGCCGGCAAAAGGTCGGCCTGTATTTACTATAAAGTCGCGGCGATTTTTGTTGACGACTTGCACCATATTCTAGGTTTTGGCTATAGCGGCCCAACTGCCGGAGATTTTCACTGTAGCGAAGCGGGAGTTTGTCTTAAGGTGCATGGCGATCCGATAACCGGCGAAATCAAGCGCTGCAATGGCGCACACGCGGAGATGAACGCGATTGCCAACTCGCCCGACACGAGCAAGCTAAGAGGCTCAACGCTTTACCTCTCGATTTATCCTTGCTATGACTGCATGAAAATCTTAAACAATGTTGGGGTTAAGCGGATTGTTTACAAAGAAGATTATCGCCGTTTGATTGATGGCAGTTTGGGCGAAAAGGAAGAGCGGGAACGCGAATCGGAGGAACTGGCCGCAAAAAGAGGAATAATTACAGAGCGGTATTCGTCTCTCGACTCGCAAAAAGTAAAAAAAGCAAAATCAACAAAACTGCCCGAGGAAATGCAGGAAAAGCTAGAAGAGATCGAAGAAAATACCAAATGGTGAGGGCCTAATGCCAAATAAAAAACATCCCGAATATCAGTACTTGGATCTCGCTCGCGATATTTTGAAAAACGGAGTCAAAAATGTTGACCGCGGGACCGGTTCGGTTTCGTTTAGTGTTTTTGGGCGGCAAATTCGTTTTGACCTGTCAGACGGATTTCCACTTCTAACAACCAAAAAAGTTTATTGGAAGGGCGTGTTGTATGAGCTCGCCTGGTTTTTGTCGGGGCAATCAAACATTAAATATCTTATCGATCATGATGTTCATATCTGGGATGATTATCCATACAAGATTTACGCAAAATTGGCTCAAGAAAAAAAAGTACCCGAGCTTTCACAAGTTGATTTTATCGCTAAAATATCAACAAACTCTAACTTTGCGAAGAAATATGGAAATTTGCCAAAAATTTACGGCGAACTGTGGCGGCGTTGGCCAACGAGGACGAAACGCACGATCGATCAAGTAAAGTGGCTGATTAGTGAGATCGGAGACGATCCCGATGCCAGAAATTTGATTGTAAGTTCCTGGAATCCAGAGTACCTTTACACAATGGCTGAGCATACAGATGCAAGCCGGTTTCCGATTTGCCACAACATGTACCATGTGAGTGTCAAAGATAAAAAATTAAGCCTGCATTTATATCAAAGAAGCTGCGATTTGTTTTTAGGAGTTCCGTTCAATATCGCCAGCTATTCGCTCTTAACGATTATCCTAGCTAAAGCAACTGGATACAAACCGGGTGAGTTTATTCATACATACGGAGATGTCCATATCTACGAGAATCATGTCAAACAAATGCGCGAGCAAATTCGGCGCAAGCCGAAACCCTTTCCGACCGTTCGGATTAAGGGGGCGATTGAGGACATCGACGATTTTTGCCCGGAGCAGGCTGTTTTAGAAGGATACGATCCCTGGCCTGTTTTGAAGGGCGAGCTGACTGTCGCGGGTGGACTGTTTGAAGGTAAAATCGATAATAAAGAAAGGTCCAAACATGGTTTTAAAAGACGATAAAGAAGTATATAAGCTTATAGCCGAAGAAAAAAAGAGACAGACCGAAGGACTCGAAATGATTGCTTCTGAAAATTATGTTTCGGAGGCTGTGCTCGAGGCTGCCGGCTCTGTGTTGACGAATAAATATGCGGAAGGGTATCCGGGCAAAAAATATTACGGCGGGTGCGAGGTGATTGATCAAATCGAAAACCTGGCTATCTCAAGACTCAAAAAACTTTTTAGCTGCAAATTTGCCAACGTACAGCCGCATTGCGGATCGAGCGCTAACATGGCCGCGTATTTCGCGGTTTTAAAGCCGAACGATAAGATATTGGGACAAAGTTTGGACGCTGGAGGACATCTAACTCACGGCTCCAAAGTTTCGTTTTCGGGGCAGATATATCAGTCTTTCGGCTATGGGCTTGACCCAAAAACTGGGCGCTTAAATTATGACGAAATCGGGAAGATGGCTAAAAAAATTAAACCAAAAGTGATTATGTGCGGATTTTCAGCATATCCGCGCGCGATAGAATTCAAGAAATTTAAGAAAATCGCAAAATCAGTAGGAGCGGTATTAATTGCCGACATCGCGCATATTGCCGGATTGGTCGCGACAGGCTATCACGAAAGCCCGGTTGGTGTGGCGGATATTGTCACCTCAACGACGCATAAAACCTTGCGCGGTCCGCGTTCCGGAATAATTATGACTAACGACGAAGAGTTGGCCAAACAAATCGACAAAGTCGTATTTCCGGGCATTCAAGGTGGGCCGCTAGAGCATATCATCGCAGCAAAAGCGGTAGCTTTTGCTGAAGCTGCCAAGCCGTCGTTTAAAAACTACATTAAAAACGTGCTCGAGAATATGAGCGTTTTTGCCAAAACTCTTATGTCGTTTGATTTTGAGCTGGTGACGGGTGGCACGGAGAATCATTTGATCTTGGTTGATTTGAGAAATAAGAGTATTACAGGCAAGGAATTTACTCACG
>Ga0208958_1003417_pt1 | contig 12369 bp, 15 predicted proteins | sample RifOxyB1_FD_184032 | JGI IMG/M metagenome (GOLD analysis project Ga0208958, IMG submission 184032) | Soil microbial communities from Rifle, Colorado - Rifle Oxygen_injection B1 (SPAdes) | ecosystem: Environmental > Terrestrial > Deep subsurface > Rock core/Sediment | place: Rifle, Colorado...
TCACTGCGACCAAATTGAGGTTGAGCGAGTGGTGAATCCGCTTCTGGGCCTTGATTTCATCGTGATCGGTGAGGTGCGTCCTGGCTCGGCTCGCTACTACGATCAGCAGTGCTTGGTCGAAGGGGAAGCTGGACGCTTACCGAGCTATTGGGATTGGCGATTCACTCTATCTTGACGCGAGCGTCATTAGCGCGATTGCGCGGTATTCTACGGACGAGACGCCAGTGTTGATTCCGTCGGAGATTGTGTGGAGCTTGGGATATAAGGAGATCAGAGATCTTCGATACCATGCCTTGATTCACTCGGGTTTTTTTGGGATAACCGAACAGGTGATGCCGGAAGTAGCGCGAGTGACAGCATACGTCTGGGTTCAGGTACGGGACACACATGACCAACGGGAACTAACTGACGAGTCAACGTGGCATTTGTTGCCGCTTGTCGAGGATGAGGACTGGTCATATGTGATATTGCCATCGTGGCATCTCGTGCCAATTTATTTGTTTTGTGTTGGCGGGGCCGGTGGCATGGTCTATTCCAGCGGAGCATTTTTGGACGGTGCGCTGATGTGTGGTGAACAGACGCCGCAGGAGTTTTGGTTGTTGGGCGACAGGGAGCAGCGGTACGCGCCGGGGATTTATTATTATTAACCTCGGTCGGGTGGGGCCTGTTTGAGATTGATCGCACACGCGACGACTCGAGCAGGCCCTGTTTTTTTGGGAAAAAAATTAGTTGGGGAAGATTTGGTTATCAAAAATAAACTGGGCGATTTCGCGAGACATTAATTCTATGCCAGCGTTACTGGGGTGGATGTAATCGTCGGAACTAATGTAAATCGGGTTGCCGTCGCCATTTTCGTTGAGGCTGGTTTCGTAGATATTGACCAGAGGAATTTGATGATCCTTGGCAAATTTGATGTGATTATTGATATAGGCGATGCGTTCAGTGACCCAGGCGGCTCGAACTTCAGGAGCAAGCGCGTAAGTTTTTTGGGCAAAGGTGTATTTGTTGGGAGCGATGGGGGTGATCATGACAATGACCACTTCAGGGCGTTTTTGGATAAGTGTTTTTATGGTGGTGTCGAGAGCTTTAGTTTGGGCTTTGAGACCTTGGTCTAGGGGCAAGTGTGAGAGGGGGTTATACGCAAAGGAGCCGATGATGACCAGATCAAAGCCGTCGTCGAGGTTTTCGTTAATCACGCTTGTAAGAGTAAGAACATTGGTGGCAGGGACGGCGCGGTTATAGTTAACAAATTCGTGAGTGGGGTAGAGCTTTAATAGTTCGAGCCGTAAAGAATTGGCGCTGGGGCCAAGGGCGGCCACCATGGAATCACCAACGAGAAGTGTGAGATAGGCGTGTTTGTTGGGAATAATGGGGGAATGATAAGGGTAGGGGTTGAAGGGTGTAGGAGTGGAAATTATTTTTTGAGGGAAAGAACCCAGTGGATGGGTAAGGAAGTAAGCTATGAAAACGGTTAAGAGAAAAATAGGGAAAAGGAGGATGATTTTTTTCATTAAAGATCATTATATGATATCGGGGTGTGTGATATATTGGTTTTATGGAGTCTGAGATGGAACTTAAAGTACCAGAGATAAATAATCCGAAAGAGAGCGAGATTGATGATTTGATAACGAGGGTGAAGATAGCAAGGGCTAAGATTGAGGAAGGACCTTCTCAGTGGAAGAAGGTAGAAGATAATGGTAGTTTAGAGAAATATGATCCAGAGAAGGGACTTGAGGATGCTGTAAGGCCGGTGATTATTCGGGCTGAAGTCGAAAGAAGAAAGAGAGAGAAAAAAGCAGGTGCGGATGATGAGTTGGCGAAAAAATATAAGACAGTGGTTGAAAAAGCAACGGAAGGGGAGAACGCGTGGTTAAGCGCAGAGCTTGTAAACAGAGAGGCCGATAGCTATATGGGTATTGAAGAAAAGGGTGCGGAAGATGGAAAAGAGGTGGAAGAGAAGATTTTGGCGAAGGCTCAGGTGTTGGCAGGGGACGTGATGTCTGTGGTTGCGGCGATGTCTGTTAAAGAAGTAGACATGGCAAGCTTGGTGACTCGACTACTGGGTTTGAGAAGAGAATTAGAGTTGTTGGTGTTTGAATCAAAAAAGACTTGGCAAGAATTGGCGCGCGAAGCGGGAGTGAGCAGTGCGGGAATTGGTGCAATGGAGGCAGCGAATGTTCAAAGATTTGATTTATTTGGTGATGCGGGGAAACAGCCGGTAGCAATGGCGGCTTAGGGGATGGTATGATTAGTTTTATACGAGAGGGGGTGACCTTTAATGAGTAAAAGATTATACGTAGGAAACTTAGATTACAAGGTAACTGATGATCAGCTCAAAAAAGCTTTTGAAAAAGTGGGTAAGGTTGTGAGTGCGGAAGTAGTCGTGAAGCCAATGGGATTTGCTTTTGTGGAAATGGAAGATGATGCAAAAGCTCAGGAAGCAATCAATGCTCTCAATGGCCAGATGCTAGGTGAGCGAGAGATGAAGGTTGATTTTGCGAAATCTGACGCTTCGGGCGCGGAAGTGGCCGTGCCAGCGTCGGAACCAGAGGCTGAAGAGATGATTACTGCGCCTGAAATTACGGGTGAGAAAGTGGTTGACTCGGGGAAGTAAATTCTTCTTTGTGGAGTCTTTGTAGAAAAAGATAACCCGCGGGTGTGACGTTGTTGTATGTCACGGTGTCCGCGGGTGGTGTTCTGGTTGCGTTCACTGCGGTGGGCCGGCGAAGTAATTCGAGCCGACTCCTTGCTTCCGGGCCATGTAGGCCAGGAAAATTGCGAAAACCGCTACAGCAATCATGATGGCTACGACCTCCATAGACATAGAGAAAACCTCCGTGTGTTATTAGATCCGTCCGATGGCTAATTTTAGCATATTGGGGCAAATTTTGCTAAAATACGGCCTGTCTTCATGTTTTCGTTTCCTTGACGCTCTTTAACGAGTAGAACGGAGGTTTGGTAATGCCGAAGTTCAGGCGATGGTTAAACCTGATTATCGTTCGAGCATGGCCACTTTGGGCGTCCCTTATTGGGACGGCGCTTTTAGCAGCGGCCATCGTGACGGGAACCAATCTGGTGGAAGAAGGTTGGTTTATGACTGTCTCACTCTTTGGGGGAGTTATTATGGCCCTCAAGGTGTGGCAGAGCTTGCTGGCCTTTATAAACAATCGCTGGATGATGCGAATTGGACGTAAGGCCCAGGCAATGGTGATTGCTGAGGACCCGCGGAGTAGTGAGATTCGCCTATTTGCTAGGCAAATCATGCCGTTTGACGTTTTCCGGGAGAGGATGCTTGGGCTACTGGACTTAAGCGGGGAGCAATGGCGTTATTACGAACGGCTAAGTCACGTGTGGGAGCTATTCCTTGCAGAAAGGTTTGGATGGGGTTGGCCGAGAAGCCGTGAAGGATTTTGGAGCCTGTACGAGGAAGCTGAGTCGGTGACCGATTTTTTACACAAGATCGCCGAAGACTACCCCGAGTGGGCTTGGCTTGAAGCGGATTGGCGGAGATTCAAGTGTCGAGATCATACCGAGAAGTTCCCGAAGGTGTATTACGTAGTGCCGGTGTTTAAAATCCCCGAGCTGCAAGTGTTTGAGCAGATCGACTCGACGGCGAGGCAGAACTACTCGGGACTGCAGGTTTGCCGTGTGGTGGTGAATAGTGGGCCGCATGATCCTGTGCATCGAAGGATGTATGAGGCGACACGGGCCTACTTGGCTGGTCAACTTCGCGAGCGGTTTCCAGATATTGCAGAAGAGTACGAGAAAAAGAACCGCAAGGATTTTGTGGAATTCCCCGACCGGTATCCGGAAAATCAGGTGGTGTTTCGGGTGGTCTATGAACCTGAAGCCGGGAAACGCTCGGCGATGCACAACGGCTTTGCCGCTTCGATTCGCGCGCAGTCAGATATCACCATCAACGTGGATGGTGACACATACCTCGACGTTGATGCGGTGAGTAACGCTATCCATGTGTTTAACAACACAGATTTGGCGGCGTTAACGGGTGATGTCCGTGTTTCAAACGCTCACCAGAACACCTTGACAATGCTCACGGCCTTGAGGTATTTCTATGCCTTTTGGGTTGAGCGCGCAGCGCAGTCAGCTCTTGGGCAGGTGACCTGTTTGAGCGGACCTTTCTTAGCGATCCGAACGCCAATATTGGCCGAGATTCTGCACGAATGGCGGTATCAGAGGTTCCTGGGGCAGGAGTGCACATATGGTGATGACCGCCATATTGCGACGCTCCTTCTCCTGATGGGACTTAAGGTGGGGTTTCACCCGGACTCGATTGTCTGGACAGACGCTCCGACGAGTCTGCGTGTTTGGCGGCGGCAACAGCTCCGGTGGAGCAAGTCTGGGCACCGCGAGAACTGGTGGCTGGTCGTTAACAAGCGAGAGGCGCCGCTACATGTTTTCATCTGGGTGAGCTTGGCTTACCTCTCCTTCTTCCCGATCTTGGTAGGAGGGGTCCTGATCTCGATTCTGGTGAAAACACTGATAGCACTGCTGGCGCTGAAGTTTGCGCTCGCTTTGTCCATCGTTGGGCCGTACATTCTGATTATCCTTGTGGCTAACTTTGTGTTTAATGGATTGTACGGACTCTTGATTACCGGTGACTGGCGGTTTTTCTTGATACCGCTTTATATCGGGCTTTACTTTGGGATCTTGATCTGGCTCAAGCTGTGGGCTTTGATTAAGCTCAAAGACACGTCCTGGGGAACGAAATGAAGACAGGTTGATCTGGCGCGCTTTTGATTGGTTGTAATAACTGACAGAGGCGCGCTTTTTTTTGGTAGAATGAGGTGTGAGGAGATTTTTGAAATTTGGATGGTTAGGAGTAATGTTTTTGGGGGCTTTTGGGGGAGCGTTTGTGGTGGCTAATACTTATTGGCAGAGAGAACCGGTAGAGAAATTAATAGTGCCGGTGATTGAAGAGCAGGGAGGTAGTTTGACGGCGAGTAATGACTTGGTGATAGAAGGAGACTTGGTGGTGAATGGGGAAGCGACGATTAATGGTCAGATTTCGTTTGAGGGGTTGGATGAGATTTTGGTGGGTTTGGAGGAGGGCGGGGCAATGGAGGTGTATAACACCTACACAACACAAGTGAGCTCCTTGGATGATGATGTTTTTTTTGTTGGTGATGAGGCAGTAACATTGGTTGGTTTGGGGAATACGGAACCGCAGGCGAAGTTTCAAATAAACACGACTAATTCGGCGACGGTGGGACTGGCAGTGCGGGCGGAAGTGGGCCAGACAGCGAACTTACTGGAGATTCTTCATTCGGGTGGGCAGAAGGTGGCGAGGATTGATTATCAGGGAAAATTGATTCTAGACAATAATGCGGATCATCAGATTGAAGTGCGGCCTTCAGGGAGTACAGGATATTTGTCTTCGAGTGGTGGGGCGATATTTATTGAGAACTCATATAACACTGGAACGGGGATTGGGATTTACTCGAATGCGGGGAGTGAAGCTTTGGGGAATATGATTAATGTGAAGGTGGACAATGAAAATTACGCGCAGGCGGCATTTTACATGAATTACGATGGGACGAGTAACGCGGTGGAGATTGTGGCGAACACAGATGATTCTTCGAGCAATGCTCTTTCGATTACAAATTACAATAGTTCGGATAGCGCATTGGGGGTGATTGGGTATGAGACGGGGAGGGGGACGGTGAAGATTACTCATCGTAAAGATGGAACGGATACGAATGCTTCAGGTCTTTCGATTGATTTGCAGGGGACGGGGACAGCGGCTCAGGGGATTTATGTTGACTCGACGGCAAGCGGGGGGACAAGTGGAAACCTTTTGAGGCTTCGGAACCAAACTATTGATAGATTTGTGGTGAGTAGTGTGGGGAGCCTGGCTTTGGGAGGAAACGGAACAAATACGAGTATCACAAAATATGGCAACACAGCGGGGGATGAGTTCTTTGTGGGAACAAATGGGGCATTTCGGGTACAGCGATCAGTGACGGATTCAGAGGCTTTTAGAACCCAGATTGTGGGGGACACTCAGGGGAGATGGTTGGGAACGGCGGACGGGAAATTGAAATTTGGAGATGGGTCGAGCACGCAGGATGTGGTGATTGAGCGAACCGGAGTGGGATTGTTTCAGATGGATACAGATGTGATTGTGCTTTCGCAAGCCACCAATAACGATGTTTTGACTCTGACCGCCTCAGATGGGTCGAGGCTGGGGAGATTTACAGAAACTTCTGGGGGTCATGGTTGGTTTGAGGTGGATAATTCAAGTGGAGCTGCGGTTGTTATGTTACGAGCTGATGGAGGAAACAGTTATGTTAATAGTGGTAACTTTGGGGTGGGAACGACAGAGTTTGGGACGAGTGCGAGTAAAGTGTTGGCGATTGGAAATGGAACGGCACCATCGACTTCGCCTTTGGATGCAATTCAGCTGTATGCTGCGGACTATGATGATGGTGACGGAGTGAGTAGCGAACTTTTTGTGAGAGATGAAGATGGAAACGCAACAAATTTGTCGCCGCATAATTTTTCGATTATTCCAGTGGGGGCAAGTGAAGAAATGGCGTGGTCTTTTTATAGCGTGCGGGATGATGTGGCGATAAGTGCAGATGTGACGAGGGCTTTGCGCTTGGTAGAGGGCCTGAGTGGAGAGAAATTGGTTTTTCTAAAAGATTTGAAGACGGGAGAGTATGTTGAAACAACGAGTACTTTTGAAGTGGATTTTGTGGGACGAGCGGAACTGGATGAAAAATTAGCGAACTTGGTGAATGAAGTTTTTACTAAGTACGTAACAAAAGAGGAAATTAAAGAGAATATCGATTGGACGGAAAAATTGATTTCGTTTGTGAAAGAAGCGGCATTTAAATCGAGGGCAATTTTTGAAAGTACGGTGGAGTTTTTGGCGGGGGTAACATTTAAGGGGAACATTACGGTGAATGCGGATACGGCGGGAGAAGTGATCGTGCCTTCGCGCACGTCTAAATTTAAGGTTAGGTTCAGAAGTTCTTTTGAGAAAAAACCTTTGGTGTATGTGAGTACTGATGCAAAGGTGGAATATAAAGTGGTTGAGGTGAATACTGGAGGGTTTGGGGTGGAGCTGGAGCCTAGTGAAGACGAAATTGGTTTTCGGTGGTTTGCGTTACTTAATGATGATGATGGGTTTTCGAGATTAGAGGTGGTTGAGAGTTCGGAACAAGTGAGCGAGGTGCAAGTACTTGAAGAGGGGGTGGTGGAGGGGGATGAGATACTGACGGATGAAGGAACTTTGGAATAAACCCTGGAAATTAATTTTATTTGGGCTAGCTGGTTTTGTGGTTGCGGTAGTTTTGCATAATGTTTTTTACGCATTTTTTGGTGTGGAGGAACCGGTCTTTTTTCTTTTGGCGGTGATTGTGAGTCCGGTGACGTTTTTTATTTTTTATTGGAGCGGTGGGGATGGTGTTTAAAGCCTTTCGTGGACGAAAGCTCGGATAGCGCTCCAATTATCGAGGCCGGCTTTGGGGATGAGGATTGACTGACCATCGGAGCTGGTGGAGAACTCTAACAGGTTGTCGTCGACGTTGATGTTGATTGTTTCGTAATCTTTGGGGTGGCCGGCGAGTTTGAGAAGATCAAGAAGAGCATCTTCGTTGATGTTGGTTCGGATGGCGAAAGAAAATTTATTGGCGAAAGGGATGGCTTTGTCGAGATTATCAAGAGAGATGACTTCTTTGATGACGGCGATTAGAAGAGCTTGTTGGCGCTGTCCGCGAGCGAAATCGCCGCCGTGTTCGGTGGAATGTCGTGAGCGGATGAACTTTAAGGCTAAGTTCCCGTCCATTTCCATGGGGCCGGCCTCAAAGTGGAGGTGTTCGTAGCGACACTTGAATTGACTTTCTAACTCAAAGCCGGAATATAGTTTGTGGATACGAACCATTTCGGTGGGTGATTTGCCGCAGATGTTGGCTTCCTCACCGGGGATAGGGTAATAGTACTCGTCGAAAGTGACGGGAACGTCGACAGTGATGCCGCCTAGAAGATTGATGGACTGCTTGAACCCCTCGAAGTTGACGGAAACATAGTAATCGATGGGGAGGCTGGTAACGTTACTTAGCACGTCCATAGTGAGTTGGCCACCACCGTGGGGGTTTTCGTGGGTGTTACCTAGATCAAAGGCGTGGTTGATTTTGTAATGGCCGCCTTTCATGGGTACCCAGAGGTCCCGAGGAATAGCGATGAGAGCAACTTTTTTTTGCTCGGGATTAATGTAGGCGATTTGAATAGCATCGGCGAGGTTGCCACCAGGGTGGCCATCGCCGCCATGACCAAGAAGAAGAATGGAGAAGGCGCTTTGAGAGATTGGCAAGGGAGTGGTCTTTGTGGTTGGTGACATAAAAGTGGTGGTGGAGGGTGATTGGGGGTAAATGGCTTTGGCAAAAAGAGCGATACCAAATGGAGCGGTTAATCCGACACAGAAAAGCAGAGCGCCGATTGCGAGTTGTTTTTTAGTTAGGAATAGCACAGGTTTATTGTAGCTTGGTTAGTTACAATTGTGCCACCAGAGGCGCAGAAGTCAGAAAGGGTGGTGAAGATGGTAATAAACTTGATACAATGATGTATGTGGAGTTCGGTGAAAGTTTTTTTTCTGGATGTGCCGGAGAAATACTGGACGGTTATCTTTGGATATCATGTACATAAGGCTTTTTGGGGGTTGCTGTTAATACTAATTGGCTTGGGGTTAGTTGTACTTGATATCAAAGGACATATATTCACGAATCATAGGCCGTATTTTGTGTTGGTTGAAAAGATGAAGGGGTAACTTGGTTATTAAGGGGGTTAGTCGCAAGCTTGCCACCAGAGGCAAAAGTCGGTAGGGGTAGATGGAGTAACTTCGTATTCTTCGATGGTGGTCTTGCCTACTTGAAATTGATCATTAAGCCTGTGGTGATTGCGAAAAGTATCTATCCAATTAGTACTATCTTCACCATTGGTTTGACTTTGGATGATGAGGAATTTGAGGCGGTCGCAGGAACGTTTGGGTTCGAGGTAAGTTTGGAAGTTTGGAATATAGAGCTCTTTGGGTGAGAGGGGGTAGTTGGCATATTCGCAAGGGAGATATTCGTAATGCGCGAGGCCGTACCAATAGAAGAGATATTGATAGGGATAGTCAAAAAAAGTATCAGTGTAGTTGTAGGCGGCAAAGCCGTTTTTATTGGCAGATTGATATATTTGGTTTACGACGGCTAACTGATTGTAAAGGAGGCTTGGGTCGGAGGAGGGCTTCAGGTAGGTGCGGTAGCGAGTGGCAAAATTGGTTATAAGCAGAATGAAAGTAAGAAAAAGGATGGGCTGGGCGATCTTGAATTTTGATTGAGCGAGAGTAATGATAAGGCTAGCAAGGAGGAGGGGTGGAAGGTAAACAGTGTACCAAGAGCGATAGTAAGGGCTGATGGAAAAGAAGATGATAGAGGTGAGAGCTAAAAGGAGGGTGAGGTGGGGAAAGTTAAGCGGAGCTTGGGCCTGTGGCCAAAGTTTGAGTTTAGGTTTAAGTTTAAGAGTGATGAGAACAAAGATTTGGAAGAGAGTGAGGACGATGGCGATGGCCAGATTGGTATTAAAACTAAGAACGAGAGGGATGAAAGAGAGAAAGTAAAATTTTCTTTTTTTGGTAGTGAAGAAGTCAACGAGAAAAGTAATTTGAAAAATAGCAAGAGCAACAGAAGGGAAAGGATTAAAGCCGTAAAGGGAGGTTTCGAAGAAGGGCCAGAAAAAAAGAAGGGAGATGGAAACGAGGAGACTTGATTTTAATGAAATATTTTTTTTGAGCCAGAGGGCGAGATAGATCAAGGTGCCGAGATTAAGGAGAATCAGTGAAAGTGGGGCGGCGATAGGATGACCGTGGGTGAGGAGGTAGCTGGGAACGAGAAAATAATACCAGAGGGGTCCGGTAAAGATACCCCGGATGCTTGTTTCTGGGCCTTTAAGAAAGAGTGTGTGGTTATCGATAACATCGCGGATGTAAACGGCGTCACGACCCTGGTCGGTGGTGAAATGAAAGTTGTTGCCTGAGATAGCGTAGAGGTGGGTGAGAAGGAAGAAAATGGAAAAGAGGAAGAGGAAGAGATAGAAAGCTCTGGGAATTTTATGCTTCATAGCGTATTATATACGGGTTATTTGAATGCTATTATTTATGGTCCGTATATATCTCAAACTATTTAAATATTTGGATGAATTCGCTATAGCAGGATGAAGATCCAAAAGGGGCTTATCTATTGGGTACTGGTAAGCTTGGCGTTTGTGGGACTCATTGATTCGGGATACTTGACAGTCGAACACTTTCGACCGAGTACAGAAGTGGTGTGTCTAACAAATTTTTGGAGTGATTGCGGGAGAGTTTTGAAAAGTTCCTATTCTGAAATATGGGGGATACCTTTGGCGTTATTTGGTTTTATACATTACAGCTTTTTATTGAGCAGTTTGGTGTTTGGGGTTATGTGGTTGGCAGTAATTTTATCCGCTTGGGGGATAGTAGTCTCAAGTTATTTAGTTTTTCTTCAGCTCGGGGTAATCGGCAAAATTTGTATTTATTGCATGGGGTCAGCGGCGGCGAGCTTTTTGGCGTTTGGGATTGTTTGGGGGAAGTATGAGCGGGAAAGAAAGAGAGTGGTGATCATTATGACAGGTTTGGCATATAAGCTAGTTCGGCCGGCGTTGTTTTTACTTAGTTCAGACACGATTCATGAGCGGGTAGTGGGTCTGGGTGAGTGGTTGGGAAAGAATGGTTTTCTGAAAAAGGTGCTGGGTTGGTTTTATGATTTTAGGGACGAAAGTCTGGAGATGGAGCTTATGGGAATTAAATTTAAGAACCCGGTGGGCTTGGCAGCTGGGTTTGATTATGAAGGCAAGTTAACACAAATTTTACCAGCGATGGGGTTTGGCTATCAAACGGTAGGGACAGTGACAAATATGGCATATGAAGGGAATCCGCCACCAAGGTTGGGGAGGTTGATTCGGTCGAAGTCGTTACTGGTGAATAAAGGGTTTAAGAGTAGTGGGGTTAATAAGCTCGTCGCTAAATTGGGAAGAATTGATTTTGAGGGGATGGTTGGAGTGAGTGTGGGAAGGACAAATTCGGCGAAACTTAAAACTCAAAAGCAGAGTGTAGAGGATATTGTGGCGGCGTTTAAGATTCTAGAGAAATCAAAAATGAAGCACGCCTATTATGAACTAAATATTAGTTGTCCAAATTTAATACATGCTGGGAGTGTGACTTTTTATGAACCTCCTGAATTGGAGAAGTTGCTCATGGCGGTGGATAAACTAAAGTTGTCGCGGCCGGTACTAGTTAAGATGCCGATCACTGAAAGTGACAAAGCGATGCTGGCGATGCTGAAGGTGGTTGCAAGACATAAAATCGCAGGAGTCGTAATTGGAAATCTTTGGAAGGATAGGAAGTCGAAAGATCTTGACAAAGTGGAGGTGGCGAGGGCGGGCTTGGGGAATTTTAGTGGGAAGCCAACTTTCCGGCGATCGAACGAGCTGATTGATTTGGCATATAAGCATTTTGGAAAGAAACTCACGATTGTGGGGTGCGGAGGGGTTTTTACTGGAGTGGATGCCTATGAAAAGATTAAGCGAGGGGCGAGCTTAATTCAAATGGTTACAGGTTTGGTTTATGAGGGACCACAGCAAGTGGCGAAGATTAATATGGAATTACTGGAGTTAGTTCGGGAGGATGGTTATAAAAATGTTTCGGAAGCTGTGGGAGTAGGGGTGATATAATTTTGGGATGGGGACTTTGGGATACATTTTGCTGTCGACTTTTCTAATTAGTTTGGGGGCTTTGGTTGGAGTAGTGACTTTGGCGATCGCGGAGAGTGTTTTGGAAAAGGCGCTTTTATTTTTGGTTTCGCTTTCGGCGGGGGCCTTAATGGGAGGGGCCTTTTTACATCTTTTACCAGAAAGCATTGAGGAACAAGGATTGGCTCCAACAATAGCATTTGAGGTTGTCCTACTCTCGTTTGTGGTCTTTTTTTTGGTGGAAAAGATTTTGACATGGCGCCATTGTCATAAAGGAAAGTGTGATGTGCACACTTTTGGCTATATGAATTTGATTGGGGACTGTGTGCACAATTTTATTGACGGCTTGGTGATTGCGGCGGCATTTGTAAATAGTGTGGAGCTTGGAGTGGTAACAGCGCTGGCGGTGGCACTTCATGAGATACCGCAGGAAATTGGTGACTTTGGAGTACTTCTTTATGCAGGATGGAGGAAACAGGCGGCGCTCTTAGCCAATTTCTTGGTGGCGTTAGTGGTGGTTGTGGGAGGAATGGTTGGGTACTACTTCTCATTTGCAGTGGAATCGGTGACGGTTTATTTATTGCCGTTTGCGGCGGGGGG
>Ga0208958_1003418_pt1 | contig 12366 bp, 14 predicted proteins | sample RifOxyB1_FD_184032 | JGI IMG/M metagenome (GOLD analysis project Ga0208958, IMG submission 184032) | Soil microbial communities from Rifle, Colorado - Rifle Oxygen_injection B1 (SPAdes) | ecosystem: Environmental > Terrestrial > Deep subsurface > Rock core/Sediment | place: Rifle, Colorado...
ACTTGAAAATTATTTGAATGTAAATAGATTAGCCCCAGATAGAATTAGTTTAGAAAATTATTTTGAAAATTTTAATTTAAATGGTTTGCCTAATTTGAATATTTTGAATGGAAATGATTTTGTTTATTGGGCACCGATGAAGATAATAATTCTGTCGCGAGGTTCTACGCTTACTCTGACAGGGCGAGCTTGGATTGCGACGGGAGTCGTTCTATTTCGTATGGTTCTCTCGGGGTGCGACCTGCGAAGCAGGTCCAAGATTAAAGTGCCTTTAGGCACGCGCCGGGCGATTTCGTGGTAGCGACTAATTTAATTCAATAACTCGTGCGGGGTCAGGAGTAGAAAATTTTTTAAATGAGAATTATTAGTTTGTTTTGCCCCAGTAGCTTCTTTATGGAGTGAAGGGCCACATGTATGTTCATAGTGAAATTCAACAGCGACAATTAGTACTTGAAATATTACGAAAATCTGAAGCTGTGGTGTTTATTTTGTTGAATGTGCTATAACTGTTCGCGAGGTTCAACGCTAACTCTGACAGGGCGAACTTGAATTGCAACAGGAATCGTTCTAATTCGAATGATTCTCTCGGAATGGCTTTGGCTGGGGTTATTATAATATGAAAACTTACAAAAATTTTTACGAGAAAATCTGTTCGATGAATAATTTAGCAAAGGCATGGAGGAGAGCAAGAAAAGGAAAGACAAAATTTTCTTATGTTATTAAATTTGAAAGGAATATAAGAGAAAATTTATTGAAATTAAGAGAAGAATTACTTAACCAAAATTATAAACCAAAGCCGTTGAGGATTCGTATTTTAAGAGATCCTAAGACTCGAAAAATTTCAATATCTGCTTTCAGAGATAGAATTGTTCATCATGCACTTATTTTAGTTATTGAAGAAATTTTTGATAAAGCATTTATTTATGATTCTTGTGCCAACAGAAAAAGCAAAGGAAATTTATTTGCTATTAGTAGATTTAAGGAATTTATAAGAAAAGTTTCATTTAATGGGAAAAGATTTGATAATGTTTTTAATGATTCTAATTATGTAAAAGGTTATTGTTTGAAGTGTGATATTAAACATTATTTTCAGGAAATTAATCACAAAATTTTGTTAAGAATTGTTAAGCAAAAAATTAAATGCAAAAGTACTATTTGGTTAATTGAACAGATTTTGATTAATGGAATGATTGATGAAATGAGAATTGGAATGCCTTTAGGAAATTTGACTTCACAATTTTTTGCAAATGTTTATCTTAATGAACTTGACCAATTTATTAAACATAAATTGCAAGCAAAGTATTACATCCGTTATGTTGATGATTTTGTTATTTTAAATTCTTCTAAAAAGCAGTTGGAATTTTGGAAGACTGAAATTAGTATCTTTCTCTTAGTAAATTTGAATTTAGAACTTCATGTAGATAAATCAAGAATTATTAATTTATCTAAAGGAATTGATTTTGTGGGATTTAGAAATTTTTATTACTTTAAATTATTGAGGAAAAGAAATATTATTCGTATGAATAATAGAATTCATTTGTTTAATATTGGTGAGATTAGTGTTGAGTATTTTGTAGATATTTTTCAAGGATGGAATGCTTATGCAAACTTGGCAAATAGTTATAGATTAAGAGATAAATTAGTTCAAAGATTATTCTAGAACGAAATTAATTTAAACATAGTTTCTCTAAAATTAATATGGCTTACAACTTCAAAGCAATAGAAAAGAAATGGCAGAAGAAGTGGGAGGAAGCGAAGGCTTTTGAGGTAACTTCTAAGTCGAAGAAACCAAAGTACTATGTTCTTGAAATGTTTCCTTATCCTTCTGGAAGTGGTTTGCATATGGGGCATGCTTGGAATTATACTATTGGGGATATTCTTGCTAGGTTTAAGATCATGCAAGGATTTAATGTGATGCATCCGATGGGGTTTGATGCTCTTGGTTTGCCTGCAGAGAATGCAGCGATTAAAGTTGGAGAACATCCACAAGAATACACAGATAAATCAATAAAACATTATATTAAACAACAAAAGAATCTTGGTTTGACCTATGATTGGTCGCGTGTTGTGAATACTGCAGATCCTCTTTATTACAAATGGGATCAGTGGATTTTTCTTAAGATGTTTGAGAAAGGTTTGGCTTACCAAAAAGAGTCTGCAGTTAACTGGTGTCCGAAGTGCGATACTGTTTTGGCGAATGAACAAGTTGTTGATGGAAAGTGTTGGAGACATGAAGATACTGATGTTGAGATTAAACATTTGAAACAATGGTTCTTGAAGATTACTGACTATGTTGATAGGTTACTTGAAGGTCATAAGAAATTAAATTGGCCAGCAAGAACAATTGCAATGCAAAAGAATTGGATTGGAAAATCAAGAGGAGTTAATGTTTTTTGGAAAGTTAAAGATAGCGAGGACATTTTGAAGACTTTTACAACTACTGTAGATACAATGTTTGGAGTTACTTTTGTTGTTATCTCGCCAGAACATCCCCTCTTGGAAAAATTAATTACTAAAGAACATAAAAAAAATGTTGAGAAATATCTAGAGAAAATAAAAAATAAAACAGATCTTGAAAGAACAGATTTGAACAAAGATAAAAGCGGAGTTTTTGTTGGGAGTTATTTAATTAATCCAATTAATGGAGAAGAAGTTCCACTTTTTGTTGCAGACTATGTTCTTATGAATTATGGAACAGGAGTTGTTATGGGAGTTCCTGCACATGATCAAAGAGATAAAGATTTCTCAAAGAAATATTCAATTTCAGAAAAACAAGTTTTAGAATTAGATGGAAAAAGTTTTGTTTATGATGATGTTGATAAGTATAATGTAAAAGGAATTTTAATTAATTCTGAAAAATTTAATGGTTTATCTGTTAAAGAAGGTCGAGAGGCAATCACAAAAGAACTTGAAAAGAAAAAGATGGTGGAGAGAACAATTCAGTATAAACTTAAAGATTGGGGTGTTGCTCGTCAAAGATATTGGGGAACTCCTATTCCGATTATTCATTGCGAAAATTGCTCTTTGAAAGGAAAAAAAGTTTTGTCTATTAATTTTAGAGAACAAAAGGTATGGGATGCTATTGTTGAAGGAATTAAAACTGTAGAATCTCGAGCATTAAACCCCGAAGAAAAATCTAGATATTTTGGAAATTATTCTATTGGCGATGTTTTAGAATTTGTGAATAAGAATACAAATGAGAAAAAATATTACGAAATTATTAGTAAAGATATTTTCAAAAGTTTTGATGAGTTTTTTAAGAATAAAGATTTGTTAACTAAGTGTTGCTCGGGTAAAGCTCCTAAGACTTTGAACGATTTGAAGAAAGCTTATGATTATACAAAAGATTATGTTGATAAGATTGAGAAAAACGGTTTGGTGGCTTGGAGTATAAAACCTCTTGATGCTACTATTGTTCCTGTTCTTGAGAAAGATTTGCCTGTTGAGTTGCCGAAGAAAGTTACATTTGGAAAAGGCAATCCTTTGTTGACAAATGAAAAATGGTTGAATGTTAAATGTCCTGTTTGTGGGGGTAAGGCGAGAAGAGAAGCAAATACAATGGATACTTTTGTGAATTCTTCGTGGTATTTTTTGAGATATTGTGATCCGCATAATGATAAGAAGATCTTTGATGAGAAAAAAGCGAAATATTGGATGCCTGTTGATTGTTATATTGGTGGGGCAGAGCATGCTTGTATGCATTTAATTTATGCTAGGTTTTATACAATGTTTCTACATGATCTTGGTTTGATTGATTTTGATGAATTTGCTCCGAAATTGTTCCATCAAGGAATGCTTCATGCTGAGAGTGGAGAGAAAATGTCTAAGTCTAAAGGAAATATTGTTTTACCAGAAACTGTTTCAGATAAATATGGAATTGATACTGCAAGATTTTTCCTTTCTAGTTTGGCTTCTCCAGATAAGGATATTGATTGGGAAGAGAAAGGTATTCAAGGAAGTTTGAGGTTTGTAAATAGGGTTATTGAATATTTTGATAAAAATGAATTTGGTAAAGATTCCGAAGAGGTTGAAGTTTTGTCGAATAAGACTTTGAAGAATGTTAGTGATTATTTTGAGAATTTTGAATATCGTAAAGCAACAATTGAGATTCGTGCTTTGTTTGATTTGATTGAAAAACAAAAAGTTAGCAAAGAAACACTTGGAAAATTCCTTCAAATGTTTTCGCCTTTTTGCCCGCATATTACTGAAGAGCTTTGGGAGAAATTAGGGAATAAATATTTTATTTCTTTGAGTGCTTGGCCGAAGGTTGATGAGTCGAAGTTGAAAGTTAAGAAAAAAGAAATTGATTTGAATGAAAAGTTTGTGGCTCAGATTAAAGATGTTTTGGAAAAAGTTGATGTTAATTCATCTAAGAAAGTTTATCTTTATGTTATGCCTTTTGAATTGGTTAATCTAGATAAGAAAAAGATTTCTAAGGAAGTAGGGAAGAATATTGAGATTTTTTCTACTGCAGATAAAAAGAAATATGATCCTAAAAATATGGCTAAGAAAGCTCGGCCGGGTTTGGCGGGGGTTTATGTTGAATGAATGTAGTGATTGTACATGGTTCTCCGATTGAAGGGGAGGAACCATTTGATTTTGAAAAAGCAACTTATTATAAACATTGGTTGCCTTGGATAAAAGAACAATTAAAAGCTAAAAGAATTGAATGTGAAATTCCTCTAATGCCTATTCCTTGGGAACCAAATTACAAAGATTGGGAAAAAGAATTTGAAAAAAATAAGATTGACGAGAATTCTGTTTTAATTGGTCATAGTGCTGGGACTACATTTTTGGTAAGGTGGTTAAGTGAGTCAAAGAAGAAAATAAAAAAATTAATTTTAGTTGCACCTTGGAAAATTCCTTGGAGAAATTCAAAAATAAACAAAGACTTTTGTAATTATAAGATTGAACCTTCTATTAAAAAAAATGTTGGCGAAATTATAATTTTCACTTCAAATGATGAAGATGAAGATGGAAAAAAAAGTGTTAAAATTTTTCAGGATATTATTGGGGGGAAAATTATTGAGTTAAAGGAACATGGCCATTATTGTTTTGGGAATATGGGTACTAATGAATTTCCCGAACTTCTTGAGGAGATTTTGAAATAGATTGCTTATGCTCGATACTATGAAGTCGAATCCATCCTTCGTCGGGATTCTCGTTAAAGAAATTTATTAATGATAAAATAAACTTTCACAATCTTGAGACTAAGGCACAATTTTGTTTCAGCCGAGAGTTTACACTTGCATTTATCAGTGAACAAAGTGAGCGTGGTAAGAAAGTGTGGGCTCGAGTAGTAGGCTAGTCTATTAATTACCTTATATAATCTTGAGCAACTTGTTGCGAAGAATTTTTATTTTTTAAGATAATTATCTTTTCTCTATTGTATGCCCACATTCAGAGCATTTCCATTTTTCAAAAACATCTTCTTTGTATGAAAAAGGTAAAAGATATCCTTTGTCACATTTAGGGCATCTTGGAAAAATGCATTTGTTTTCTTCCGCCATTATATTTTAACCTCCGCCAATTTATTTGAATAATTCTTTTCAGTTAATGGAGGTTTTTAAGATTTGTCTTCTCTGTATTTATTCATCATGGCTTTATAATTTTTGCAAAATAAATAACAGAATGGGATATGGTGGCCCATTCTCCATTTTGCATCGTGATAATGGCAGAGTTCATCTGTAATTGGTTTGGTAAAAGGAAGTTTGTGCGGAAAAGTATGTGGGGGGCAAAACATTTTTTTTCCATCTTTGCCTTCTATATTTACTTTGTCTTCAATATTTAATCTCCAAGCCATTTTTAATTACATTAAACTTGCTTTTTAAGATTTGGGTTTATGAAAAAAGTTTAAGAATCTGATTTTTTACTTTGTTTTATGAATATGACTAATCTAGAGAAGATAGCGTATGTTGTTAATCCGAGCGAGAGCATTGCGTTTTCTACAAAGAGAATTGGAGTAAATTTTGTACCTAAGGGCAAATGCACCAATACTTGTGTTTTTTGTAAACCAAATATTTCTTATATGAAATTATTAGTTAATCATGATGTTGTTCTCGATAAAGAGTATTCTATTGAAGAGATGGTAGGCGCTGTTTCCAAAGTCTACGAAGAAAATCCTGATTGCTCGGAGATTTTTATTAGTGGGACAATTGGTGAACCTTTACTTTATTTTGATAAATTAGTTCAATTTGTTTCTGAGCTTAAGAAAAAATTTCCTTTACGAATTCGATTAAATACAAATGGGCAAGCTTCGAGTATTAATACAAAATATTCTTCACAACAAGCTTGTGAAATTCTTGAAAGAGCAGGATTGGATTCTGTTGTTATTTCTTTGAACGCAATAAATGAAAAAGATTATAATTTTGTTTGCAAGCCAAAAAATTCTGGAGTATTTGAGAGTGTTTTGGATTTTATTATAGCGTCTAATCAGAGCAGGATAGAAACGTTTGTGAGCTTTGTTGATTATTCTAAAAAATATTTAGATCTTCCAATTTTAGATTATGCTAAGATTAAAGATTTTTGTGAAGATGGATTGGGGATTAAAGAATCTCAGATTGTTTATCGTCCTTTAATTTGTTAGTCTCATTCCAAAACCGCTTTTATCCTTCTCACACCACTCGATGAGGATTCTTCTTTTTTAATTTTGAATTTTCCTAACTCACATGTATTCTTTACATGAGGCCCTGTGCAAATTTCTTTGGAGAATCCATGAATTGTATAAACCGAAACACATTCTCCGTATTTGTGCCCGAATGCTCCGAGAGCTCCTTGTTTGAATGCTTCTTCGGGAGACATTTCTTCTCTTTTAACTTCACACGATTTTTGGATTTCTGCATTTACTAAATCCTCAATTTTTTGTAATTCTTCTTTTTCTAATTTTCTCGGAAAATTAAAATCCAACCTTAATCTTTCAGGGGTTATATTTGATCCTTTTTGTGTTATTGAATCATCTTTCAATACTGAACGGATAGCTGCTAGCAATAAATGTGCTGCTGTGTGAAGTTTTGTAGTTTCTACTGAATTGTCTGCTAAACCAGATTTAAATTGTCCTGCTGAAGCTGTTCTCGAGAGTTCTTGATGAATTTTACATTCGTTCTCAAATTCTTCCTTTGAAAACTTTATTCCTGTTTTTTTACATTCTTCTTCTATCATCTCAATAGGAAAACCAAATGATTGAAATAATAAGAAAGAATCTTTGCAATCTAATTTCTTTTTTTCTTGATTCATTAATTCTCTTCTTATTTTTTGGAATTTACTCAAACCTTTTTCTAATGTCTGCAAGAACTTTTCTTCTTCTTTTTCTAATTCTTCTAGAATGTGTTTTTTACTTTTTACTAGATGCTCATAATCGTCGTAAATTTTGAAAACTGGTTCTGCAACTTTTTTTGTAAAATTTTTTATTCCTAAATTATTTCCATATCTCACTGCTCTCCTAATTAGTCTTCTCACAATGTATCCTTGTTCTGTGTTTCCAGGATTTACTCCGTCGGCTATTATGAAAACTGCGGCTTTGATGTGGTCTGCAATTATTCGCATTTCTCTTTCATTTCCTTTATATTGTCTCTTAGAAAGTTTTTCGATCTCTTTGATTATTGGTTGCCATACATCTTCTAGTAAATAATGGTCTTCTAATTTATTGACTACTGCGAGTACTCTTTCTACCCCTCGCCCATTGTCCACATTTTTTTGTTGTGATTCGACATATTCTCCTTTTGTATTTTTGTTATATTGCATAAGGACATCATTCCATACTTCTACCCATCCCTTATTTTTTGGATCAAATTTTTTTGGAACAGGTTTATTGTTAAGTCTCCAATAAAACATTTCAGTGTCTGGTCCACAAGGTCCTGTTTTTCCTGCTGGACCCCACCAATTATCTTCTTTCCCTAAAAATACTATTTTTTCTTTAGGTATTCCTAATGATTGCCAAATTTCTGCTGATTCTTTGTCTTTTTGGGCATCTTTATCCCCTACAAAGCAAGTTACTGCTAATCTTTCTATAGGGAGTTTTAATTCTTTTGTTGCGAGTTCAAAGCTCCATCCTATTGCTTCTTTTTTCCAATAATCTCCTAATGACCAATTTCCGAGCATTTCAAAAAATGTGTGGTGATTTGGGTCCCCGACTTCGTCAATGTCCCCTGTTCGAATGCATCTTTGTACATCTACAAGTCTTTTTCCTAAAGGATGTTTTTGGCCCAATAAGAATGGAACTAGGGGGTGCATTCCTGCTGTTGTGAATAAGACTGTTGGGTCATTTTCTGGGATTAAACTAGAATTAGGAATTTCTTTATGATTTTTAGATTTGAAAAAATCAATATATTCTTTTATTAATTCTTTTCTGTTCATAATTAGAAAAAAGAATTGGGGTTTAAATTATTTATGCTGATAATTCTCTCAATTTCCTCTGAATTTCTTCGAGTTCTCGATCAATTACATTATTTGTTTTTTGTGACTTAATTTGATTTCTTATTTCTGAAGAATTTGGCTTTTCTTGAATATGGTGATGCGGAATTTGATTTAATTTTATTTTTGGCAAATTAGTTTGTAGTCTTTTCAAGTCATTTTTAATAATTTTTATTTTGTTATAAATTTTAATTTTTAATTTTAGTTCTTGATTTCTTAATTTGTGATATCTTTTTATTGCATGAACTAATTCAATTATGTCGGCTTTGCTCATTAGGAGATTTCGTTTGTCTTCTATTGCTTCTTCGGTTTCTAATTTGACATGAATCAAACTTTCTTTTTTTGTCATTTTATAATTTGGAGAATAAGTTTTTATCTACGTCGTCGATTTGATTTTTTATTTTTTGTAATGTTTCTTCCCAATATGCTAATTCTTTTTCTTCTTCGTCTTTTATTTTTTTTGTATCTCTGAGCATTTCTTCAACTTCTTGAATTTCTTTTTTTGTTTTTTCGATTATGTGGTAGCTTTCTTCGAATTTATCTAATCTGATAAACATCGGTTCCTTTTTTATTGAAGGTTTTGTCATGGGGGTAAATGTTTTTGGATTGGATTCTATTGTTCGGGGGGTGATTCTTGGGAGGGGTGGAAGCATTTCTTCACTTTCCCAATCTTCTGTATCTTTTTGGGAATAATCTTCTAATTTTTGGGGGGCAAGCACCGCATCTTTTATTACATCTTGTGAAAATCTATCTCCCATTGAGGTAGAAGGAAGGGTGGGTAGTTGGGGAATTGATTCTTCTGAATAATCTTCATCTAAATCAGATAGGCGGGGGGGTTCGAGATTATTCGCTCTTGGCAAATCTGGAAGTCGAGGCATGCCTATTTCGTCCCTTTCATTGAAATCATTTTTTTTATTGAACCACCCCATTTTAAAATAGTATATTTCATTATATACAATACAAAGCAACTTTAAAAACTTTATTTTTTGATTTTTGTGATTTTTTCAATTCATTAAATTTAAAAATTGAAATATCCATTGTTAAATATGGTTAATGAATTTGTACAAGAAGTTGTTGTTTTGGTTTTGGGAAAACAATATGAAAATATCGGCGAACTTTTAGATAGTAAAAATCATGTGAATGAATTTATTCTTTCGAAAAAAATGGATCTTACTATCAATCAAACTCGTAATTTACTTTATCGTTTAGCCGATCACGGGCTTGTATCGTCGATAAGAAAGAAAGATAAGAAGAAAGGATGGTATACTTATTTTTGGAGAATAGAAAATTTGAGAGTTCTCGAATTTTTAAAAGATATATTAGAAAAAAGGATTGAGCAATTTAAGAAGCATATTCAAAATCGTGAAGCAAATCAATTTTATGTTTGTAATACCTGTAATGTCGAATTCAGCGAAGAGAATGCTTTACTTTGTGATTTTACTTGTAATGAATGCGGGGCTGTTTTTGAGGTAAAGGATAATGCAAAATTAGTTCGGGAGATGAGCAAAAATCTTGACAAATTAAATTTCCAGTTAAATCGTGTTAATGAAGAGATTGGAAAACATCATGAAAAATTAGGAAAAGAACGAGAAAAAGAAGAGAAAAAAAGGAAGGAAGAGAAAAAACTTGCTCGGCAAAATTCTGCTAAAAAGAGTGCGCAAACTAAGGCTGCTAAAAAGAAGGTAGTTATAAAAGTTGCAAAGAAAAAAGTTGTAAAAAAGAAAATTGTTAAAAAAATTACAAAGAAAAAAATAGTTAAGAAAAAGAAATAAAATGAGAATTCATCGAACTGCTTCTTCCGAGAATAAATTACGTGCTTTTAGTTTGACGACTAAACTAATTATCGTAAATGTTTTTTTGTATTTAGTTTTGCTTTTGTCTATGGGATTTTTTGGAGAAAAAATATTTGAGTGGTTTGCCTTAACTCCTGCTTTGATTATTCACGGAAAAAATTTGTGGACTTTTTTAACTTCGATGTTTATGCATGGAAGTTTTTTTCACTTATTGGCTAATATGTTTTCTTTATTCTTCATCGGAAATTTTTTGGAAAAATTAATTGGTAGAAAAAGATTTTTTTGGGTTTATTTGATTTCTGGTTTACTTGGGGGGATTTTTTATGTCGGTGCTACCTTAATTTTTGGAGGGATTGAAATTCCTGCTGTTGGTGCAAGTGGCGCTATTTTTGGTTTATTGGGAGTTCTCGCTTTGTTAGTTCCAAATTCTAGAATTTATTTAATTGTGGGGCCTTTAATTTTAATTGTCGCTGAAGTTGTCGCTACTCCGTTTTTACCGGCAAATTTTTCTTCAATTTTTAGTACAATAATAAATCTTTTAATTATCTTACAAATTTTTGCAATTCTTTCGTTGAATTCTAATCTGAGGAAATTCGCAATTCCCGTGGAGTTACCTATGTGGTTGCTCCCAATTATCGCGATTGTGCCTTTGGCAATTATTGGTTTGTTTATTGCACTGCCTATTGGGAATAGTGCACATCTTGGGGGGTTAATTGTAGGTTTGATTTATGGATTTTATTTGCGAAAAAAATTTCCACGAAAGACTGCTCAGATTAGTAGAATATTCAGATAATATGAAAAAACAAAAAAAGAAATTTTCTCTGAAAAAGCAATACAAGCTTAGTTTTGATTACATGCGTGAATGTAAAAATTTTATTTGGATTGTTTTGGGGATATTTTTTGCTTTTGCATTGATTGGTTATTTTGTTCCTGCACCCTCGGAGTTGGTCAATGAAATTATGAAATTTATTGAAGAAATTTTAAGACAAACCGAGGGGATGAGTCAAGAGCGTTTGATAGGATTTATTTTTGGTTTTGCCCTCGGAATTTTTCCTTTAATTGCTGTTATCGCTAATGGATACCTTTTGGGATTTGTTGCAAAAGCAAGTGTCCAACAGGCAGGAATATTAAGTCTATGGAAAATTTTCCCGCACGGAATTTTTGAATTGCCTGCGGTTTTTATCTCTTTAGCTATGGGGTTAAAATTTGGAACTTTTGTTTTTCAAAAGGAAAAAATTAATTCTTTTAATCAATTTCTTTTTGAAGGTTTGCGAGTTTTTATCTTTATAGTCATTCCACTTTTGATTGTGGCGGGGATTATTGAAGGAAGTTTGATTTTTTGGATTTCAGGTTAATTTTAAATAGCGGTAATTCTTAGTAATTTCATATTAAATAAAAAAGGAGGTAAAAATGAGAACTTGGCTTGATTGGGTTGCTTTTATCCTAGTCATTGTTGGTGCTGTTAATTGGGGACTTGTTGGTCTTTTCAGTTTGGACCTTGTCGAAGCGATTTTCGGATCTGTCGCTTGGCTTGCAACAATAGTTTATGTTTTAGTAGGATTAGCAGGTCTATATCTAATTTATTACTTATTCAAATAAGTAAACTTTCTTTTATTTTTTATTAATTTATTCTTTTAAATCAGAAATACCTAAGAGTATGAATAACAAACCTAGTAACATAAAGAACCAAACTAGGCCACCCTTAAGGAATTCCCATGCTGCATGACCAAAGTTCCAGAACCCACTTCCGAGAGTAAAGTACGAAACTAGGATTGCACCATTAAGAAAAATCAATCCGAGTAAAAGTTCTAACCATTTATTCATTGTATCATTTTTTAATGATTTTGATTTAAAAAGATTTTCGTGGTAGAATAGTTAGTTTTAAAAATTAAGATTTGGTCCGAATTTTATGGTGGATCGTGAAATAAAACAATTAATTGAAGCATTGAAAAGGGGGTTTATTAGAAAACCTTAAAAGTTTAATTTTGATTTAAATTTTATGAAAGCAATAATCTTTGATTTTGATGGGGTTCTTGCAGATACAGCAGATTTTAACAAAAATTTGACAAAAGAAGTGGGGCATGATGTTTCTGAGGAAGAATTTAAAGCGCATCATGATGGAAATGTAATGGAACAACCAAGAATACCTTTTACAAAAGAGTCT
>Ga0208958_1003422_pt1 | contig 12352 bp, 23 predicted proteins | sample RifOxyB1_FD_184032 | JGI IMG/M metagenome (GOLD analysis project Ga0208958, IMG submission 184032) | Soil microbial communities from Rifle, Colorado - Rifle Oxygen_injection B1 (SPAdes) | ecosystem: Environmental > Terrestrial > Deep subsurface > Rock core/Sediment | place: Rifle, Colorado...
TATAAAAATATCCTTCCTGAGCATTAGGCGTACTCAATAACCACAAAGAACCACCAGTGGTCAAGAGCATAGGGGTGATCGACGCCCAAATAGTCTCAGGAAGATAAGCACACTCATCAGGAACAACCACGTCCATAGTCAAACCAAGAGCTCCTAAGCCATATTGTCCGACTGCTTTAGTGATAGCATAACTCCCATTCATAAGAACAACCTTATGCTTAGTAGGACGATTACCACCCCTAGCAATCAACCGCTTATCAATAGCATGCAAATGCAACAAGATCTTAATAAGCATATTCTCAGCCTGAGCCTCAGTCACCGAGATAATAAGAACCTTTTTGTTGGGATACTTAGAGATGAAGGTAGCAGTTTTTAGGGCAATAATCTCAGACTTACCAACCTGACGACCAGAACAAATACAAATATTCCCCTCAGCTTCCAAAACATCCTTCTGCCATTGATCAAGAATCATAAAAATATACTAGACATCATTAATAATAATTTTTGTGACATCTAACCCCCCCCTTTATCCCCCCCCTTAACTGTCGCTTAGTGAATAGTATACTTAGTGACATACTAGTATAGCTATTTGTATACTAGTATACGTCATTGATTATGAGTGAACAGAATGGATAAACGTATACTAGTAGTGATAATGACATATTAGTATACACCATTAGTCATCAGTGACAGTTTGATCGAAGTTTTTTGATCTATTTATGTGTTTGTTTGGTTGTGCATGAGTATTAATTGTGTTGTGATCATGCACGCACTAGTGCATGATCTATGCACTACTCTTTTATACTTATGCATACCATACGATTAGTGTTTGTTTGATCAAAAAACTGACAAAAATCTTTGTTGGGGATTATTACTACAGGTAGTTTTTTGTTCTTATATTGTGCTTAAAAAACATAAATGCTTGATTTCGTGTGGAAACATGGTAAAAAAGACATAAAACGTTGTTGTATTTTTAAGTAGTAATGATTTATCTTTCATAAACCTTATATATAAGTTATGCACTTTTTTATTATTATATACGTCTAATGAGTGTTTGCTTAGTTAGCAGGGTGTGTGTTTTTCTCTTTTTTCTTCTTTTTTTGCTTCTTTTGTTCTTCTTTTTTCTCTTTTAGTTCACGTCACATATATAACTACTTTTTTGGATGTATGGAAATATCTTTCACAACATTTAAATATAACCTATACTATAAGTAGTATTAAGGTGATCGAAAATGATAAAAACCATAACAAGTGATAGTGCAGAAGAATTTGACAAATTAGTCAATGAATACGAAAAAACCGTTAACGTATTCGCAACACAAACACACGTAAACAAAGAATCAGGCATGACAATCCAATACACAGCAGTAGTGTTCAGTAGAGGCAAAAGTGACTACAACAAAAGCTAAGAAAAAGATCGTTAAAAAGGTTGAAAAGGTTGATATCAAAGATTGGAGCATGAGAAAATTCAACCGATACATGAACAAGATAATGAGGACAAAATGAAAATAACTAATAGGATTACAGGAAAAATATTATTGGAAATTGCAGACTTGAGAGGTGCAGACTTGAGAGATGCAGACTTGACAGATGCAGACTTGACAGGTGCAGACTTGAGAGGTGCAGACTTGAGAGATGCAGACTTGAGAGGTGCAGACTTGAGAGGTGCAGACTTGACAGGTGCAGACTTGACAGGTGCAGACTTGAGAGGTGCAGACTTGAGAGGTGCAGACTTGACAGATGCAAAAGGTAGATTCTATTTCAATTTCGGCGTAATATTAGAAGTAGTTAAGGAGGAATAAGATATGGTAAGACCAAAAAAGTTAATAAAAGAAAGTGAAGCCAGGATACTAGTATACCTAAACATAGTGCACAACACAAGAAAGAATGTGACAGCAATAAGCAATAAGCTAGCAATAGATTATAGCTACACAATGAAGATACTGCAATCAATGGTATACAGGGGATGGCTAAAGAAACATCAATACCGCAGGCATATGTTTTATGATCTAACTGCACTCGCGCCTGTTGAGGCAGCAATGGCAGATCTGAGCACATCTAGCTTACAACAGAACCTGTTAAGCACGTTTGTAGATCCTGATCCTGAGGTTAAGAGTGGACCCGACAATCAATGAACTAGACGAACACATGATAAGTGTGTATGAGCATGAAAAGGCAGTGTTACTAGAACAACTTAGGGCGATCAATGCGCAATTAGAGAAGCTACATGCAGATCATAATTGATACTAGAGAACAAAAACCCTTATCATTCACTAGACACAAGACACTCAGGCGCAAACTAGAAGAAGGAGACTATAATACACCTGATTTAGTACCTTACATTGTGTTAGAACGCAAAAGTCTTGCGGACCTATATGGAAGCATCATTAAGGGACATGATAGATTTAAACGCGAAATAACCCGATCTAGACTTCAGGGTAAAACTTTTTATATTTTCATAGAAGGAACAATCCAGGAGTTCATGGACCTGAGATGGACTAATAGACCAATATGCACCAGGCCAGAAACACTAAGAAGGATCCTGGATACAATGATTGAACGATATCAACTCATAGTTATTGAGTGCAGAACACGCAAGATCATGGCTCAGAAGATTATTGAAACACTCGAAACGAACTTAAACGAACTATACGGAAGGTGAATAAAAATGGTAGATGTAACGAAAGCAATGGAAAGCAGCTATTTAAATGTGGATTTAGTTAGGGCAAGCCCGACAAAGAGGTGTGTCATCATAGACGGTGGCGAATATGTTGATGCAGAATATCAAGGGAAAGCATATAACAAGTTTGAAATGACCGTAGAAATAGATCATAAAATGAAGAAGTGGTCACCAAACAAAGACAGCGTAAAAAATATTAGTGAAGAGTATGGTGTAGATTCTGATCTATGGGTCGGTAAGATAATCAAGCTACAGATAGGCAAAAGCAATGGAAAAGATACAGTCATAGGTATCCCGATTCCTATGCTAGCTAGATAAGTTGGGGGGAAGAACATCTGGGGGGACGATATCACGTCCCCTAATAATTTCTTTAGATAATAGGTGGATCAACCTTCACCCACACATCAGACAAATAGAAATCTAATGCATCAAGACCTAACTTAGACAATGATCCAGTAACCACAGCCAACGATGCTGACAATTCTATACTCTCAACACTCGGAATAAAGAACGTCCCTATAGCCACAACAGCAGCAGCCAAAGTCTTCAAAGTATTCTTATTCTTCACAAGCCATACCTTAAGACTATAACCCTTCATAGATCCTGACTTACTCAAACTAGTATCCTTTTTCATTTTTACACCTCAATATACCCTATTAACCCTAGCTCCTGATAGGAACCACCTAATTTGTCCCATTAATGGAGCCCAATTATTGCTCACATTAACAGTGGAATTAATATAAACATTTCCATTATCAATCAACGATATGTTGCCAGTGAATGGTGCAGTGATATTACAATTAAGAGACATATTAATGATCCAGACACCCGAACCACCATAAGAACAGGATCCTCCAGGCGGAGCCGAACCATTCTCTAATGCTGTCACATTAATTACCTCACCATTACTTAAATAGCCACTTAAGATAGTAAAGTTCGCTTGAATTATCCCACCAGTAGCATTAAAGGCATCATTATAGTCTCCTGTAGCATATAATGTATAATATGCTCCCCGACCTGCGACTGAGACTGCCCGAAATGTATAATTACTATTCTGATAAATAGTTATATTGCTTCTATTGTTCTGCTCAACCTCATAAATTAAGTCATCATCACTAATCATAGTATTGTTAATAAATGTAATATTTACCATTATAGGATTCGGCGGATAAGCATATATCTTCGCACCATACCCTGAACCATTAAACTTATTGTTTTTAATTATAACACCATTCCCGCCAACAGCGATGAATCTTGTAATGTTATATTGATGCAAAGTATTATTTTCTATCAATATATTAGACATATTAGCGGGATAACCCTCTACACCTATACCATAAGCACCAGCATCATTATCAGTTAAAGAGTATCCAATATTATTTTTAAGTGTCATATTTATCCCATAACAAAAATATGCTAATGCTCTGCCATAAACAATATTTCCTGATATGACACCACCTACTGCTCTTATGCTCGGGGTAGTCATTCCACAGATATCTAGACTATTATGGTAACAATTATAAGCTATGTTTGTAGTATAATTATTATAGTATCCATCAGCATCATAACAATTCCATTGACTATTATTGACAGAATTATTTGCGATAGTATTATAGTAGCATCCTGTTTGTGTTCTTATACCTAAAGTATTCACATTCGAGATAGAATTATTAATTAATAAGCTGTCATTAGTGTATTGTGTATCAATGCCATAATCTGTATGATTAAAAACATTATTCTTTATAGTATTTGATATAGTCCCATAAGTGTATATTCCCCTAAAGTATTCTCTTATACCGCAATTCTCTACAGTAACGTTATTCTTATTAGAAATATATATTCCTATACTTCCAGCACCATAATCACCCTTCAATACAGTATCATTACAGGTTAGAACAATATTACTTGCATTAATAATTATAGCACCATTATCATCAGGATCAACCAAAGTAAAAACGCCTGGACATAACACTGTAGCGTTATTAATATATAAATTTTCGGAAGGTGAAACACAAGAACCATTAGTTTCATTAGAATTATAAGGGTCATAACTCGTCCATGTAATATTTAATTCCGCTATCTCAGAAGCAGATAAGGTGGTATTATAGATAGCAATATAGGCTACCAATAGATTACTATAATAAATGTATTTAGGAAAACCACCGATATAAACACCCTGAGTATCTAATGCAGGTATCGCTGAAGTCCCAGTCTGATTAACACCATTCAAAAACAAATCAACATTAGAAATATCGAAAATGTTTCCTACAATACAGTACCAAGTAAAATTCTTTAACACTCCACTACTAACAGAAACTTTTGAAGTACTGCCATTTTCTAATCCAAACCTAACAGATGTTCCACCACTAGCAAAGGTCACAGCGACAGTACTATTCTTTGGATCCTGAGTATTAACAAATAAGACATCTGTAGCACTAAATTTGTTGCCACTAAAACATGAAGCTATAGCACCAACAGAAGTAATATTAAAATCTAACAAACTAATAGTTGTGTTTCCTAAAAAACTTTGTGTTGTTTCACTAAAATTATAATAATCAAGTGTCCCATCAGCATGAAAATTTGTAGAATTATAATTCTTTAAAACAATAGGGGTGCCTTGAGATACCACCGATGAACCATTCCAAAAATATTTAGGCAAAGGCACAGCAGCATAAACCATACTCGTACTAATAACTATACATAATCCCCAAAATAATAGTACCTTATTCATAGGATCTTATCCCGAACAATCCATCCCGCCAGACTGGTAGATCACACAATTCACGCCAGTAATATTCCCATTCACTAGAGATATTCCTGTAGCATTGATTATCTTATAATACCTCTGAAGATTCACATCACCCTTAGGAGTGAACGCAATAGCCAACACAGATCCTATAAGCAATAATGCAAGCATCAAAAAGATTATAGTCCTTCTCATTCTAATCACACACCACGACGTAATCGTCGTCATCAATAGTTACATCAACCATTGAGATCACAGCACCAGCTATGGTATACTCAACGGTTCTGATCATCATACGCCCACCAATAAATAATTGCATAGAAACAGGTAGCGTCCTAGAATGTGTTAATGTCTTGTTGGGATTAACTCCAGCAAAGTCTGTGCCTCGATATGTTGTTGGCTCATGAATATTTCCTGCGCCTGCTATGGCTGCACCATTAACGTATAATTCTTTAGTATGAATCACCTGCTTAAAAGCATAATCTTCAGTCTGCTCTATAGACTGCCTCTCAGGTCTGACAAGCATACCGCTTGATTCTCTGATTCCAAATATTTGTTTCACATCCGACATTTTGAACACCTCAAAAAAATATAAAAAAAATAAATTATGCGCTTGTTACGTCTTCCCAATTACCAGCACCAGCAGCCTTAGTCACGCATACAGATATCTTATTCTTTGTAGCATCATAAACTATTGTGCCTACATCTGCCACTAATGTATCTATGACTGCTGTGGTTAATACTGGAAGCACTAAAGACTTAGGATAGAGTATGTCTTCTGACATCTTTAAGCCCTCGTATTGTCTATTCTTGCAACAGCATTTGGTACAACCATCTGGGCTTGTCCTAACTCCCATGCCCTGATTGTCTTTTTGATTCCAGGATCAACTATTGTCATAGTAGTTAGGGGGACAACTGTTTTCCATGTCATAGCCTCTTTTGCTATCACAACATATGCCTTATCAGGAGTACCAAATTCTAAGGATTCTGTGACCTTAATCTTTAGTCCGCAAAGTTCTCCGACTACACCATTCTCTAATACTCCGCTCTTGAATGTCGGATTATTCACTACCTGACTATTGCTTATTAGGTTTGTGTAGTCTGTACCATTAACGCATAAGTACCCGTTTCCACCTAGTGCGTTTAGGTTGTCTGCCCTAATCAATTGTATAGCATCTAGGATGTCTTTGATTGGTAACCTATTGGCTACCGTCGCACTATTCCACTCATTACCAGCACCTATAGTAACAACATTACCAGCCGATGCAAGCATTAATGCTGCAATATCGCTATCCACAGCCAAAACAGGTGCCCTAGCTACTCTTAGCATTGTTCTCTGGATTACGCTGATATTGCTCATCAACTCATCCTCATAAGACACTAAGCCTTCTGCTCCATACTTCTGATTGATACCTGATACCTTTGTCCAGCTTGCTTGTCCGAATGGGAATGGTGATAGTCTAGGGATACCCTTAATCTTGACAAATGCTCCGCCACCTGTTGTCTGGTCCGTTGGATCAGTATTTGTCTCCCTATAATATGTCTCAGTCCATGCGCTAGACGATTCTATTGTGCATAAGTCTTTTAGGACATATTCTCTCAACGCTATTGCTTTGATTGTTGCGTCGATGTATTCTGCTCTCAAATCTTGTTCTCCTACTGTGTCTGCCATTTTTTACCACCCTAAGCGAACCATTATTGATTCGCTACCAGCTGTCGTTTCTAGTGCTCGTCCTACGACATAGCCCTTCTCATCATCAAGTGTAGTGTATACCTTCACTGTGTTTGCTCCACCTACTGTTACTTGGTTGCCTACTGTGATCCCTGCGGCTGTAGCTACTAAAGCCCATACGCCATCAAGTGCTGCGGTCATTCTTACTATACCATCACTAGCTACCTTTTCTTCCATTGCAATACCTGCAAACACGTCATTATCAGCACTTGACGCTGCCGCAGTGTTTGGATCTGTCAATGCAAGGAGTGTGCCTTTTGCTATTCCAGCACCATCTGCCACAGTGTAAGTGTGAAACTTTGTTGGTGCAATTAAACATACTGCTTCATTTGCCATCTTTTACCTCTTGAGCTTCTAGCTCCATTATTTTTTGTTCTATTACGGGGATTATTAAGTCTGCTTGTTCCCCGTCTATCTCTGATTGTTTCTTTATATTCTGCCAGGCCTTTAGGCCTGTTCGCCATTCTTCTACTGGAATCATTTAAACACTCCTTCTAGTGCTGTGCCCTTCCAGTATGTCTTTAGTCCTATCTGCATCTTTTCTTCTTCTGTCAATTCCCTAGTTGGCATGCCTGCAGCTGATTCACCGCCTAGTAGTCTTCTTCCTTCCATGCGTTTCTCTAGTTCTTCTTCGCGATCTAATAACTCTTTCTTTACTCTGTTTGCCATTTCTAGTCTTTCAGCTGCTAGATGTGCCTTATCAATAATGTCTAAATCTTTCTTTTGTTCTTCTACCATTTTAACACCCCTCGCCTATCGATTTTTGGTGATGGAATAACCACTCCCATCGCAATACCTATTAATCCTACGATCATTGCGCCTATTGTTCCATCTACATGCTCAGTTAATAGCAATGCGATATATATAAGTGTGAGACATACCATGCCTGCGATTACTATACGATAATTTATTTCAACCATAAGTCACACCTACCTCATCAACTCCATTATCTATCCCTGAAGGATTAGGTCTCTGTAGTGCTAACTCTACACGCAATATCTTATCAGGAAGAATATCCCTTCGATACTTAATAATATCCTCCATCTTCTGCATAGTATGAGTTCTCTCAGCATAAACATTCTTACTAGCACGCTTATATTGACGTTCAGCAAGATCAAGTTGTGCTATACTATCACCTACTTCCTTTTTCACATCCTCATAACTCGCACCTTTTAACGCTATTGAAGCAGCATTATTTATCTTCCATTTAGCATTAGCAACATTACTATCTATCCCTGCGATATTATCATAATTGACATCTTTAAAACCTGTAAAGAATGCACTAATAGTCCCAACCGCAGCCCCACCAATACCACCAGCCACAGCTCCAGGAACTGCACCAACACCGCCAGCCAATGCGCCAATACCTGCACCGCCTACTGCTCCAGTAACAGCACCTATACTTGCACGTTCAGCAACAGCCGCACCAACAGCACCAAGATTAAATTTACCTGCTAGTTTAGAATTACTATTAGCTACTGCTTGCTGTTCAGGTGTTAATTGTCCGAGCTGTGATAATTGTTCTTGAGAAACATTTGGGGTTGCCTGTTCTGTCTCCATCTGTTTCTTTAAATTTGCTTGATCAATAGTTGCCTGCACCTTCTCTCTAACTGTAGGCTCTATGATTGGCTTATAATCTGAAGCATAAGTCCCAGCTTTATGATAACCTTCAGGAGCAGACTTATTCTTCTTAATATCCTCATATAATGATTTCATGCTTCCCTGCATTCTAGGATCGGGAAGTGGGGTATTCTCCTTCTCTGGGAGGGTAACTGATTTCTTTTTTGTTTTAGGTAAGAATTTGCTCACCTGATTTCCCATATACTCTTTATAGTTTGCCATTTATGCACCACTCCCAGCAGTAATATCACTCTGTTGCATTTCCATACCCTGATTAGCATCCTTAGATTGATCCTTCTGCAAGTTTTCTAGAAGAGTTACAGGAGAATTAAGTTTAATTCTCAAGTAGAGTTGATTCCAGATTTGCTCTTCTATAAACTTTTGGTCATGACTAAATACTTGCTCATGAGCGAGATACTCTATCTTTCCACCGCTTTCCGTACTTCCAGAGCTGCCAAACACTATAAGTGGCAGTCCTAGAGTACGATAAAACTTGTTCCTGATATCCTCACGCCACGCCATAACGCTAGCACCTACGTCTACTTGGATTACTTCGTAGGAAACGGTGTTCTTATCGTCAGGAATATAAATGTTTTCACCCTTATTCACAGCTTGATCCATCTTAGCAACGAACGCAGAGATCTTTGCTGGATCATCAGTGCCTAATTTGAACATGATCATTGGACGTGCTTGACGGTGCATAATCTTTTTTAAATCAGTAAAATTCTCAAGCTCGGCTAAGATGGTGTTTTCCATCGAGATAATATCGCTCATCCCATGAATCTGATCTGCTAATCTATTGTGTGATAAATGAAATATTTGTTCAGGCTTAAATGTTATTACACTCCCAGTGATCTTGCTATTCTGTTCATAACGCTTAATAATCCCCTTATCGTCGGTGACTATCTTTATACTTCCAGGATCAAGCACCTTAATATTTAGCAATGTATCGGCCTTTTTATCCATAATAATTTCTGCGAATGCATCCCCAGCTAGTCGAGAGATCAAATCCATATTAAAGAGAATATCCAGGAATGTGTCTTTACCCCACCCAGAAATACTATCCAATAATACAGCAGTTGCAGGATCGGTGGTATATCCTTTGCCTACATCCCATGTTGCCTTCATTAAGAGAGCAGATTTTAGTTCTGGGATGCAATTAAAATATCCCCAATAAGTGCTCCACTTAGTATTCTGCCAGTAAGATTCCTTAGACGCGCCAGATCCGTCAGTATTCAACGCTGTAACGGTAACATCCGTCACTGTAGTTGTCATATTCCCTGTTGCTGTGTTTGATAATCCGTACGCCATTTTTATAAGTTTAACCTCACAGGACACTGAAAAGATAATTGACTAGGACACGCGCCAGTACTATCCCACACATCAGTGCCCAAACCAGTAGTTCGATTCTTTGGATCATGAGCATACTTACCACTAGATGCTGCGCCAGTAGTCTTTTCCCAAATCTCAATGGTTAATCTAAGATATTCACCGATTTTAAAATGTGTTAATGGAATATTTAAGTCCACAGCAAGCATCTTATAACTTGATCCAGCAGAATCCAATACACTGCTAGTATTGCTCACTATATCCGTCTCTACAGCACCAGTCCACTTCCTAAGAGTAGCTACAGCATATAAGTGCACTTGATTACTCAAACCAAACACTGGAACATTAACAATCCCTAAACCCTTCAAATCCAGAGGACGATTAAGGAGTACATCAAAATCTTGATCAACAATCTTATTATACGCAGCACTAGCAACAGTGAAATCAGTAGTTATCGTGTCAGAATAGTACGTGAAATTAGATAATAATGCTAGATCCACAGTCTTACCCGCATAAAAATTGATATATCCAGTTCCTGAAGCTATGTCTACAAAATTATAATTCGCTAACACACTGCTTATAGCCTGAAAATTTTGTGGTACACCGCTCATGGATAAGTTCCCCCGCCTAGTCGAACAAAGTCTTTCTTAGATTCCTCTTTCAATAATGCGATCTCAGAAACATACAACGCATACAATGTGTTAATCCTAGCAACAGCCTCTTGAATATTAGTAAAACCGCTCATATCATAATTTATTATGTAGATCGCTCCAAGATTTGTTGCGCAATCAACTAATAACCCTGCCACGTCGGGATAAGTAGCAGCATACGCTGTATACCAATCAGACCAATTATACCCTGAAGCAGTATTAATATTTCCTTCAACCATTAAGCCAAAAGCAAGAGTATATGCTGCAGCAGTCGCTGTACTATTTACATTAGCACCAGCCTTATATACCATTTCCGTAGCTAAAGCATAAGTAACAGCCATTCAATCACTTCTTTTTTTTCGCAACAACTACTGCAACCGTAGGTGCAGGCATCTTAAATTCATCACGCTCTTTCTCTGACTTAAAATATATTGTTAGTGGATACACCATTATTTCACCATCCGATTTATTAAACATTCAAGCAATTCACCAATAGCTAAAGCATCATTAGATAATATAATCTTATTCTTCTCAGGTTTTTTTGGATCAGGATCTTTAAGAATTAACGCATCAGTGGTATATTTGTCTCGAAATGCCATTTTTTTTTTACCTAACCCAAAGGTTTAGTCTCGTCGAGTGATTACTCCAAGCAGCCCGAATTAAGCCTTCTGTAATGTGACTATAACGCCCATATATTTTAATGTTTTGTTTTTGCACATCATGTTCAATCATAATAGACTTTAAACTAGTAAAAATTTCGGGATCTTTCAACAAAAATAATTCCTGTTTCTCGATGAGGTTTAAGAAGTTAAGGTAAAGATCTTCCTTCAAGAGTTTACGTCTGCGGTTGTTATCCATTTCTATAGATCTAGCAGCATTATTAATCGCAACCACTTTATTCTTTGTCTGATTAGTATTCAATAATTGATCAAACACAGCCACGCCTAAGCCACCATCATCAATATATATTTGTTTGAAATCATAAATGCGATCTAATTCTAAAATCTTGCTGATGGTTTCAGTTGTTAGCGTATACTTATTAGTAATATTTTCTCTTTGATAATACTTCTTATCCTTACGCTCCAGGATCTCGAAAGTAGTCTCATCACCGCCCATCCTAGCAACATCCACACCCAAATAATAATCACCCTTAACAAGAGGCACACGATCCATAACCTGCGCACCCTGAATTAGCTCATCAGAAAACAATTGTCCCAATTCTTCTTGAAATTGTGCTAGGTATTGCTGAGCATACTGCATAGGAGACATACGCAACTTCTCCCTTTCCAAGTGTGCTAACATAAGAGAACGCATAGGCTCAGCACGAGCATTAGCCACATCCTCAGAATTCACATGAAAAGTCCTAAAACCATAAGACGGATCAGTATACGCCTTATAAAAATATCCTTCCTGAGCATTAGGCGTACTCAATAACCACAAAGAACCACCAGTGGTCAAGAGCATAGGGGTGATCGACGCCCAAATAGTCTCAGGAAGATAAGCACACTCATCAGGAACAACAACATCCATAGTCAAGCCGAGAGCACCCAAACCATACTGACCAACAGCCTTAGTAATAGCATAAGAACCATTCA
>Ga0208958_1003423_pt1 | contig 12347 bp, 9 predicted proteins | sample RifOxyB1_FD_184032 | JGI IMG/M metagenome (GOLD analysis project Ga0208958, IMG submission 184032) | Soil microbial communities from Rifle, Colorado - Rifle Oxygen_injection B1 (SPAdes) | ecosystem: Environmental > Terrestrial > Deep subsurface > Rock core/Sediment | place: Rifle, Colorado...
TTATGACCAAGTTCAAAATGTTTCGGTGAATGTGGGATTAATGGGTGTTATTTTTAAAACAGGTAGTGTAAAAATATTTACTGGTGAAATGGAGTCATATCACACAAATTCAAGTTCATCAATAAATGTTAAAGGGATAAGAGTTGGTGGTTCAAATACAGGGGTTCGTGCAAAATATGATATTCTCAGTCAGATAAATTCTCCTTATGAAATTATGAAGCTAATACAAGAGAAACTTTCAAAAAGAAAAGAAGATTTATATGCTGGAAGAACCTAAACAAGTTTTCTTATCTTTGCCAAGAGTACTTCCAAAATCTTGTGAACAGAAGAGCGTTCTTTCCAAGAGGTGTAATCAAACGGTTCAGATTCGGAAAGAGTTTCATTAAAATGTTTTTCTAAAGCATGAATAATTTCTTTACCATGCCCAAGAAGATTTATTTCATAGCTTCTTAAAAAACTTCGATAGTCAACATTTGAAGAACCAAGAAGAAAAAAAGCATCGTCGATAATTAAAAGTTTTGAATGAAGCAAATTAGGAAGATAATAAAAAATTTGTACTCCTTTTTTGTGTAAATACCCTAAATATTTATTTCTCATTAAATCAACAATTTTCCAATTTGAGCGTTTAGGAATTATCAGTTTAATTCTAACTCCTCTTGAAACTGCGCGAGTCATCGCACGAATAATTTTTGGTGAAGGAATAAAATAAGGGGTTTCAATTCGAATATCTTGAAAAGATTCATTGATCAATCGTGCATAATTTCTTTCCATATGACTTTTACTTCTTGAAGGAATATCATGTAATAATTGAAACTTCCTATAAGCAAGAAAAGACAATTTTTTTCGATTTATTCTCCCAGCAGATTGCCAAAATATCTCAAAAGAATTTTTCAATTGCAAAGCCAAGTCATTTTCAAAACACAAAACAAGCTCTCGATTTTTTATATACTTTTGAATAATATTATAAGAACCAAGATAAGAAATTTTATCATCGATAAGAATCATTTTTCTGTGCCCCCTTTCATAGTTATCCGAAAAAATCCTCAAAGTATATCTCAGTTCACGAAAAAATTTAAGTTCTCCGCCAACAGAAAGATATTCTTTGAACAAATTTTTCTTTGCATAAGAAATTCTTCCATTTAAATAAAAAAAACCCCAAGTATCAATTAAAAGGCGAACTTTTACTCCTTCTCTTGCCTTTTGAGACATAACTTTAAGAAATTTTTTCCCAATAGCATCGTCGCCAAAAAGATAAGTTTCAATAAAAATATATTTTTTAGCAGACTTTAAATCATCTAGCATTTTTTCATAAAAAATTTCAGGATTAGAAAAAACTTCAAAAGAGGGACTCATGAAAAGAAGAGGAAAAACAAATATTAAAAGCTATTCTTTGTTAAAAAGAGAATAATTAAAAAATTTCTGAACTTTTTTACTGAAAATAAGATAGACTAAAATAATTAAAGAAACAAGAAAGTAAATAAATCTAAGCCAATAAAGCTTCTCAGTCAGATTGTATAGAAAAAAAAGACCAACAGTTAGAACAGAAAATCTCAGTATAAAAGGATAGGCTATCTTATTTCTCTTCATTAAAAAATATCCCACAAAGAAAAAAATTAAAAAACAAGAGAGGGACAAAAATATTGAGAGAACACTTAACCATAAAGTATCAAATTTTAAATATTTTAGAATAAAATAAGGGGTTATTATTGCCATTAAAAAGAAAAAGACAGAAGTCAAAATAATACCAAAAGGAATTTTTTCATTCATTTTTTGTATCTTATTATTATTTTGGATAAGCATCATCAACCAGTTTTTTATTTTTTTCAAGTTTCTCTCTTAAGGGATTTAAAAAAGTAATAATCTCCTCTGCAATTGCTTGTTTAAGATCAATAGAAGATAATTTTTTATCAGCAAATGCTCTTTCAACTTCTGAGTACTCAGAAAAAATAAGTTTTCCACCGTATTTTTCTGGACGATTGACAACAAATTTTTTATTTTCTTTATTCAATTTTCTGAAAAGAATATATTTTAAAATTGCAAGAAGGCCATTTTCATCAATAACTCCGTCGATACAATAGGCTTTGTTAATTTTTTGTTGAATTAGTTTTTCAGTATCTTCAAAATCTATCTTAGAATTTGGTTCAGAAGAGCTCATTTTCCCAGACTCACCCAAACCAGGAATTAAAGGGTTCATTAAATGAATTCTTTTTTCATAACCAACCTTGGGCAAAAATTCCCTAGCAAACATAAATATTTTTCTCTGATCAACCCCCCCAAACTGAGCATCAACTTTCAAATAAACTTCATCCAAAGATTGTAAAATAGGGTAAAGAAGCCCACTCATTTTTGGGTTATCAACTTGCTTCACTACTTCCGCCCCAGCTTTTTGAGTATCTCTTATCGTCGATAAGGCAGAGATTTTGTAAACATCGAGAGAATACTTTTCAGAAAGTTGAAAGTCAGTCCCTTTTACAAATTTCAATTTTGTTAGTGGAACTCCAATAAGGGTTAACATTTCCTTAATAATAAACTCATAATACTTTGTTCTCTTTTCTAATAAATCCCAAGAAGTTTTCATATTGTCTAAGTAAGCATGAATATTCGCGAAAAGAACAGTCACTTCACAACCAGCTTCCAAAAAATCAGCAATTTTGTAAATTGGAACAAAATAACCCAAATGAGGCTTTCCCGTCGGAGCAGTTCCCCAATAAATAGAAAATTCTTTTTTTTCTTTTAATTTTTTAAATAATTCTTCTTCCCCAACAACTTCTTGTAAATCTTTTTTTATCAGCTCAAACTTTTCATCAACACTCATTTCTTTTTTCTGAGTTTTAACCATGCAAAACCAAATAGTTTTTATTTATTAAATCTTTCCAAAATAATGCTCATTGAAATTTTGCTATTTATTTTAGTAGGAATCGGTGGTGGGGTAGTCACCGGCCTGTTTCCGGGAATTCATATAAATCTCGTCGGAGCAATACTTCTTATTTTCGTTGAAAAAGGAAGCAGCATTAATCCACTATTTATTGTAGTATTAATCATCTCAATGTCAATCACACATGTTTTTGTTGATTTTATTCCATCAATTCTGCTTGGTGCTCCCGAAGAGGGAACGGAACTTTCAGTTTTACCCGGATATGAATTATTAAAAAAAGGATTGGGACTTCAAGCAATTTCATTGACAAGTTTAGGTTGTTTGTATGGAACATTTATTTTAATTCTTCTTTTTCCAATTTTTTATTTTATAACTTTTCCAATTTACAATTTTTTAAAACCAGGAGTAGCAATTCTTTTGTTAATTGCCTGTGCTTTTCTCATTTTTTCCGACGAGAAAAAAATAGGTGCTTTGATAGTCTTTTTAATATCTGGAATGTTAGGATTTATTGTTCTAAATCTTAATTTAAATGAATCTCTTCTTCCAATGTTGGGTGGGCTTTTTGGAGCATCGACGCTAATTTTGAGTATAAAAACAAAAACGACAATTCCAAAACAAGAAGAGGTTGGTTCATTAAAAATAAAAAAATTCAAATCAGTTATTGCAGCGACACTAATCTCACCGATAAGTATTTTTCTTCCAGCAATTGGTAGTGGACAAATTGCAACTATCGGAAATCAAATAGCTCAAGAAGAAAAGCAAGGATTTTTATTTCTTTTAGGAATTGTGAATATTCTTACTTTGGGTTTTTCTTTTTTAGCCTTAAGCACTATTTCAAAAACAAGAACAGGCGTTTCAGTTGTAGTAAAAGAGTTGATTGGCATCCCAAGTTGGAAACTACTTGGATTAATTTTAATTACAATAATTCTTTCAGGAATAATTTCTTTTTTAATTACAAAAGTTTTATCGAAAAAATTTATAAAAATATTAGAAAAAGTAGAATATCAAAAGTTGTCAATAATAACTTTAATTATCATATCAATTATTGTTTTAATCTTTTCAGGAATTGTTGGATTCTTAATTTTTATAATTTCAACAGCAACTGGAATTTATTGTATCTCACTAAATGTTAGAAGAACTCAAATGATGGGATGTCTTTTGGTTCCAACAATTATTCTCTACTTGTTTTAACTCTAAAATTAAGACAAAGAAAGATTTATAAATAATCTAGCAAAAAAAGAATTATGGTAGAAAATTATACTGGAAAGAAAAAATTTTCTGAAAGAATTAAAGAGTCAATTTTAGAAAAACCTTTGAAAACTCTTGGAATTGCCACTATAGCATCATTAGTATTTCTTGGACCATGTAGGATATTAAAGTATGAATTAGATAACCGAACAACTAGTGGTGAGGGAAGTGCCACTGGAACTGTTCAAAAATTTACCCGAGAAGGTGACAAAATTTGGGGATTAGGATATGTACCCTTTACAAGCCAGTATAATGGATTTTTGTTATTAAGTAAAAGAAGTGGAATGAGAAAAGATGATAATCAATGGTGCAGTATAGATCGAGACACTTCAATAAATTTCAATATTGCTGATCCTCGTTGGCCTGAAGACAAAAGACATATCAACACACAAAAAGAATTGTTGGAAGTTTTGAACATGTGTGAAGGAAAAGAAGGAACAATAAAGTTCGTCCATCCAAAGAAAAAAGTGATAAGAATAATTCTTCCTTTTGATGAGAAATATATTGGAGATGAAAACACAGGGTATGTTGAAACGATTAGGGTTTTTGAAAAAAAAGTAAAAGAAAAATATTTTGAGGGGGAGAAAGAAAAGACTCGAGATGTAGTAAAAAAATTCAAAGAGTTAAAAATAGACCAATGGTTAATGTACTCTTGGAGAGGAAAAGTTTCAGAAGATATACGAGAAGAAGATACATACAATAGGAAAGTGCACTTAATAAGAGAATTTATTCCGGGAGAAGAGTGTATATTAAAATATTCACGGGGATTAGAATCACATATTCTTCCTCAAACAAAAACACCCGTTTATCTTCCAACTCCGACTACAAATCCAAAAAATAATTATTCTACCCCAACAACAATTTCTTCGACGACAACCACAATTCCAGAAAAAACAGAATCAAAAAAATATCTTTGGGGATTATTCACAGCAGTACCTGAGAAGAAATAGTTATTCTTTGAAAAAAATTTAACCTAAAACCATTTTGAAATAGTTTCTTGCTTTTCAGTTTCCTTTCCAAAAATACTTTCTATTGCTTCCTTGATTAACTCAACACTTTGTTTCATATACGGAGAAAGTTGATATTTTTTCACTAAATCAAGTGCGGGTTCTAAATATTTTCGTATTCCACCCTCATGAATTGTAAAAATAATTTTACCTTTACAGACTGGACAAACTCCAGAAAGAGGCGGTCTCCTCATTATTTCATTGCATTCAACACATCTAAATCCTTGCATAGAAAATTTTCTAAGATTACCTTTCATATCTGAGATAAAATGTCTGTCAATAATTAATCTTGCAGTATCGGAAGTATCAGCAGAACGAATTTTCTCAACGAGTTCCATTTGATGTCTTACTTTATCCTGCATCGTCGCGAGAGTTTTATAGCTGGAACAAATTACTCCGTCGTTAAAATTAGTGGTGTCGTGAGTAAATCCATAACCAGTAAATGGATCTTTATTTTCTTTTAAAATTTTTTTCAAGTTGTAGATTTTAAATTTAGAAGAGTGTTCTCTTTTTTCTGCTAATTCATAAAGTTCAAGAGGATATTCATAAACATATTCAAAATCCAAAATCTGATCATCCACTTCACCGGCATCAATATGTGCATTCAAAACTAAAGGTGCATCTTGAGTTCCGCCTCGGTGGTTTGGTAAAAATTGACGAGAAAAATTTAACAAAACATCACCTAATAACATAATTGCTGCTTCATCACCATCACAATCTCTTCTAACAGCAGCATGCATAAAAGGACTTGCAAATAAACCAAGAGAATTTGAAAAACCAATAAAACGACAAGCAACCCCAGCACAATTATGTGGTGCCATTACAACACCTAACTGCCCAATTAAATCATCTCGAGATTTGACATTATAGAAAGGAGGTAATTTATAAAATTTAACAAGTAAATCGTCAATAAAATTACAAACATTAATGAAAACATCATCAGCTTTTTCATCCCTATTTTCTGTTGCACTTGGAAGAAGAATATCATGGGGCATTAACTCAATGATTTGGGAATCATTAATTAATTCATTTCCATAAATATCTTTGTCATAACCCAATTCTTTTAATTTCGAAATACTTGTCAAAATTTCTTTTGGTTTAAAAGAAACAATTGGAAGTTCAGTAGCGTCATACCTAATCGTTCCATCTTTGTTAACTTGAAGATTATATTGGGCTCTTAAAATTCCCTTTGAAAGATTTTCAACAATATGATTATCCGACGAAGTTCCTCTAATTCCTTTTATCAACAAAGGAAGTTCAGAGCGAGACATATTTAATTTTTTTAGGGCATGATCTAAATAATATTTTAAATCAATTGTTTTTTTATTATTTCTTTTGAAATCAGTAGAAACTTCTTCTTGTAATTTACAAATATTACCACAAACTTCACAAGAAAAATAAATCGTTTCTTTTTTGCATGAATCACAGAAGAAAGAAGGAAAATTGCTGTTTACTTTTCCTAAAACTAATGCAGCATTGACACTTCTCAATCTTCCTCCTTCACTTCCAACAGGAAAAAGAATATTTGGACTGCCTTGTAATTTCCTAAGTTTTGCCTTTTCAGGGCGACCCATTCTACTTCCAATAAAATCACCAGATTTATCTTTTATTTTAAATTTAGATAAAAAATTAATTATTTCCAATACTGATTGGTTTATATTTGAAATTTTATCAAAATCCTCTTTATCAAAAACTTCAGAAAAAAGAAAGTCAGATTTATCAAAAAGAGAACAGTCTAAACCAAGATTCAAAAAAAGTCTTTTTGAGTTCAGTTCGTTAATCACCACATTTTCTAAAGTTACTTCATGTTCAAGTCCTATTAGCTCTAATGCTCTTTTACCCAAACTAAATTTTTCTTCATCTAATTTAGTAAATGGAAAAATTATTTTCTTCTGACAGCGAGAATGATTTAACCATTCAATTAAATTTTTAAATTGTTCTAAATTGATTTCATTCCAATAAAAAATGTTTTTAGGATAAAGAGGAATATTATATTTCTTACTAAACTCAACAGACTCTTCAAAAGAAATATTCAAAAAATTTATTTTTCCTCTCAAAGAGGGGTCTGCCTTTTCTAAATCTAATCCCCACCATTCTTCCACATAACCAGGTTTTATCAAACTAGCATTTCTATTTGCAAGATCACTAAAAGGGAAAAGAATATCTCCTAAATAAATAATTTCATTTATCTCTGGATAAAGTTTTCTTGCTTCATCTATACTTTTTAACTTTTTTACACTCCCATTAACTAATTTTACTATTGGTCCTTCTATTGAATCACATACTGTTGCAGTCATCCCTTTAGTTGGTTTTTCTATTTTTAGTTGAGTTCCAATAGCAATAAAATCGTCGGTAACGGCCATAGTTGCCGGGTGTAATGAAGCAGCACTAAATCCTGAAACTCTCCCACGACCATATCTAAATCTAAATGCCCCACTTCTAGAAGGATGTCCAAAAACAGGTCTCCCCGCAACTAAATCTTTTATATAAGTTGGACTTGCATCTAATTTTCCAAGATCCCTTTTTTTATGAAGTTCAATAAATTCATCTAAAAAATTCCAATCAGATAATTTAAATCCTTTTTCACGCAAACCAGAAATATACCTTTTTATTTTTGCTGCTTTCTGAGCAATTCCTTCTCCTAAAACTAAACAAAAACCCCCGCGGATAAAATTAGTTTCTATACGAGGAACATTTTTATGATTTGAAACTTCTAATTTTTCTGAGGCTTCACCATTAACTTGAAGAGGTAAATTTTTTGCAAGAAGAATAATCTCTTCTTCCGTCGGCATATATTGAAGATTAGTAATCCTTTCATGATAATCTAAAAGTTCAGTTACCGCCCTTTTTACTTCTTCTTCCGTCGGATCATATTTCGCAAAACCAAAGATTTCTCGAAGATGATCTATTATCACTAAAGAAAAAGCAGCCCCGGTTCCACCAGCACTTCTAACCGGTCCAGAGAAATAAGGAGATAAATATTCTTTCCCATCTAAGGTTTTCATAATTTTTATTTCAGTTAATCCCTCAATTGGGCTTGAAACAACACCCAAGGTAATATAAGCAAAGGCAACTCTTGCACCAGCATCGATTGACTGAAGTAAGTTTTCAAATTTACAAAACTTCTGTTTTGCAATTTCTTCAGAAATCTGAAGACAAACAGCAGGATCTAATTTCCCCCATTGATTTTCTAATTCATGAATTCTTTCAGCAATTCCTGAACCCATCATTTGAGGATAAATTGTAGAAATAAGTCCAACAACTTTTTCTGCCATCGACATCGCAAGAGGAATTTCAACTTTTCCAATTGGATCCAAATTTTTCTTTCTTGCCTCTTCAGCAATAGCATAAATCCCCCTTACTTCTTTTTCTAAATTTTGAAAATATTTTAAAGTATTCATTGTTCAAAATCCAAAATTTTAATTGAGCCTGTTTTAAGATTAAAGATTGGGACTTTACAAAAGTCGGGTTCTGCACCCCTCTTTTCTTGGTAACCAGTCATTGATTCCCAACTAGAAACAGAAATAATTAAAATATTATTATGATACATCACACCTGATTTGTGTGTATGTCCTGAGATAAAAATATCTGGAACCTCTTGAATAAGAAGAGAATCTTTTTCAGAAGGATAATACTGTGTAGAAGAGTGTGTTGGCGCAAGATGTCTATATTTCAATAAATAATCCATAATTAATTCAGGCCGATGTGCTGATTTTTGTTTTATAAGAGATGGAATATTGTCAGCATAATAAAAAAAAGAAAAACCATGATATAGTAAAATATTAAATCCTGAAAAAGAATTAGAAAAACCAAAATTAATCAAAGAAGGATTGGTAACAAAAGAAATATTCTTAAGATTATAAAGCGGCCAAGCATATTTTTCATTAATTAATGGTTGTGGTTCCATAATTCTTACACCATCATGATTCCCTGTAGAAATAATTATTTTTATATCTGAACGAATTTTACTTAAAAGTTCTGCCGCTTTTTGAAAATGAGATTCCAAATCAGACAAAGAAAGTTCTTTTTCCTGACCCGGATAATTTGCCACCCCGGCAATTAAATCACCAACGATAAATAGATATTTAATTTTTGATACCTCAGGAGTATTTGGAACTTTTCCATTTAAATAATCAATAAATTTTAGAAAATTTTTTTCGAGAAATAATTTACTTCCAATATGTATATCTCCAATAAAAAGAGCAAATTCTTCAATAGGAGATTTTTTTCTTAAAGATAATGAGGATTCTGGAAGAATAATTTCATTAACAAAAAAAATATTTTTATTACTCGTTCCCTTACTAATAGTTCCTTTAAATCCGATAACTGAATCAAGAGGTAAATCTTCTGCCAAAGAGAATAAATCTTTTTTATCTTTATTAATAAGAACAGTTATTTTCCCAGTGAGATCTTCAATTTCTAATAAAAGATTTTTATTTTTTGAAACTTTTTTACTTGAGATCAAACCAATCAAAGAAAAAACTTTTCTTTCAGGAGATATTTTGCTTATTGAAGTAAGATTAGTTAAGGAAGAATTTTCTTGAAGGATATTCTTAAGAGAATTAAATCTATTCCTAAAATGAGTAACAAAATCTGAAACAGTTAATTTTTTTGAGGGAGAAAGATAATTAGAAATAACTCTGACCGAATCATTTTTCTCCTCGATAATCTTTGATTCTTGAATATTTGGTTCTGAAATTTCTTTAATTATTTCAATACTCAAGCCCAAATTAATTTTTAACTTTTCAAGTTTCTTTTTTCTTTCTTCAGGAAGAAATTCTACTGCCTTATTAAAATGAGTAATATTTTCAATAAAAGTGTGTTTGGTTAAGACATTAACGGAAGATACTTCTTTTATTTTTTCTATAAAAAATTTTGCAGATTCTAAATCAGGATAATTTGAAAAAAGTTCAAGAACTTCTTTGTCAAGCAAGATTCCTTTTTTTAAACAAAAAGACAAAATCTCTTTATTTATCATTTTATTTGTAGTCCAATACATCCTCAATTATTTTTTTTGCTTTCTCAATAATCCCTTTAGAAATTGCCAGCCTTATTTCTCTCATTCTTCCCCCTCTCCCTTTGGATATAACTGTAAGATTGACTATTCCTAACATATCAAATTCCTGAAGTATGTCTGAAACTCTTCGTTGAGTAAGAATATCACTTTTAGTAACTCGGCATAATTCTTGATAAGAATTATATAAGTCACCAGTAAAAATAGGATCAATTCTTGAAGAATCAGAAGAGTTAAAAGTTTTTTGAGTAGACTCTTTTCTTCTTTCAGAAAGTTTTATAATAGAATAGAGAACCAATTGAAATTGTTTTGGTTCAGTTCGGATAATGTCTAATATTTTATCTTTTTCTATTTTCGAATTTGCTTCATCTATAAAAACCAATTTAATTTTATCCGAATTACTTCTCTCAGCTAATTCACCTGCAACTCTTAGTAAGTCTAATGCTCTTCTTGCATCTCCATGCTCTCTTGCAGCAAATGCAGCACATTTAGCAATAACTCCTTCTTCAACAACTTTCTCTTTAAATGCCATTTTTGCTCTTTTCCCTAAAATTTCTTGAAGTTGAATTGCATTATATGGTGGAAAAACTATTTCCTCTTCAGAAAGTGAACTTCTTACACGAGGATCTATTTCATCTAAAAAAGTTAAATTATTACTTATCCCAACAACACAAATTTGACTTTTTGAAAGTTCTGAGTTTAAACGAGTAAGATTGTACAAAAAATCACTTGAAATTTTTTTTACGGCCTGATCTATTTCATCAAGAATAAGAATAACTGTTTGTTTCCTCGAATCAACTAACTCAATAAATTTACTATAAATAGCTTCAGTAGGTAGACCGGTTGAAGGAACTTCCACCCCTAACTTTTTTATTAATTCAGCCAAAATTCTATATTCTGTATCTGAAACTTTTTTAAGTTTACAATTTAAGTATTCTATTCTAAGAGAAGAATCTGAATCTTGAGGAAATCTTTTGAGGAGTTCATCTTTTATATATAAAATTGAGATAGTTTTTCCAGTCCCAGTTTTTCCATAAAGAAAAAGATTACTTGGTTTTTCACTCCTTAATACAGGTGCAAGAATAGATGCAATTTGTTTTATTTGTTCATCTCTATAAGAAATCTCCTCAGGACGATAACTATGTTGTAAAACAGATTTATCTTTGAATATCTTAGGGTGATTGAATGAATCAAAAATATTGTCAAGTTCGGAATTCATTTTTATATTAATATGTTCTCCTTTATATAATATAGTCACTGGTTCATTTCCACTGGAAAGGTTCAATTTAATTAATAAATTAAAACGCAAAATTTTAAAGATTATATAAAGGATTATAACTACTTACAAATCAAGATAATTAACTAAAAAAATAATTAAATATGACTATTAACAATAAAAGTAATTGACTATAAATATTCTTCAAAAAAACAAAGAAGAAAATAAAATTAATTTTAAGATTCAAATATTTATTGTATTTATCCTAATAGCTAATAATTCTTATCTTTCTAAAATAATCCGTTTAATTTATAAACCCTAATTAATTGATATTAAAAGATTAATATTCTTAAGTTATAATCGAAGATGGATTAAACATGCTGTAGTTAATAAATAATTAAATACAAAAAAAATATTTTATAAAAATAATTATTTCTACAGGGAATCAAAATACTTTTAATTGAAAAGAAATCTGCATCTTTTAAGATGAGGTTTTCATGTCGTAGCTAAGTTTTTATTTCTAAAAATATTATAAAAAAAGTCGGCAAGTAACCTGCCGACTGAAAGTACAACTATAGTTGGATCTTTCTAGTAAATAAAAACTTTTTGGAGAACAAAAAAATGGAAAATCAAATACGACTTAGCGAGAGCTACGCAGAAAATAAACAACATGAATATAACCATTACTCACATTCCGTCGGTGTAATGATGTTTCATCTTGAATGGAAGCCCAAATATGGATACAAAATGTTCAAAAAAGAAGAACAAAAAATTTGGCTTCTGCTTGTATCCGACGAGCAGCTTCGCTGCATGGAATTAAAATTATTGTTTTATCAGTAATGCCTGAACATATCCATACTGAAGTGCAAGTTCCTTTGAGTATGTCTGCATCAAAAGTTTTGCAATTGTTAAAAGGATTATCTGCAAAACTTTTCTTTGAGCATAATAAAAAAGCAAGATTGAGATATCCTCGCGGACATTTGTGGA
>Ga0208958_1003424_pt1 | contig 12345 bp, 10 predicted proteins | sample RifOxyB1_FD_184032 | JGI IMG/M metagenome (GOLD analysis project Ga0208958, IMG submission 184032) | Soil microbial communities from Rifle, Colorado - Rifle Oxygen_injection B1 (SPAdes) | ecosystem: Environmental > Terrestrial > Deep subsurface > Rock core/Sediment | place: Rifle, Colorado...
CTGGAGGATTTATTTCTTTTTGACAAAATTGCTCTACTTCAATATTAAATTCCAATAAATGTTGTCTATCCTTATACATCACATGAGGCATCACTTTATTTTTCAATCCTTCAAAAAGAATATAAACGCCATTTATAACAAAAGAAGTGTTTTCACGTCCTGCGCGTCTTATCTGACGAATAGCATCGCGTAATGGATAAATCGGATGATAATCACACATTATATCAAGAGCACCAAAATAATTATCACGCGAAAGAGTATTAATCATTGCATAATATTTACGCTCCGGATGTAAATCTCCTGAATAAACATCATTCTCTATCTTTTTTGTTACTTCTTTATGATATTTCATAATATGTTTATAAATTGAAGTCATTATAATAATGTTGGCACAAGGCAAATTACCTTCTTCAAAATTAGAAAAAAGATAATTTTTCATATTAATAACAATAGTTACTTCAAATTCAGGTGAGCCTGCTACTATTTCAAAATCAGAGCCAAATTCATCTAAGAGAATATCACGACAATTTCCACAAAGCGCTGGAACTTCTTCTGGCTGATCTGCAATTATACCCAAAATAACTTTTTCATTTTCCGGTTTTCTTCGATAAATAGCGCGGAAAGCAGCCACTGCTGCTTCTTCACCATGTAAAGCTTTGCAAACACCATATTCAATATTACCAGCTGGAACTTTAGGCCCCCCAACAATTCCAATAGCTTCTCTAGAAAAATAATTGGAAAAAGACGGCCTCGGCACATCAGAACCATAAGCAGTTCGCAAAACTTCAATATAGTCAGGAATTCTCTTTTTTTGCTCTTCAGAAAGTTCAGTAAAAAATATCTTTCCATCAACACGTAATATAGCATTTTTAAATTTCTGATTTCTCATACCTTCTCCTTTTAGTAAGAATTTTTAAAATACCAAGATTATACTATCGTAATATCATAATTTTGTCAAAAAATAAAAAATAGCCGTTTAAAAAGGCTATTTTTTAATCAAATTTAAAATTTAGACTTAATTATAACACTATAACGAATTTATCTTTGCTCTTGTTTTTGGTCCTACATATCCATATCCTTCATCTCCTGATTTAGCAATATTATATTTCTCTTGAAATCTTTGCACTGCTAGTTTGGTAAGGTTTCCGAAATATCCTGTAATAAGTCCTTCTGGATAGATATCTGTGCCTTGAGCTTTTAAGAATGTTTGTAATTGAGTAACATCTTCTCCTGTATCTCCGTATTGAATACCTTTAGTAAATTGATATTTAGTTTGTTGTTGATTGGCTAATTGTTGTTGAAGATCTGCTAGTTGTTTAAAAAGAGAGTTAAGAAGAGCTTGAGGGTCTGTAAGGATGGGAGTGGGGGTTGGAGTGGGAGTTGGCATGAGAATTGAGCTTAATGCATCTAATTCTTCTAAAATAATAGAAACTGGAATAATTGAAGATGATTCTCCACAAGAATTATAAAGCTTAACGTATACGGTTTTCTGACCATTATTTGGAGTTAAAACCCAATTTTTAGAAGTACTAAATGATTGCAATGGAACATTATTAAATTCAAGTTCATTAGAAATAGCCATATTAACAATCTCTTTGTAATCTTCACTATTTATTAATATTTCTCGAGAATTTGTTTTTATCGCGCCATTATTAATAGAAACCTTAAACCCCTCCGCAGGAGGAACAACTTGAGAACAAGCTAAAGCACCACTACCAAAAGATGTAATATAATTAAAGGAATTGGAAACAGTTATCCCAGTATTACTAGATTGTGTAGGAGCAGAAGCAAATCTAGTTGTAATATCAGTCTGTACATATGGTTGACTAGCTTCCACAGTATAAGTATGGTCCCCAGGAGATAAACCAGAAGGAATGGTGTAAGAACCAGTCCAAATTGAATTACCAGCACTATTTAAAGACTGATAAGTTAAAGGAATTTTATCACCGTTATCAACAACAACTTGTACCTTATTATCTCCACCAAAAACAACATTAGTAGAAAGCATAGATGAAGTAACAGTAAAATTGATTGTATCACCCGAATAATAATAAACTGAATCACGACTTTCAGATAATGTCCAAGGTGCCATAGCAAAATATTTAATATATTCATTGGCTGGAACATTATTCCAAGATTCATCCCAATAGTTTTTCATAAGTGTTCCATAAAGCCAACCTCTATCATCTAAAACCTTATCTCCATCGAGATATAAAGCAATAAAATCATTCCCTTCCATATAATCATATGTATAAAATATTTTCCATTTTAAATTATTATTAGAATCATAATAATCTAAATTAGTCGCATATTCAGAACCGTTAGGCCCATGACTCATAAGATATAATCCATTGTTTTTATCAGTAAAAATATTATTAGGGTCAGTGGATATATTACTAGTCCAAAGCAAAGAGCCATCATCTATATCAATAGCTTCTAATACATAATTAGAATCAGCTGTAAATCTTAAACATAAAATAACACCATCACTACGTAATACATAATTTTTATATCCGTAATCTATCGAAATACCATAATCTTTTTCCCATTTTAAAGTCCCGTCAGAATTAATAGCATAAAGTTTCTTAGCACCAGCAGAAGAACTATAATTACCCAAATAAATTGTTCCATCGTTATCAACTACACCAGATTTATTTTCATTATTAGAAATATCTCCCACATCATAATGCCAAATTTCCGCTCCAGTGGTTGCATTTAAAGCATAAAGCTTACCTAATCCCGTATATTCATAATCATCATTCCTTGACTTCGTAGCCATATAAATCGTACCATCAGGTGCAACATTAAGCGGATTACTGAGATCAGAATAAACACTAGGATCAAATAAGCTAGTCCATTTTACGCTACCGTCTGGATTTAAAGCATAAACCGTAATATTAGAATTATCTATAGGACACCAAATAAAATAAATGGATCCATCATTCCCTATGGTAGCAGAATTAACACCATGACCGCCATTAGCTATAATATATGTCCATTTAATTGATCCGTCAGTAAGGTCTAATGCAATCAAAGCATCGTTAACAACATCATATTGATAAAGAGTACCATTTTGACTGATAGCTGGAAGACTAGAAGCTATAAAAAGTCTACTCCAATTTATTACTCCAGTATCTCTATCTAAAGAATAAAGATTATGATTCGGAGTCCACTCTAAAAATATTAAATCATTATTATACATTAAATTATAAAGATCGGTATTTGAAGTATCAAAAGCATGTACCCATTTGAAAGTTGAATAAATACTGGCATTTTCATATTCAGAATGACTAGTCCCTTGATGATTTATATTTTTAGTTGGCCATAATGAAGTGGCTAAAGTTTGTGCACTGAGATCTCCTTGTGTTTTAGTCCAAGAAACAACTAAATTATCTAAAGTTGGAGTGTAATTAGCATCTGTAGTAGTCATCGTAATTTTTAATTTAATCCTACCAATTTTACCAGTACTATTTGCAAGATCAGCTATAGTAGTTATTGGTATAACACTTATATCAATTGGAGAACTAGAAAAACCAGTACTATTACCAGGCACATCAGCATCAGAAAAAACATACCCACCAGAATCACAAATTTGAATTTTCAAAGTAGTACTGGCTGATGTTGCGGCGTCAAAAGTAACCGTTCCCCACTCTGCTATATTAGTCGGGGCGATTTCAGAAGTTAAAGCATAACCAGAACTTCTATAAGGAGCAACGAAACTACTTTGATTACTAGTATTAGTTAATTGTAATACATCAGGAGTTGTATCAACATTAACATAACTTCTAGTTGGTACTCCGGAATTATCACTAAAATCATCGGTATAAGTTCCAGCAGTCTGATCATATGCAGGAGCAGCTAAAACATTATCTAATGGCAATAAAAAAACCATTAATAAAATAACGAATAAAATTTTATTTATTTTTTTATTCATATTCATAAATATATTTAAAATGTACTTAAATTATACCTCAAAAAAATAATCAAATTCAATAGAAAGCTCTCTTTGAAAAATCTAAAAATATATCAACATCATTTAACCATAAATTCATCTCGCACTTTCATCCAAAGCTTTCCCAGATGATTCTCGCCATCTCTATTAGGCCCCCAACCCCAATATGAATCACGCCATGAATCCTCTATAAGTTCTTTATCACCAGATTGTAAAAGTTTCTTTTTAACATATGGATGCTGTTCCACCTTTGCTTTCAAAATTTTTTTCATAATATCCAATTTAACTCTATCCCAATCTTTTCTATATTTATCAGTATTGGCCCGTGCAAGCTTCAAAGCATCGTGAGCTGAGTGAGTATTTTGTATTTGTTCTTTCAAATTTTCATCTTCAAATTTTTCTGAATGATATACATGTTCTGAAGTCATATATAATTTCCCCTTCCATTCAATCGCAAAAGAAGAAAAATTAGAGAACACATAAAATTCATGTTCATAAAAGAAAATTTGTTTTTCCATATCATTTCCGTGCATACTAAAATTATATCAAAAAAACCATCTTAATAAAAGATGGCTTAAATATCTATGCTAAGATTATCGAAGCGCAGAGCATCGTGAACGACGTTAGAACTAAGGTTGTTGAAGCGGGGAAGATTTATGTGCCGGATTTAACGCCTTCAATATAAATCTTATAATAATCTAATAATTTATTAAAATCCTTATGCCTCCCCCATTCTTCAGATAATTTAACCCTTAAATCTTGATGTTCTTTGTACCCATAATCCGGTCTTGAAAAAAGATCTTTCATTTCATCGTTTAATAAAAAAGTTGATGCTTCTTGAAACCTCCCAAAATCCTTGGGGGCTAATTTAAGTACATCACGACAATAAAAACCGAAATTACGAATAAATTCTATATGCATAATCTCATGCCCTGCCACAACGTCCACATTTTCATCATCTATTCTAACCATAAAAGTTCTTGAACGAGTATCAAAAGGACAACTTCCGGCACTTGTTAAATATCCTATATAAACTACATCTAATGGTATTTTTTTATTTAAAATATCTTCCAAGCGCTTAAAATATTCGCTATCAATCTTGTCCCATGCTTCTTGAAATTGTTTAATTTTTTGATCAATTAAATCTTTTTTATTATCAAAATTATCTTTCAAAAACTTCTCTACTATAATACCCTGCTTTAGTGGGTCGGTTTCTTTTCTTATTTCACTTACCAATTCTTCTGGTAATTTCCCAAGTGGCCTTTTTAAATTATCGGGATCAAAAACTGGGGGGTTATTTATCACCCTCAAAACATTCTCTTTATCCCTATCTAAACTATACTCAAATTTAACGTGAGACATATAATGTTATCTAACTAAAATATTTTAACATATAACACATTTAAATAAAAGAAAAAGTCCCCTTAACGTCAAGGGGACTTAAAAATTATTACTTTTCATCACATGGGGTACGATCGCAATCGCATGACTGACCATAACAATCACAATCTGGTCCATGATTATCACAATCATCACATGTGTGGCAACAAGAATTACCTTGCTTTGCCATAAAATTGACAGATGTTTCAATAATGGAAAGAATTCTCGGATTTAACATTTTGATCACCTCCTTTTTCCGAGATTTTCGGACTGAAACAATTTTACAAATCAACGAACCTCTTGTACTATACCACTCTTTAATAAAGATTGCAATAGTTGATTAACCACATTAATTTTCAAATCATATTTTTCTGCTACTAAATTAACAGTGAAAATATCACAAGTTGAAAGGTATCTTAAAATAAAAACTGCATCTTTATTAAGAAATAACGTTCCACTGGGCACTGTTACAGTCGCTCCAAAACTCTCATTTCTTATTTTCAATTGAGGGTTTGTTTTTAATTTCATGATTAAAATAGATTTATCATTTTTATCAACGGCTGGTTGAATTTTCACATCTTCTGGTCCAGACATAAAAGGATCCTTCCCTTTAATATCCCCGTGATAACTCGCCTCCATTCTACAGCCCCCACTACAACGCCCTACAAATTCACAAGATTGGCACTCATCAGGAACATATTGAGCATCTCTCCAATCAACCATTTTCATCCAAATATCAAACATATTCTCTTTAAAAACATTACCATAAATCATATTAGCATGTGAGCATGGCCTCATATCGCCAGATGGACTAATGGTACAAGTGGTCACGCCGGCAGTACATTTATGACGAGCAAAATGAGAATATTTGGATAAATCACCAATTAAACACAATGGATAACATTCAAGAATATCCACGTTCATTTTTAATTCTTCTTTTATTCGAAGAAGCTCATTAAGACTACCCTGCAATTCATGCCTATTAAGAACTAAATCCTGAAAATTACGAGAATTTAATGCTGGTGAAGCTTTAGTAGCACAAAAAGTTGATACACCCAACTGTTTCATCAGTTCGGCCGTCTCATACAAATATTTAAGATTAAGCTTAGTAAGAACTGTATTTGAGCTTATTTGAAAACCAAATTTTCTGGCCATTTTAATCCCATTTATAGTTTTTTGCCAAGAACCATCACGGCCCGTAATCGAATCGTGAATCTCTTGAACACCACATAAAACAGAAACTAAAATATTTTTTAATCCGCTTTGTTTTAAAGCACGGGCCATTTCTTCGGTTAAAAGAGATAAATTCGAATTCAGCCCAACACGAATACCAGCAGATATCATTCTTTCAATTGCTCTCGGTAAAATATTCCAAAAAAGAAGCGGTTCCCCTCCGGTTAAAGTAACCGAGGCTACTTTTGCATCAATCAAGTAGTCAATGATTTTATTCATTTTCACTTCATCGAGATTATTGGCATGAAAAGGTTTTGTCTTATCACGCCAATGATTATAACAATGAATGCAGTTCAAATTACATGCCTCAGTAATTTCTATTTGAACAGAAATAGGTCCACATAAATTGCGATATTTCATAAATCACCCCCCATATTTATTTATTAAGTTTTTATCTGCTAATATTCTACTATCTTTATAAATATTTGTCAAATATAAAATTGATAGTTCTGATTCCCGAAAGGGTATAAAAAATACCCAGCATCAATACTGAGTACTTTTGGGTGCAGCCCTAACGGGAGTCGAACCCATGTTTTAGCGTTGAGAACGCCACGTCCTAACCACTAGACGATAGGGCCAGCAATTACATCATTCTAATCTCTTCCAAAACTTTTTCAAGCTCTATAGCATGAGAACCCTTTACCAAGATTAAATCTCCTTGTTTCATTTCTTTTTCCACTATTTTTTTAGCTGATTCACTATCATCAAAAACAAAAACAGATTTTTTATTTAATCCATTTTTTATAGCAACTTCTGCTATAAATTTAGAACGTGAGCCAATACAAAATAAAATATCTACTACTTCTGAAGCTATTCCACCAATTTTTTTATGCGCTTCTTCTGCATATTCTCCAATTTCTAACATATCTCCTAAAACAGCCAATCGTCTTTTTGCTGGTAAACTTTTTAAAGTTTCTAAAGCTGCTGTCATAGAAAGCGGAGAAGCATTATAACTATCATCTAAAATTAAAGTTTTCTTAACTCCATTAATTAATTTCATTCTTCCTTCTGGTGCTTCATATTCAGAAAGAGCATCACTAATTTCTACTAAATGTAACCCGAACATAATACCTACACCAATAGCTGCTGCCGCAGCATAAGCCTGTGGTTTACCAAATGTTTTATTTAATCTTACTGGCACAAAACTTCCTCCATACTGCACCTTAAAAGCAATTCCCTCTGGTTTACCGCCCTCAATTCTATATTCCATATTACCAATTTGTACATCAGCTCCATGATTAAATCCAAAGGAAAGAATTTTTGCTCTAGTTTTGTTTTTTAATTCCCAAACACGTTCATCGTCAAAATTTAAAATAGTAAATCCATCATCAGGCAATGACTCAATTAATCTCCCCTTTTCTCGAGCTACTGCTTCTGGACTAGAATAAAACTCTACATGAACCGGCACTTCACCAATAGCAGTAATCACACCAATTTTTGGTTTAGTTAAATTAGTTAAATATTTAATATCCCCCGGCCGATCAGCTGCTATTTCCAAAATTAAAACTTCTGGATAATTTTTATCTTTAATAACCAATCTCCAAAAACTTCTCCATAAAACTTTAAACCAAAATAAAATCCCTTGCACTTCTTGATAATCTCCTAAAATAGTCAAAGGAGTACCAAACTCATTATTAAAATTTTTAGCATTACGACGACATGTATATTCTTTTTTCAAAACACAAAAAATCGCTTCTTTAGTAGAAGTTTTCCCAGCACTACCAGTAATACCAATCACCGTTGGCTTATATTTTTTCAAAGTCAAAATTGCTAATACTTTTATTTTCCATTTTAATATTTTTTTACAAAGTTGGAGGAATTTCATAATAATTTAAAATAAATTGTGCTAATTCTTTAAATATTGGAATAACTGTAGCACCAGCTAAATCAGCATCTGGTTTATCTAATTTTATTAAAATAACAAAGCGGGGATTTTCTGCTGGAGCAAAACCAACAAAAGAATGAATAGTTTCATTTCCATATTCTCCGTTAGCATCTGGTACTTGTGCGGTCCCCGTTTTACCAGCCACTTGATAACCTTTAATAGTTGCTACCTGATTTACATCTACAGCATTAGTCATCATTATTCTCATTAAACGTGCTGTATCTTCTTCTATAATTCTAGTTTTTTCTTGTGGCTTAATAATTGTTTCATCTCCACCATCAGAACTAATTATCTTTTCTACTATATAAGGCTTCATCATTACTCCTTTATTAGCAATGGCAGAAATAATAGAAATTATTCCCAAAGGAGTAGCAGTAATACCTTGACCAAATGCTGCTGTAGCAAAATAAACATCTTGAAAACCCTTTAAATTATTTATATTACCCTTTACTTCTCCTGGCAAATCAATGCCAGTTTTTTGATTAATATATGATTTCAAAGCATATTGATAAAATAAATCATTGCCCATCTCTTTCTCCACAAAAACAACACCAGTATTCAAGCTTTTAGCTATCACATCAGTCATAGTTTGCCAACCATGAGCTTTTTTGTCCCAATTTTTAATAATTCGGCCATCTACTTTTACTTCTCCATTATCATAATATGATGTTTGAGGAGCTACTTTACCACTCTCTAAGCCAGCAGCCATAGTCATTACCTTAAAAGTAGAACCAGGTTCATAAGTTAATTGTACACTAGAATTAATAAATTTATCATTAGAATATTTAGAATAACTATTAGGATCAAAATTGGGATAATTTGCCATGGCTAAAATCCTTCCTGTTTTTGGTTCTATTACAATAACATTACCTTTTTCAGCTCCCCATTTTTCTGCTCCCTTTTTTAATAATTCTTCGGATTTTTTTTGAATATTATAATCAATGGTACTTACTATATCATAATTATTTTTATTAAATAAAATATTTTTTAAAGAAAGAAAAGAGAGAAATTCACTAAGACCAGACTCTAACGAAAGTTCATCATCATAATATTTTTCCAAGCCATATTGCCCATGAAAATTACTTACGTCATCTTTAACATAACCCAAAACTTGAGAAGCCATTTCTCCATAAGGATAATAACGACAAGTCATCTCATTTGTATAAATTCCCTCAATCTCTAAGTTTTCTATCTTCTGAGCTATATCTACATCTGCTTTTTTTAAAATTAACTCAAACAAATCGTTTGGCTTAGAAAGTTTTTCTGTTAGTTCTGCGACATTCAATCCAGTTATATTGGCAATAGCTTCAGCAACGATGGATGGATTTTTTATTTCATCTGGCACTGCATATATTTGAGGAAAGTCTTTATTAATAGCCACTGGAATTAATTCTTGCTTTTTATTTTGAAAATAAATTTTACCTCGTAAAAATTGCCATTCATTTTGTTTATATTGAGTTTGGGTGATAGCTTGAGCAGAAAATTTATCGTAATTTAACACTTGTAAATCAAAAAATCGGCCAATACAAACACAGCCGAATCCTAAAAAAATTAAAAAAATAAAGTACATTCTCCAATTACTGAGAATGTCTTTACAAAAATTCTTAATTTTCCTGATTTTTAACCGCATTGAAACCAAGTGGAATTATATTTTCTTTATTAATAGTGAAGTATTTCGGTTGTGATACTTGTATTAACCCATAATCAGCAGCTATTTTTTCTAAATTAACCGGAGCATTAATTCTACTTAATTGTATTTTTAATTCAGCATTATTTTCTTCTAAACGCATTATTTCTTTTTCTTTGCTTTGAATATCTAAACGAGAACTATTTTCACCAACAGATAATAAAACGTTCATTGATATCACAATTATAATTATACAAAATATTCCTACATTAAACCATTGGATAAATGAAAATTTTTCCGATTCTTTGGGAATATTAATAGAACGAGTTGCGACTCTTGCTGTATTGAAATGATTATTGCGATAGCTAATGACTGTCATTTAAATTTTTTGGGCAACTCTTAATTTTCCAGAGCGAGCCCGAGGGTTATTTAAAATTTCGACTGCTGCCGGAGTTACCGGCTTTTTTGTTAATATTTGTAAAACGCTTTTATTATCCCTAAAAAAGTTCTTAACTATCCTATCTTCTAAAGAGTGGAAGCTTATAACCGCTATTTTGGCTCCAGAACTAATCATTCTTAATGCTGCTTCTAACCCCTTTTGAATGGTATTTAATTCATCATTAACCGCTATTCTTAAAGCTTGAAATGTTCTAGTAGCTGGATGAATTCTGCCATGATGATAAAAATTAGGTGTTGATTTTTCAATTATCTTTACTAAATCAAAAGTATTTTTTATTGGTTTTTCATTTCTCGCCATCACTATTCCTCTAGCAATTTGTCTAGAAAATCTTTCTTCGCCATAAAGTTTTAAAATTTTTTCCAATTCATCTTCTGGCCAATTATTAACAATGTGTTCTGCTGTTAATAAACTATCAGAACCAAAATTCATTAATAACGGCTCGTCTTTGAGAAAAGTAAATCCTCTACCAGCTTCATCAATATCCCGAGAACTCATTCCTAAATCAAAAATTATTCCAGAAATTTCTTTAAATTTCTTATCGTCAGCAATAATTTCTAAATTTTTAAAATTATCGTTAGCTAATATTAATCTATCCCCAAAAGCGTGTAATTTACGATGCGCTATCTCCAATGTCTCTGGGTCTAAATCAATTCCTAAAACCTTTCCCGCAGGAGAAGTTTTTTGAAGTAAGGCCAAAGTATGACCTCCTTCACCCAAAGTTGCGTCAATAAAATTTTCATTTTCCTTTGGATCTAAATAATTTATTGCTTCACTTAGAAGAACTGGTAAATGCATTTTTGAAAATTATAAATTAAAAATTGAAAATTATAATTATTTTATATCCCCATATCACTTAATTGTTCTGCAATCTCTACTGCATTCTTTTCTGTTCTTCCTCTATATTCTTTCCAAGTTTCTTCATCCCAAATTTCAATCTTATCGTATAATCCAATAACAATCGCTTTTTTATTTAAAGAAGATGTTTGTCTTAAATTTTCCGGAATTAATATTCTGCCCTGATTATCTAATTCCACTTCTGCTGCTTGTGAAAAGAAAGAACGATTAAAAGCACGAGCATCTGATTTAGCGGTTGGTAAATTTTTTATTTTTTCTGCAAATGATTCCCAACTTTTTCTAGTATAAATAGAAAGGCATTTTTCAATTCCTTTATTAATGATCGCGCCTTCTTCTAATTCTTTTCTGAATTTTGAAGGAATAGCCAATCTCCCTTTAATATCTAAATTGTGTTTAAATTCTCCGATGAACATGTCAATAGTTTTTTATAAATTTTGAACGAAGTGAAAAAATTTATTTAAAAAACATTCATCTTGATAGAAAAATAAAATATTTTTTTATCAGGACTACATCTATATTTTTATCTGAATACAATATAAATAAAATAAATTTTCATCCAATTTCACATCATTTCTATCAAATCTATCGTTTTTGAGTTATCCCCAAATGCCCTACCTTATCCCCATAGTTATCCACAATTCCCCACTTCTCTATTATAGTACACCACTAAATAAAAAAATGAAAGTGGATAAAGGGTTTTTGAACCACTATATTCTCCACTAACCCAAAAAACTAAAAACCCGCCTTTTCAGCGGGTTTACTCAAATATCACTATTTTTATACCCTTACTTATCCACTAATTATGCACCAAGCACTATTTAAGATCATTAATATCATCATTTCCATCAAGAATAGCCCAAACTTCATCAGGAATCTCCGGTACTGTTCTAATTGGGCTAATTCCCGGATATCTCCACGTACTAATGATTCTTAATTTCTTTCCAAAATTATTT
>Ga0208958_1003425_pt1 | contig 12338 bp, 8 predicted proteins | sample RifOxyB1_FD_184032 | JGI IMG/M metagenome (GOLD analysis project Ga0208958, IMG submission 184032) | Soil microbial communities from Rifle, Colorado - Rifle Oxygen_injection B1 (SPAdes) | ecosystem: Environmental > Terrestrial > Deep subsurface > Rock core/Sediment | place: Rifle, Colorado...
GTTAATCCCGGAATGAGGCCCAAAAACCGCTTGTCCCTTGAGGACGTTTACGCGGTCACGTATGGGACGCTGCTTTCTCTACATTGTCTGTTGAGCATCCCGTCCAAGAAAGCCGATAAGGCTCGAACATTCAGGAAAATAGCAGCGATTGAGCCCATGGAGCTGTTAGTGACTATTGCCCTAAAAGGCGATTTCCCTGAATGTACTTCGGTGTCGTGTCAACCTGAGCACCATAGCGCTTCTCAATTAGATCGAAAAATTTCGCAAACTTCTCTGGATTCATCTCATAAATATTGCGGAATTCAGGCAAAAGCTCAAACTCAAGCTGTGCGACAAAAGGCGTTTCCTTTCCTCGAGCAGAACTAGCGAATCGATCTACGGTCAAAAATCCGATTTTCTGATATTCAGATATATTCCTCGTGAATTTGGCGGCACCGACGATCTGGTTCTCGATTTTCAAGCCAGTCCTCCACACAACATCCATCCCGTATCGAATATTCGAGACCATTATCGAGGGATATACTTTTTCCTCAATAGGATTGCCTCTGATTTTCTCCACGAGTTTAGCGATAATAATATCGAGTTGTTCCTTTGAGGTAGATGGATCTAATGGCACCATGTACTCCAGCCGAGATGTAAAAAGACCATTAGAGGGTTGAGTGACCTTCAAAAAAACAGAACGTCCTGTAATTTGCGTGGATACCTCTCCGCTGGACGTGAATGGTCTCCAAGTTTTCACCCGCACGGCAATGCGAGCTCTTTCGAGTTCCTTGGTGGACGTATCGTAGTAAACGGATTCTTCATGCTGTCGACCGACTGTGTATTTAACAAGTGCTCCGTTTCCATCGCCGTCTGTTGGCCCATTCAATATTTGAGTCTTGCCTGCAACTTCTTCGGTCAAAGTATCATGCATAAGCTTCAAACTCTCTGGCCGAGGACCATTCAGATGGAAATGCTTGGCATCCGTCTTGAGTGGATAAAGCGAAAGATTCGTATCGTAGGTAGGCCGGAGTCCTGGTGCCGAAGCTCTCTCATCAATATAGAATTCGTCCAAAAGATCGGCAACAAGATCCCGTTGAGAATCAATTCTCTTTCGAATCCTCACCCACTCTTTCTGAGCTGGATCAAAATAGGACCGCTCTTCGGCTAAATCCACGGGCAAGCCTGAAGGCAAATTCACTCGCCTCTCGAACTCCTCTTGGAAGTGGCCCTTCACCGTTTTGCCAAAGACATCCAGCGCAAATTCCTGGCCAGAATGATTCGTAATGACTGCTTCACGGCCCGCCTGATCGAAAACGCCCATGAGGGCCCTTAGCCGTGAGAAACAGGACTCCTTCGCGAGGGACTCGGAAGATAAATAAATCGTAAGCAGTGTAAAGGCCAATAACATAACTCTATTTTATCACAATTACGCTACACGGACCTTCCTCAATCGATGCAGGCTGGCATAAGCAACTATTTAGTCAAAACAATTCCGTTAATAAGAGCTCTGTCGACCTTTCCACTAAACCCGATTTTCAACATGCCATTCGAAACGGTCACCGGAAGGGCCACTACTAATGCGGTATTTCGGCCTGCTCTTGCGAACAGATCCAAATTACTGAGCACCGTCGCCCCCTGTACGGTTACATTGAATACCCGCTTTCCTATCGCGGTCGCAGTGGGTTCAGCAAACCGGAGCTTCAAAACGTACGATCCATTCGCTACCGGGATGGCATAGCTGAAAAGATACCCGTGTCGGTAACTCTGATAGAGTACATCATCCACAGTATTGGCGATTGATGAGGTGGTTTTAACTGCCCCGCCGCCTGAGGAGTAAACATCTGCTTTATATTGAATTCCATAGGAATCCCTGAATGTCGGACCGCCACAATTGATTGCCGTCACAACCACGCCGGTTTGGGACTTAACGAATGTTGCCGCAATCGAGTGATTGGCAGTAATTCCAGTAAAGGTATAGCTACTCATAGTTCCAATGGAGGTTCCATCTACTTTAACGTCCGAGATGGCATAACCAGCACTGGGTGTGATGGCGAAAATCTGACTGCCTCCGGAAGAAACAGCTACTGCTCCAGAAGGAGAAATTGTGCCTCCAACTCCGACGGAAGCGTTAATAGAATGCATGGCCGAAGAAAGCACAACGCTTCTGCTCAGGCTTGCTGAGACGTTTCCCGCAGCGTCTTTGGCCCAACAGTAAGCCGTACGGGTTCCTGTACCAGAAAAGGTGAAGGAAGCGGGAGGCGTTGCTAACCAGCCACTTGCTCCCGCTAAAGGCGCGGTAGAGCTTTGAGTAATCATGTAGCCCGTAACCCCGACTGCATCCGAAGCTATAAATGAGCTAACAGGTACCGTTAATGACGTCGAAGTTGCAGGCATAGAGAACGCGCTGATAACAGGTGCCGTGGTGTCTAGAACGGCAGCTTGGGGTACAAATACAACGTCCCGGAAAAAGTTAGTGTTCTGAAAAGGATTGTTCGGGTAAGTGCCGGGATTGGCGTAAACACCATTTGCATTATCCGCAATGGAACTTAAATTCCCACTCGTAAAAACACTCGCGAGTCCACCGCTTGTCATTGCGGCATACGCGTTTGCATTCACTGATACGAGATAAATTGTGTCAGCCTGAATGATGAGCGGAGAGGCAAGAGTTGCAACTTGCCAGCCCGATGCTGATTCGTTTACGAAAGCGGCACTTGCGAGCTGACTGCCCGATGAGGCTAACCAGATTCTGCCGATGTGCGCGCCGGTCTCACTGGCGGCTTTGTAATATCGAATCGCATGGATTTTTCCTGCAACAGAACTCTTGAATTTCATTCCAAGCTCGTACGAAATTCCTTCGGTAGTCGCGTTCGGTTGCGCAGGAATTTGCGTTGAGAATAGCGACTGACCACCTGGAATGACCGTGGCTGTAGGAGTCGGAGTGGGAGTGGGTGTAGGAGTCGGGGTCGAAGTCGGAGTCGGCGTTGGAGTTGGAGTTGGTGTTGGAGTTGGTGTTGGAGTCGGTGTTGGTGTCGGAATTGGGCTGCCACCGATTACGTAATTTGTTGGAATGTCTGTTGATGAAATTACGAGATCGTCTACTGCAAACCATTGGTTCGTAGCGCCAGAGAAGTGATTATTCGAATTTCCGCCAATTATTACTCGGTTAAATCCATGTGCTGCTGCCGTTGGTGTTTGACCTTTAACCCAAGGGACGTTGGTTACATTATTCACTAAAACTCCGTCCAACCACATGGTTTTGATCCCATTCGCAGCACCCGCAGCCGAATTGAGCTTTGCTCGGTATTTAACAGTGTGCCACGCGCCATCAGAAATATTGATGTCGTTTGGGGGCAAAACAGTAGGGGATTCTGTGGTTTGATCGGTATGACTTGAATGCAAGTAAAACTGCGGTTTGGGATACCAGGTCGAATTAAAATAAATACCTGGCACAAGATCCGGCAAGTTGTACTGGAAGAAGTTAAAAGCTTGCAGTGAACCTACCTGAACTTCTTCCCCGAAGTGCGCAATATGGCCAAGCTTTTGCTGGGATCCCGCTTGCCAAGCCCAACCCGGCTGGAAGCGAACTTTCATTTGCACATAAATATCCGCTAAACCATTATTTTTGCCAAGATACACTCCAAGCAATGAATCAGATCCCCATCCGCCACTGCTTGAGGGTCCGCAGGGTTCATACCACATAAAGTAAGACTTCCCTGAACCACCATAGGGCGAAAAACCAGGTGCATCCGACAAATCACTGGCACTTCCAATATGCTGAAGGCTCTTAGTTCCGCACATTGGATCGTATCTGCGATAATCATTAAAGGGAGCAGGTATGGCACCTTGGGGTGCAGCACAAGCGTTCGCGCCACCTTCTATAGGAATGTTATTAAAGCAAGATCCGTAGCCGATTGGATGCCACGTTGGAAGGTTATCGAAGTTGTTTTCGAATACAACCCCCGCAAACGAGGGTTGAGCAAGAGCTGCAAGAAAAATCACAATAGGCCATTGCTTTAATAAAAAAACCCCCATATTGCCCCCTTTTTATGCGCACAATGAGTCGTACTTATAATTGTACTTTACTATGACAGCACGGCAACCTTTGATGATCTATTTGCAATCTGTCACAAAATACACGCCACTCAGAGTTGTCGTAGCTGTGGCAATTAGAACAGTTTAGAGAAGTCCGGGATTGCGGCGCTCTACGGCCCGGATGAAGGCCTCGCGGAAGTCTCCTGGAACCTTATAAAGCGCCAGATAGTCGAGAGCTTCATGAGAAATACCCTTCAGGTCCATATACCGAAGTAGGTAATTCACCTGATTCATCAGCAAAGAATTATTCACTCGGAGAAAAAGATGGGCGTTGATCCCGGTCTGATAATAATCAGCAATTGTATTTAAAATCTCGCGATTCGATTTGCCAGGGCAGCTGCGCAACAGACAATTTTCAATCTCCTTCATCAGATCACTCATTCGATCGAGATAAAGCTCCTGATAATAGAAACGCGGGTACTTGTGTTGAATGGTTTCATGTGAATTGAAATTTTTCGGCATGACCAGCTTGGGATCTATATTTTTGGCTTTAGCTTTTTCCGCGATTTCAGGAAACCAGAGTTCCCACGTCTCTCCGTTTTTGGGAAAAGGTTCAGGCAAATTCGGTGGTGGAATAAGATCGGGGCCCGGACCAAGCCATTCAATGCCTGGGTGTGAGGGAGAGGACTTACGCAAAACAAGTGTCGCCTCCGAAAGAACTAGGTTGCCTTGCTGATGAATAAACGTGCCTGCATCTCTTTGTACTCTGGCAGGAAGGTCCGACTTAAACGTTGGGATCGTTGTCCCTACATAGATGGAGCCTGCCTTTTCTCCTTTTACCAGCAGAAGGTGTTCTGCCTGCAATTCGTCGCGAAGTTTTGAAGAAAGCTGGCCTGAGCGAAATAGTTTATCAAATCGGCGTACAGCGGCCGCGCTGTTTCGCAGATAGGCTTGGAATCCGCGCTCTAGTACGTGTTCAGCAGTCGCTTCATAGGGGGTGCGCACGGTTTCAAGAACCCAATCCAGATTTTCCGGCTTCATTTCTTGCAGAAACGCGGGCGGCCGCGCAGCTTTATTCGTGCGTAAAACAAAAGTGCCCAGTTTTCGTACGACACAGGTGATTGCCTCGCTATCTGCGGGCCAGCTCGCCCCAAGAACGAGAGAGAAGCTGAGAAAGAATGTCGTGAATCGAAGGACACGCGTCATCACATTCTTATCGGACGAGTAGAGTGTTTTTTGCAGCCCTTTTGTAGCAACAAAACACCTTAGAGAACAAGAGCTTGAAATGATCTTTAGCTACCGATTTGCGAAATTGATCAAAATTGACAGAAATTTATTTCACCCTGACAATACTAAGTACATTAGGCCTGCTATTAACGGAGGATTTATGAACCGCGTCATCCTATGTCTCTGCCTAGCTCAATTTGTATTTCCAGCGACTTCGTTCGCGGAAGATCCTCGAGGTCTCATTGCAGAGACCCGCGTCGTTGCCGGAATGGTACCTCATCCGGAACAATATCCCCAGGGGATCCGGATTTTTAAAAACGGTAAGGTGGAACGATACATAGGCACCCAATCCAAAGTGATTGCGACCGTAAACGCAGAACGCGTCACTGCTTTAGTCTCAGCAATCGATGCGCTGCGGACAGGCCCTCTGGTTGATCCGGCGGAAGGGGAACCCACCTACTGTACTGATGTCCCCTCGACTGAGTACATCGTAACCAAAACCTCAGGCGAAAAAATTGTAATTCAGCGCGAAGCCAGTTGTCACGTTTATGGCTTTATGGATTCAAGAGCCGATAAATTTATCAAGCTGCTGCTCGGGTTCGTCAGCTTGGGCTTTTATCTCTAAAATATCACTGAATTGTTTTGAGCAAAAATCGCGCATGCAACTATGCTGACTGAGGATCTCCTTCAGGAGACCTCAACGTGCGAGGTCGATCAACACTGAAATGCTTGACAGCCAACTCGAGTTTGCGTGACCTTCGGCCAGAACATTTGGAGAGGCGCTTATCGGTAGAATTAAGGAAAACTTTAAAAAATGGGCTGAAATTTCGAAATTGTCGCGTTCTCGTCAAGAATCTGAATTGTGAACAAGTGCCAACCTCTTTAGTTACTTATATTTATTCGGTTTTCGCCCGATAATAGTAGTAATGGCTTACTGCATTAGGCGTACGTGCGCGATCAGCCTACTTAGCCTGATCGGGGTTTTCTCGCGAGGCTTCTCCGAAGCAAGAGAGCAGCAAAAGGCCGATGAGGCTCTTTTAGATTTTGAGGTGAGACTATGAAAAATATAATTCTGATAATAGGGGTTATAAGTCTTCACATCTTCTCCGGCTGTAATCCGCTGGGCAGCGGAACCGACATGCCGCAACGCTCGCCTTTCGGTGCGCAGTCGCAGTCGACTGCTTCTACAGCGCTCGCAAATTGCTTGGATGAAGCATTTAATCCGGCGGAATGCACCACAGTGACGGGACGATACGTGAGCTCGATCGCCGGCGCTGATATTACGGCATGGACCAATGCCGGCGGCACCCCGGCTATCTCAGCATCAATTCCGACGGGTTTCTATTCCGGGAAATCCGTCAGTTTCAGCGATTCTAATCTCGTAGCCAGTAAAATCGTGAACGGTATTACAATTTTTGGCGTCACCGGTACTGCGGGAGCCGAAGCTCACTCTTCTTGCACGGCCGCGAATCAATCAGGCTGCGTGGCAACGACGACCTTTAAGACCCAAGCCGTGCCAGCCACGCCCGCGGCAGCAACCGATGTCCTCTCTACTAAACAATTCTACACAGGTGGGGCAATAGTAACGGGAACCATGGTCAATCGAGGAACTCAAAATTTTACTCCGAATACGACTAATCAGTCGATTACAGCGGGCTATTACGCCGGCGGAACCGTTTCGGGTGATACGGATCTTATCGCCGCAAACATCAAAAGCGGCGTGGATATTTTTGGAGTAGTTGGGACTGGAGTGCTATTGACCGGAACAGCTACAAGCCCGGCCACCACTTCTGATATTGCCACAGGTAAACAAGCATGGAACAGCTCAGGTGTTTTGATGACTGGATCAGGCGCGGCCGGTGGAACAATTTTACTTTCTGACATGTACCGCGACAGATTGACCACCGCTATGACCCAAGGTACTGAAACCGGAACCTACGCGGGAACAGGGGGGCAAGATCTGCCCGCGGGTTACCGAGACATTCCCGACACAACAAAAGACGATGATGGATATTACGCTTCCGGGAATACTACTTCGCAAGTAGTTGCCGCAGCTCGCCCCTCAAACGATTGCGGAAAAACTCAGGGCGTACTCGCTGAGCGAATAGCTGAATGCGCCAGCCTCAATCCAACTACGTCAACTTGGGATGGGGCGACCAAAGCTAATGCAGGTCAAGCGGTGTGGAAACTCGTTACGCGCTTCGGAGCAGGGAAAGAAGTATGGCAGGACACAAGGACAGGCCTCTTATGGAGTTCAATAGTAAAGGTAGGCGAAAGCTGGTGTAAGGCCGCTGGAAATGCACAAGCAGGAGACGCCTATTGCACCGATGTTGCTCATCAACCAGATTTATCTAACGTAGAAAGCTGGTGCGCTGAAGTTGGACCGGCGGCGTATTATCAGCCCGTAACTGGCTCAGGCGAAACCTGGACCAACGGGACTTACTCAGTGGCCAAGGGCGGAATGGGCAAAAAAGCTGCGGGGGGTACCAACGCGCTATCGGTACGCTGGCGTTTACCCAACGTCTACGATTATCAACAAGCCAACATAGACGGTATTCGGTTCGTAATGCCCGATATGGTGGCGAGCGCCGGTGATACGGTATATGAATGGACAGCAACCGTGACCGGTTCGAACACTGTATATGCATACGTGTTTGGCAGTGGTCATGGAGAAATAATAAAGAAGAACAGAGCTGACATTACGAGTTATAGCGTCCGCTGCGTGGGTCGCTAAGGCTTAGTTGGAGCGTATATGCTGCTGCTCGGGTTCGTCAGCTTGGGCTTCCATCTGTAAAAATATCACTGAATTGTTTTTAGCAAAAATTCGCGCAGACAACCGTGTTGGCTGAGGATTTCCTTCAGCAGGCCGCGGGTATCCACATAAGAAAATTGATTATCCTTCAGAAGTCGCACAGCTAATTCCGTGAGATCGGGGTTTATCTTGTATTCGGTCTTGAAACGCTCGATAAATGCGTTTCGAACAGCTTTATGTGGGCTACGTAACCCTGCCTCTTGCACCATGGGAAGGGTTCCATAACGATCATCACCTGCCATCGATATCAAATCCCAGGCAACCTTGATTTCCGGATCTTTTAATCCTCTGCAAAGGAGTTCGATTTTCTTGTTTTCAGCCTCGGGCATGCTCCAGTTTTTCAAACTTACGACCGCCGCATGGCGCATATCTTCGTCAGCATTGCTCATTAATTGCTCGAAAAGTTCTAATGCACGAAGATCTTTCCGACTCCCCAATGCCCGTACTGCTGCGATACGAACGTCACTCACCCGATCGTTAAATGCTTTCCTGATGAGTTCAAACGATTCCGGGTCCGAACGTTGTCCGAGTGCATTTACAACCGAGGTGCGCACCTCAAGGCTCTCGTGACCCAACGCGAATTTTAGAAGGTTTATAGATTCCGGTGAAGTCCACCCATCCAGTGCTGATGAAAACCGCGAGCTCAAACTCAGCCCCTTCTTGATTACCGGAAGCCATTCTCGTTCTTTTCGAGCCGAAAGATGGCTGCCGATAATATTAATCACATCAATATCGGGTGGTGGAGTAGAACTCAATATCGTCAGAACTTGCTTGGCTGCGTCCGGATGCCGATGGCTGCAGAGAGCAACGCTAGCGCTTTTAGCTACGCTTTTGTCTGTTTTCAGCTTCTGAACAAGCAAGGAAAGGGACTTCGGGTCATCTCGTCCTTCGAGTGCCCGGATTGCGATGTTTTTTGATTCTGGACTGCCTTCGGAAAGCAGTGCTTCCATCTGCTCAACGAAAGGCTTATCTGCAAATTTTTCAAGTTCCCGGGTTATACCATGAGGGACCTTCGCCCATTTCTCGTCTAAAGGAGCCAGCATTTCGGCGCGATGCCGATTGATTGCTTGGGTGTCGCCCTTACGCCAGGATTCTGCGACACGATGGCCCCAGTCCCAAGGCTTGGATTTTTGTGCATCGAATGCTTCTCCCGCATTCACGTTATCGTAATTATGTTTTACGTTTGATTCAGTAATTTCTACGCCACCGAAGTCGACGGCGGAACCAAAGTAGGAAGATTGCATTTTTCCAAAGTTGTCTTGGTAAATTTCACTTGGAACCGAAAGTCCGTACTGTCTTCCGAAATGCGCTTGGCGTCCATAGAGGGCTGCGGGAATTTTTACATCCCCAGGTTTCAGAATATCGACAGGAAGGGCAATGATAAAATAGGATTCGACAGTTTGCAGCCGGGTTCCATGTGTTGCGTTATGAATATCAAACAACCTTTGTGCGGCCTGTTGCCTGGTCATTTCGGCAATCGCTTCCCCCAAAGACATGAGTCCATCGGAGTGATCGAGAGCTCGAACACGATTAAGTGCTTCGAGGTTGCCTTGAGCATTTCGGTACTCGTTGAGCAGGTAATTGACCGCGGGATTTTGTTCGTAATGTCCTGTTCCCTTTACGTCAACCATGCCTGATTTCAAGCCTGTTTGCATAACGGCTGCTCTCTTGTATTTATGAGTTTCACCGTATCCCACAGGACAAATCCCCAGTTTCGATTTCCCAGGCGAGGCCGGAATCGGAGTATTACGAATTCCACTGAGCTTGGATTGAATTTTACTCACATAAGCGAATTCATCGAGAATCCATTGTTCGATTTGCCAGTCAGAATATTTGCGCACTTCGGGAAAATCTCGTTTGATCGCCTCGAAATCCGCCCAAGCCACTTTTGCACCTTGCACGCGCTGCATTTCGTTTCGGATAACTTTATCGCCGTAGTCGGACACGCTTTTGGGGCGATAGATTTCGTTAGCGGAGGCAAGGTGCCAAAACGAAAGGCAAAGTAATAAATAAGATCCGAGCCTCATCTTCCTTTATCGGAATGTGCTCAGTTTTTTATTAATTCCGCCTAATTAGCAAGTTCCCGCTTCCGGTTCTCATGGAAATCCTGATTTTGGGATCAGCAGATGGGGGGAATTCATTAATGAGCTCTCCGCTTCCTGCCCAGAATTCAGCCAATACCGTTGAATAATGCGGCAAGCCAATGGTTGCATTTCCACTTCCTGTTCTGAGATTGACTCTACCGTGATCGGGGCATTGGTCGAACCGAAGCGCGATCTCGCCGCTGCCGGACCTGATATCGGCATTACCGATTAAACCAACAGCCCATAAATTTCCGCTACCAGCCCTCCCCTGAAGTTCCGTGATTTCGGCATTTATTCGAATATTCCCGGATCCGTTTTGATACTCAATTGACCCTGCCGTGTCATTGATTTCGATATTGCTGCTGCCATTGTTGATTCTTAGCGCAACATTTTTGGGCCCTTTGACTCTGATTTGAGTGAAACACGGGTGATAATTCAAATCCGGGGCTTTAGAGCCACTTTCAATAATCAACACCGAATCAACTAACTCCGCTGAAGTCACACAGTGATCGTCCGAACCTGGTTTTACGAACGTAACCGTGGTTGGCCCGGAGGTCACTCCGACCTGAAGATCGCCTGCCCCGTTATTCACTTTGATGGATTTAATTTTTGAAGTGTCAAACTGGATCGTTTCTTCGATGGCAAATGCAGATTGCGGCGCAATCGCCGACACTGCAATCAAACAAATAAGTCCCTTCATCACTGGTTTCATTTTAATCCCCGTCATTATTTTTAGATTTTGTTTGCGTTCATGCTATGAATTCCACCGGTGCGGGAATGCCAGTTTCGTTCCAAATCGTTTTTAATAAGAACACCTCTAATCTCAACGATTATGTGTCATAAATCCAGCTTCACATGATTACAACCGATCTAACGAATACTTTTGCCAGCTCCAGTTGCCAAGCGTGCCGCATTGCGCTATGAAAAGACCCGAACAAGGAAAACTTAAATGAAAAAATCAGATTTTCGATTCTGTTATTAGGATCTGTGCTCGGTCTCATAGGAGCGGGATGCAATCTTCCAGAGATCACGCTTGCGAGAATGAACGCCAAAGTGGATCCAAGCGTGAAGAAGAGTACGCGTGCCTTGCTGGTTGAAGATGTCAGTCGGCTCGCTTCAGTTGAGTTTAAGACCGAAGATGGAACCTACTTCGATGCAATTTTCGGGGGCACCAATTCCACTCATGTTCTGAGTTATCTTGACGAGCGGATCAACTACATCATTCCGGAAAAAGGAAAAATTGATTCGCGCTTGGTCGCACTTCGCGACTCGCTTATCGATGGCACAAGTTCCTCGGCAAAGGTCAAGACCATGGCAACGAATATAGGAACTGTTCTCTGGATGGTTAAGGAAGCATCGGCCCCGCAACAAATTGGCTTCCGTTTTGGTGATCGGGTTCTCGAACTTGATTCCTCGCACGTGGGCATTATCCAGCTTGGTGCAGGTTACAAAGAGAAATTCGCTCCTTCGATTGTTCGTCAGTCAACGCTCATTCACGAAGCCCGTCACTCAGATTGCACGGGCGGCATTAAACGTTCTGTTTTGGACGATTTGCTTAAAGGAATATTTCCAGAGAATTCTTCTTGCGGTCACCTGCACGTAAAATGCCCGGCTGGCCACGACTATGCTGGTTACATGGCGTGTGACAAGGGAGCATGGGGCGCTTATGCAGTTGAAGCCGTTTATGGGTCCGTAATTTCAAAAACGTGTACCAACTGCTCCGAGACTGAGAAACAAATAGCCTTGATTTCTGCATTGGATTCCGTATCTCGTGTTCTCGTTTTGGACGATATGCTTGCAGGTCGCCTGGGCCCACCAGATATGACCAGTTCGGGCGTTATTGAGTAAAGGTCTGGCCGGTGGGCTCTCGAACTCAAACGAAGCTTATAATCGCGTCGTCTATGATAGCCGCGGTTTTAGGTTTCCTGGTGTGGTACTCACCACAGGAACGTACGGCACTTCCGCCGGACAGTGTGAAGACGCTTCCCTCCACGAACTCGTCTGAAGCAAGTGCGACTCATGTTTCAGCAGTGCCCTCGTCAGTTCCGGAAACCGCTTCAACTTTGATCGAGCCGCCAAACCTGGACGAAGTTCGAGACGAAGTGGAGGAAGACCCTCATCATACTCCGCCATCGCTGATTCTCTTCGCCCGGAACCTAGCTATGCGAATGGAGAAACTCGAACTTTCACAAAATATAGGC
>Ga0208958_1003426_pt1 | contig 12337 bp, 9 predicted proteins | sample RifOxyB1_FD_184032 | JGI IMG/M metagenome (GOLD analysis project Ga0208958, IMG submission 184032) | Soil microbial communities from Rifle, Colorado - Rifle Oxygen_injection B1 (SPAdes) | ecosystem: Environmental > Terrestrial > Deep subsurface > Rock core/Sediment | place: Rifle, Colorado...
CGTGACCTTCGATCAGGTCTATGAGGCCTATCGCCATCAAGTGAAGGCGCTGAACGAAGGCGGCGTCGATCTCTATCTGATCGAGACCATCACCGACACGCTGAACTGCAAGGCCGCGATCAAGGCCATCAAGGACCTGGAGGACGAGGGCATGGACGCCCTGCCCATCTGGATTTCGGGCACCATCACCGACCGCTCGGGCCGCACCCTGTCGGGCCAGACCGCCGAGGCCTTCTGGAACAGTGTGCGTCACGCCAAGCCCTTCGCCGTCGGCTTCAACTGCGCCCTGGGCGCCGACCTGATGCGCCCCTTCATCGCCGAACTGAGCCGCGTCGCCGACACCCTGGTCGCCGCCTATCCCAACGCCGGCCTGCCCAACGCCATGGGCCAGTACGACGAGGAACCGCACGAGACCGCCCACTTCATCGAGGAATGGGCGGCGTCGGGCCTGGTCAACATCGTCGGCGGCTGCTGCGGCACCACGCCGGATCACATCAAGCACGTCGCCGAAGAGGTCGCGCCGCTGAAGCCGCGCGCCATCCCGGAACGCCCGGTGGCCTTGCGGCTCTCGGGGCTTGAACCGTTTGAGATGGTGGCGTGATGGCTACCTTCACCCGCTCATCCCGGCGAAAGCCCGGACCCAGTTCTCTGGGCGATTGCCATCAACGCGATGTCATCGTCTTCAATCCCAAACACCGTGCCTCCCAAAAGCACTGGGTCCCGGCTTTCGCCGGGATGAGCGGAGTTTTTGCGTGAGACCCACCTTCATCAATGTCGGCGAACGAACCAACGTCACCGGCTCGGCCAAATTCCGCAAGCTGATCGTCGAGGGCGACTACTCGGCCGCGCTCGACGTCGCCCGGCAACAGGTCGAGGCCGGCGCCCAGATCATCGACATCAATATGGACGAGGGCCTGCTGGACGGCGCCGTCGCCATGCGGACCTTCCTGAACCTGATCGCGGCCGAGCCCGACATCGCCCGTGTGCCGGTGATGATCGACAGCTCCAAATGGGAGGTGATCGAGGCGGGCCTGAAGTGCGTCCAGGGCAAGCCCATCGTCAACTCGATCAGCATGAAGGAGGGCGAACAAGCCTTCCGCGAACACGCCGTCAAATGCCTGCGCTACGGCGCCGCCGTCGTGGTCATGGCCTTCGACGAGGTGGGCCAGGCCGACACCGCCGCCCGCAAGATCGAGATCTGCACCCGCGCCTATAATATCCTGGTCAACGAGGTCGGCTTCCCGCCCGAGGACATCATCTTCGATCCCAATATCTTCGCCGTGGCGACGGGGATCGAGGAGCACGACAACTACGCCGTCGACTTCATCGAGGCGGTCAAGGTCATCAAGGCCACCCTGCCCTACGCCCGCATCTCAGGCGGCGTGTCGAACGTCTCGTTCAGCTTCCGCGGCAACGAGCCGGTGCGCCGGGCCATCCACAGCGTCTTCCTGTACCACGCCATCAACGCCGGCATGGACATGGGCATCGTCAACGCCGGCGACCTGCCGGTCTATGACGACATCGATCCCGAGCTGCGCGAGGCGGTCGAGGACGTCATTCTGAATCGACCGCAGCGGACCAATGTCTCGAACACCGAGCGACTGGTCGACATGGCGCCTCGCTACAAGGGCGAAAAGGGTCAGGCTCGCGCCGTCGATCTCAGCTGGCGCGAACAGCCGGTCGGCAAGCGGATCGAGCACGCCTTGGTCCACGGCATCACCGAGTTCATCGAGGCCGACACCGAGGAGGCGCGTCTCGCCGCCGAACGGCCGCTGCACGTCATCGAAGGTCCGCTGATGGACGGGATGAATGTGGTCGGGGACCTGTTCGGCTCGGGCAAGATGTTCCTGCCGCAGGTGCCGTGGCTTGGCTTGAACCCTTCATGGAGGCCGAAAAGGCCGGCAAGCCGCGCGAACAGGCGGGCCGGATCCTGATGGCCACGGTCAAGGGCGACGTCCACGACATCGGCAAGAACATCGTCGGCGTCGTGCTTCAGTGCAATAATTACGAGGTCATCGACCTGGGCGTCATGGTCCCGGCCGACCGCATCCTGGACGAGGCCAAGGCCCATAACGTCGACATTATCGGCCTGTCCGGCCTGATCACCCCGTCGCTGGACGAGATGGTGTTCGTCGCCGCCGAGATGGAGCGGCGCGGCTTCGACATCCCTCTGCTGATCGGGGGAGCCACCACCAGCCGTACCCATACGGCGGTCAAGATCGAGCCCGCCTATCGCCGCGGCTCGACCACCTATGTCGTCGACGCCTCGCGCGCGGTCAGCGTCGTCTCGGGCCTGCTGTCGCCCACCGAAAGGGCCAGGAACGAAGCCGCCACCCGCGACGAATACATCCGCATCCGCGAACAGTACGCCCGGGGCCAGGAGGTCAAGGCGCGCGCCACCCTGGACCAGGCGCGCGAGAACCGCTTCATGCTAGACCCCGATCAGCCCCGCCCCGGAAAGCCCGGCTTCATCGGCGTACGGGCCTTCGAGTCCTGGGATCTTAAGGACCTCGCCGACCACATTGACTGGACCCCCTTCTTCGCCAGTTGGGAGCTGATCGGCCGCTATCCCCCGATCCTCGACGACGAGATCGTGGGTCAGGCCGCCCGCGATCTGTTCGCCGATGCACAAGCCATGCTGAAGCGGATCATCGACGAGAAGTGGTTCACCGCCAAGGGCGTGGTTGGCTTCTGGCCCGCCCGCGCCGACGGCGACGACATCATCGTCTTCGCCGACGAGGCGCGCGACGCCGAGATCGCCCGCTTCCACACCCTGCGTCAGCAGATAAAGAAGTCGAACGGCAAGCCGAACCTCGCCCTGTCCGACTTCATCGCCGACGACGATCAGGACTATATCGGCGCCTTCGCCGTCACCGCCGGCCATGGCGAGCTGGAGATCGCCAAACGCTTCAAGGACGCGGGCGACGACTATTCCGCCATCCTCGCCACCGCCCTGGCCGACCGCCTGGCCGAGGCCTTCGCCGAACGGCTGCACAAGGCGGTCCGCACCCAGCTGTGGGGCTACGCCGCCGACGAGGCGACCGGCATCGACGACCTGATCGCCGAACAATATCAGGGCATCCGCCCCGCCCCCGGCTACCCGGCCCAGCCGGACCATACGGAAAAGGCCACCCTGTTCCGCCTGCTTCAGGCCGAAACCAACGCCGGCATGGCCCTGACGGAAAGCTTCGCCATGACGCCCCCGGCCTCGGTCTCGGGCCTCTATTTCGGCCATCCCGGCAGCCACTATTTCGGCGTCGGCAAGATCGATCTGGACCAGGTCGAGGATTACGCCCGGCGCAAGGGCTGGGACGTCGCCACCTGCGAACGCTGGCTGGCCCCCATCCTCAACTACGATCCTTACGCCGCCAAACGCGAAACGGCGGCCTGAGCTCAGGCTCAGACCGCCTTTCCACAATCAACTTCCGCTAATCAGTTCGCGGGCGCCGGCGCCTCAAGCCCGACTTCGGCCGGGGTCGCCGGCGGGGTCGTGATGTTGTTCCGGATGCGCCGCGCCGCATGCTCGCAACGCCCGGGAAGCCCATAGAACAGGCCGAACGACTGGCTCCGCGCCGCCTCGTCCTCGCTGGCCAGCAGAGGGGCCCACTGGGCCTTGGCCGCAGCAGCGGCCTGTTGAGCGGCCGTCTTGGTCGCCGCCGTCTGCCTCGGCTCGGCCGCCGCCAAGGCGCTGCGGAAATCCTGAGCCTCTAGGCGACCCAATCGCACCAGCTCCGTATCCTCCGGCGAACGGTTCGTCAGGCTGTCGCCCAGATCCGCGTGTCCCGTCACCAGAGCGTCGCACCAGGCCACCAGAACATAGTCCTGCGTCGGCGCCCCGCGCGGAAGCGGGTTTGCATAGGCGATCGCCTCCCGCACCTTCAGCGCATCCGCAGTTTCGGCGGTGCGATTGCCGGTGACGATGGGCCCGTCCTGATCCTGGGCGACGCCCGGACCGGCCGACAACAGCGACAGCGCAGAGATGCAGAGAGCGAGACGTTTCGACATGGTCTTCCTTGATTGGCACCTTAGGCCGGACGTTCATAACGCTCACGCCATAAGATGGTTTCTACGACGCGCTTACACGAAAAAGGGCGGCGGAGCGTTGCTCCACCGCCTCAATCTCAGTCCAAATCTACTTCTTAGAAGCGGGCGCGAGCACCCACGTAGAAGAAGCGCCCAATCACGTCGTAGGTGGACGGATCGGTCTGATACTGGAAGCCGCTGGCGTAGCGCGGCGGATCCTTGTCGAACAGATTATCGACGCCGCCGAAGATTTCCAGCGTATCGTTCACAGCCCACGAACCGTTCAGGTAGAAGTAGTTGTAGGCTTCGATCTCGGCGATGTCGCCGTCTTCCACCACCGCGTTCGGATCGGTGACCGAGTCGATGTATGCCCAGCGCAGCGACGCCGACAGGTTTTCATACTGCCAGGAGAAGCGCGTGCTGAACTTCCATTCGGGCAGAGTGGTGTTGCCCGGCGTGCCATCGCCGATCGTACCGACGAAGTTGTCGCTGAACGGGTTACCCGGCAGGCTTTGGAACTGCTGGTTTTCATACCAGGTGCCTTGCGTGCTGAAGCCCAAACGGCCCGTCCATGCGGGCAGACCATAATCTGCCAGCGTCAGGTCGTAGCTCAGGGACAGATCGATGCCGGAGGCCTTGAAAGTCGCCAAGTTAGCGTTGGTCTGCGAGATTGACCCGCTCAGGCCTACGTTGGTCAGATAGCCGGTTTCAGCATCCCGGTTCAGGTTGGCGCAGTAGATGTTAGAGTTGCTGAAGGTGGGGTTGTAGGTCGCATCGAAGCAGCGCGACAACGAGGTCGAGAAACCGACCGAGCTGATCACGTTTTCGATCTCGATGTCGAAGTAGTCCACCGTCGCGGTCAGCGAGGACGCCCAAGACGGTGCCGAAGCCGGCGCGCGAACCACGACGCCGTAGGTCGTCGAGTCTGCGGTTTCCGGCGCCAGATTGGGATTACCGCCCGAGAACGTGCGGTACTGCGTCCCAACCGAGTCCCAGGTCGCGGTAATTTGCGACGACTGAGCCTGGCAAAGCGCCAGAACTTGAGACGCGTTGGCGCCAGCGCGCTGGGCACTGTCTTTATCGCAAGGATCCAGATTTCCAGAAGTCACGCCAGGATAGCCTTCGGCGCGGGTGGAGTACAATTCACCCACCGACGGCGCTCTCACTGCCCGCTGTTGCAGGCCGCGGAAACGCAACCATTCAAACGGCGCATACTCGCCGCCGTATTTCCAGGTATCGGTGGTTTGGTTGATCGAGTAATCGGAAGCCCGATAGCCCGCTTCAAGGCCCAGATACTTGACGAACGGCATGTCGGCCAAGATTGGGGCGCGAACTTCGCCGAACACTTCCCAGACGTCGTAACCGCCGGTAACGGGACCAGCCGAGTTTCCACCGAGCAATGAACCGGTTTGAACGCCTTCAGGCGGCGTGTCCTGATAATCGATGTCGCGGTACTCCATGCCGAAGGCGAAGCTCAGCGGCCCGGCCGGCAGTTCGAACAGATCGCCCGTCACAGAAGCAACGACGTTCTTCTGCTCGATCTCGGTGATCTGGAACTGCCCCTTGGCTTCGATATAATCGACTTGAGCCTGGGTGATATTGTTTGCACCAAAGGGATTCAACGCAACACAGGTCGAAGGCGCGCCGGTGCTGCCCACGGGCCCAAGCGGCGAACCAGTCGGGCACCCGGCTAGGGCCGCACGAATACGGTTGCCTTCCGGGAAACCGACATACTCCTGCCGGCTCTCATATCGACCGAATGACGCATAAACGTCATAGGCCCATTCGTTACCGAAGATTGCAGGCAGGTCGCCACGGAAACCGCCCGTCGCCTGGTAGGCCGTCGTGTCGTAGTTGTACGTCCTCGGGCCAAGCTCGACCGTACGACGCGCCAAGGTGAAGCTGGTGATGCCTGCACCGGTCATGAGGGCACGAACATCGGTCGGCAAGGTCGCGGACGTGGCGACCGGAATCGAGAACGACGCCGGCGATTCAGCCAGTTGGTTAGAGCTGGTATAGGTGCTGAAGAGAGCATCGCCGTAGAACTCGATCCGGTCGGTGATGTCGTACTTCATAGTGGTGTAGAAGTTCGTACGTTCATACGGCGACTGCAGCAGGTTCACCGGGTTGAAGTCGTACAGGAACATAGAGTCCGGGTCCCAACCCTCAGTGTTGGGGCCGGTGTAGCCGAAGGTGCCGTCGCCGACGCCGGCGATGAACAGCGAACCATCCGGATTAAAGCCCAGGCGTTGGCCGCCGCGAATCAGATCAGAGTCCGCAGCCAGACCGCGAGCGGTGAAGTAGGCCTGATAGGCCGCCAGTTGAGTGGCCGACGCAGTCGTCGGAATGCTGAAAGTCCCGTCTCCGGTGGTAGCCGAGCCGTTCGGCACGCAGGTACCGTCATTGAAGCAGTATTGAGCCGTACGCGAAATGTCGCGTTCCGTCTGGGCGATGCCGTCGCGCGTATTGTGCGAGGCTGCAAAAGTCACGTGACCGCGACCCTCATCGAAGGAACCGCCGGTGATCAGATTGTACTGACGCTCTTCGCCGTCGTTCTCACCGGAGATGCCGTATTGAGCCGACACCTGCAGGCCTTCGAAATCATCCTTCAGGATGAAGTTCACAACGCCCGATACGGCGTCGGCGCCGTACACGGCCGAGGCGCCGCCGGTGATGATTTCGACGCGGTCCATCAACGAACCAGGCAGGATCGAAATATCGACCGCACCGCTCGACGAACCCGGAACCAGACGACGACCGTTGACGAGAGTCAGGCCGCGAGCCGAGCCCAACTGGCGCAAATCAAGGAACGCAGCGCCACCCGACGACGGGTTGTTGTTGGTCTTCGTTAAGCTGGGCGACAGTTGCGGAAGAGAGTTGAGATAGGTCTCAATCGACGCGGTGCCGATCTCTTCCAAAGCCTCAGCGCCGACAGTCACGATCGGGCTGCTGCCGGTCGTATCGCGCAGACGAATACGCGAACCCGTAACAACGATGTCTTCGACAGCCGCCGCTGCCTCATCATCTTGCGTCGCTGTTTGCGCCATGGAGGGCGACGCGGCCATAGCCAGTAAGGCGCTGCCGATCATGGTCGTGGCAAGCAGCCCTCGACGATAACTCAAATTGCTCAAGACTTTTCTCCCGTGATTGGCCGAGCCCCCGTCGGAATTCCGACGGCCCCCGCCAAAGCCGATCACCCCAACAAAACGTTCGGGTTGTCCTCAGACGATACGAATGGGCGCATCAAGTCCAGCCGCTTGACCCTTTTCAACCACAATCTAGTCCATGATGTCGCAATCACGCCACACTATGGTTGCTTATCTTACAAAATCGACAGCTCCGCTCAGCTATTCCGTGACTCCGAGCGAGCGAGCTGCGTATCAGGCTCATTCAACCAGCGGATTTTTCAGATGAATTTTCCACTCATCATTTTCGGGGGGGTTGTTGCTTTAGGATGGACCAGCCGCCTCCCTCATCCATCAGATGCCATGCTTCAATCAGCCGATGCGCCAACGCCTTTGAGCGCCCTAGCAGAGTGTCGCAGGCTTGAAAGCCCCACCCTTCGGCTAGATTGTTACGACGCCGCTGTGCAGGCTTTGGAGACCGCTCAGGCTCAAGGCAATGTAGTGCTGTTAGACCGGGCGGCGATTGAGGAAAGTCAGCGCCGGTCTTTCGGGTTCAACATCAGCACCTTCAATCCATTTGCAGGTGGAGATGGTCCTGTCCCCGTTGATGAAGTCACTTCGACATTGAAAGCAGCGCGGCAAATCCCGCCAGGCCGAAAATGGCTGATTACGCTGGAAGATGGCTCGACCTGGCTGCAGACGGATACGTCAACCCCCTACATCACACGCCCGCAAGGCCAGCCAGTACGAATCCGACGGGCCAGCATGGGTAGCTATTTGATGACGGTCGCCAACAGCGCGGCTTTCAGTGTTCGGCGGCAGAACAGCGATTAGCAACGCATCGCTAGCGATGAATGTTGACCCGCGTCGCATAGGGAGCCGGCTCCGGCGTGCACGAGGCCGTGACGAGTTGCGCCGCCATGAGACATAGCAGCGCCGCCGCGATAGGCTGAAGCCGATTTGATACAGCGAAGGCGATGGCACGGACCATGACGGGCGCTCCGAAGGCGGTTACCGAACCCTTAACGCAAGGCTCAGGCCACCACGGGACCGAGGCGCAGTGATTCCCTTCGTTCGCGACTTCGACTTCGCCTACGGGCGGCGGGACCAGGTTTCGCCGCTGACGCAGCGGGTGATTGCCGAGAACCCTGGACCGTTCACCTTCACAGGCACGGGGACCTATATCGTCGGGTCGCCCAGGACGGGGGCCTTAATCGCCGTGATCGACCCCGGACCGCTGGACGAATCGCATCTGGACGCCTTGCTGGTCGCCGTCGCGGACAGAAGGGTCAGCCATGTCTTCGTCACTCACACCCATCGCGACCACGCCCCCCTCGCCCGCCCCTTCGCCGAGCGAACCGGCGCGGTGGTTCTGGCCGCCCGGCCGCCGGCGCAAGAAACCCACGCCTCGGGTGCCCTGGACGAGGACGACGACGCCGACTTTTCGCCTGACATCGTGCTCACGGGCGGGGAGGTCATTGAAGGCGACGGCTGGACCCTGGAGGCTATCTTCACGCCGGGCCACGCCTCGAACCACATGGCCTTCGCCCTGAGAGAAGAGAACGCCCTGTTCAGCGGGGATCACGTCATGGGGTGGGCCACTACCGTCGTTGCGCCGCCGGACGGGAATATGCGCGCCTATATGGCCAGCCTGGACGCCGTCATCGCGCGCGACTTCGCCACCGTGTGGCCCACTCACGGGCCGCCCGTCACCGATCCCGGCCCCTTCCTGCGGGCTTATCGCGCCCACCGTCTGGAGCGTGAGGCCCAGGTGGTCGACCGGCTCAGAGCGGGAGACCGGACGGCGGGAGAGATGGTCCCGCGACTCTATCCCACCGTGGACCAGAGCCTCTGGCCTGCGGCTTCCTTGTCTGTCCTGGCTCACCTGATCAAGCTGGTGGAAGACGGAGTCGCAGCGATGGATGGAGAACCCGATCTCACCGCCGAGTTTCGGCTCGTCTAGCGGACTTCGTCTTCTAGGGCGGCGACGATCTTGCCCATCAAACGACAGGTCGCGCCGCCGTCGGGGCGAGGATCCCGCGCCGCGACCCGAATGTCGGTCCGGCCCGGCCGGATGCGGATCACGGCGTCATAGGCGAAGCCGAACCAGGCTCCTTCGTGGACCCCTTCGACCTCGAATGTCGCAGCCCGCACTACCGGGAATCCGGCGTCGACCAGGGCGGAGACAGCCTGTTGCGCCAGGACCTGTGTCGGAATGGTCCGGGCGGCGGGACAGGTCTCCGGTCCCGTCACGTCCGAGGCGTCGCGGTGAAGCGCCGCCAGACGCCTGAAGGCAGGAGGTTCGGCGACATGGGTGCTGACGTCGCGCGGCGTCGGCTCGGCCAGCCGTCGCCCCTGCTCCAGAAAGACGCCCAGGGTCCCGCCCGCCAGGACCAGGGCGATCGCCCCAAACACCCCACGGCGACGCAGATCTCTCAGCGCCAGACCCGCAACGACCAGGGCGGCGCCGCACCCGATCCATGCCAGTCCCCGCGCCACCGTCCAAGTCAGCAGATCATAGGTGATCGCCCGATCTACCCCGCCGAACAGGGTCGCCGCCATCGCCGCCACGGTCAGAATCAGGGGCGCCGCCGTCAGGGCCGTCAGCCAGGGAATCAGAGCAGGGACGGGCTTGGTCGACGGCATCGGCGCTCCATGGGATCAGGCGGGCTGGATGTCGGGCAGACGGTAGTCCCTCATCCGTTCACGCAGAAGCTTCTTGTCGATCTTGCCCGTGGCGCCCAGCGGAATCTCGTCAAGGGCCACCACGTCGTCAGGCATCCACCATTTGGCGATCTTGCCCTTCAGAAAGTCGAGATGCTCCTGCTTGTCCAGGGTTTCCCCAGCCTTCAGCTTGACCAGCAGCACCGGGCGTTCGTCCCATTTGGCGTGGGCGGCGCCGATGACCGCGGCCAGTTCGACCTTGGGATGACCCACGGCGATGTTCTCGATCTCGATGGAGCTGATCCATTCGCCGCCCGACTTGATGACGTCCTTGGACCGGTCTGTGATCTGCATGAAGCCCAGTTCGTCCACCGTCGCCACATCGCCGGTGTCGAAGAAGCCGTCTCCATCCAGGATCGAGCTTTCCTCGCGGAAATAGGCGCGGGCCACGGTCGGGCCCTTCACCATCAGATGGCCGAAGGTCGCGCCGTCATGCGGCAGGGTGCGGCCGGCGTCATCCTTCAACGTCAGCTCGATCCCCAGGGGCGGCGTGCCTTGCTTGGTGCGATACTTCAGCTGGTCCTCGAACGGCAGGGCCGCCGTCTCGGGCGTCATGTTCGACAGGGTGCCTATGGGCGAGGTCTCGGTCATGCCCCAACCCTGAAGCACCTCGATCCCATAGTCGTCATGGAAGGCGCGGATCAGGCTTTCGGGCACAGCCGAACCGCCGATCAGCACCCGGTTGACGGTGGAGAGCTTCAGCCCGTTCTGACGCATATGGGCCAGCAGCCCCTGCCAGACCGTCGGCACGGCGGCGGAGAAGGTGACGCCTTCGGTTTCCAGCAGTTCATAAAGGGCCTCGCCGTCCATCCGGGCACCCGGCATCACCAGCTTGCAGCCCGAGGCCGGGCCGACGAAGGCGATGCCCCAGGCGTTGGCGTGGAACATCGGCACGACCGGAAGGATGACGTCGCTGGTCTTGCCGCCGACCACCGCGGCCTGCAGGGCCATGAAGGTGTGCAGAAAGTTCGAGCGGTGCGAGTACAGCACCCCCTTGGGGTTCCCCGTCGTGCCTGAGGTGTAGCAGAGGCCGCAGGCGGTGTTCTCGTCGAAGTCTCCCCAGACCACGTCCGCCGACTGCTCCGCCACGATCCGCTCATAGGATTCCGCGCCCGGCAGGCGGGTCTGCGGCATATGGGCGTCGTCGGTCATGATGATGACCCGCTCGACCTTGGGGATATGCGGCAGAATGGCTTCCAGCAGCGGCACGAAGGTCAGGTCCGTGAAGATGATCCGGTCCTCGGCATGGTTGATGATGTAGACCAGCTGTTCGGGGAACAGCCGCGGATTCAGGGTGTGGCAGACCGCGCCCATGCCCATGACGCCGTACCAGGTCTCGATATGCTTGTCGGTGTTCCAGGCCAGGGTCGCGACGCGGTCGCCAGGCTGAATTCCCCACGCCTTCAAGGCGTTGGAGACGCGTTTGGCCCGATTGTGGATCTGCCCGTAGGTGGTGCGGACGATGGGCCCTTCGACCGAGCGGGTGACCACTTCCCGGTCGCCATGCCAGTTTTTCGCGTGGTCGATGATCTTGTCGACCGTCAGCGGCCAGTCCTGCATCAATCCGAGCATGGTGCGTCTTTCCTGTCCCTTTATGCGTCTGCTTGGCTGCGACGCTTGAGGTCAGGCTAACATCGGTTATCAGTGATAATCAACGTGACGCCGCTTAATCATCGCGCGACGGATCGTCCCCGGTGGCGCGGCTTCTTTCGGCGTTCTAGAAGGCCGCCCATGGCTATACTGATCGCGATCACGGGGGGCTCCGGCTCCGGCAAGAGCACCCTGGCGGAGGCCCTGGTCTCGGCCCTGCCGGAAGGCAAGGCGGTGCTGGTGCGTGAGGACTCCTACTATAAGGACGCTGCCAGCCTGCCGGGATTTGACGCGGCGACCTTCGACTTCGATGACGTGGCCGCTCGCGACCACGAGTTGATGATCACCCATCTGACGCAACTCAAGGCCGGCCGTGCGGTGACCGCCCCCATCTATTCCTTCATCCACCACGGACGCGAACCCGGCGGAGAGCCGATCCCGGCCGCCGAGGTGGTAATCGTCGAGGGCACCCATGTCCTCTGCACCGCCGAGCTGACGGCCCTGTTCGACATCCGGGTCTTCGTCGACACGCCGGCCGACATCCGGTTCATCCGCCGCCTGTTGCGCGACCAGTCCGAGCGGGGTCGGTCTGCCGATTCGGTCGTCGCCCAGTATCTGGCCACCGTCCGGCCGGGCCATGAACGGCTGACGGAGCCTTCACGGACCCATGCCGACTTCATCATCGCCGACGCCACGGCGGCGGTCCGTCTGGAAGACCCACAGGCGGTGGTGCGTCTGGCGGCCCCGGTCCTGGCCCACCCCCTTCTGACGCCCCATCTGGAGGCCTGACGCCGGATCCCGGCTCCGGTCGAGTGGTTTCTGTGGACGCCCCCGATCGGGCGTGTCTTCTTGGTTTCGAATCACCTGATCTGAGG
>Ga0208958_1003427_pt1 | contig 12336 bp, 6 predicted proteins | sample RifOxyB1_FD_184032 | JGI IMG/M metagenome (GOLD analysis project Ga0208958, IMG submission 184032) | Soil microbial communities from Rifle, Colorado - Rifle Oxygen_injection B1 (SPAdes) | ecosystem: Environmental > Terrestrial > Deep subsurface > Rock core/Sediment | place: Rifle, Colorado...
ATGACGACCACGGCGATCAGGGTGAGCGCGAAGGTCGGGGTTTCCACCTTGAGGGTGCCGGGGCCTTCGGGCGTGGCGCGCTTGCGCGCCAGCGAACCGGCGATGGCCAGCGGGATGATCAGCGCGGGATAGCGGCCCAGCGCCAGCATCAGCGACGCGCTGAGGTTCCACCAGTACGTCGCATCGCCCAGTCCCTCGAAGCCGGAACCGTTGTTGGCGAAGGCCGAAACGTATTCGTAGAACACCTGGCTGATGCCATGGAACGACGGGTTGGAGTTGCCGGTGATCGCCGGCACCGCCAGCGTGATGGCGGTGAAGGCCAGCAGCGCCAGCGGCTGCAGCAGCACCAGTGCGGCCAGCAGCTTCACTTCATGCGCCTCGATCTTGCGGCCGAACAGTTCCGGCGTGCGGCCGGTCATCAGGCCGGCGAGGAACACGCTGAGCAGCAGGTAGACGAGGAACTGCTGCAGGCCGCAGCCGATGCCGCCCCAGATGGCGTTCACCAGCATGTTGCTGATCGTCACCAGGCCGGTCAGCGGCGCCAGCGAGTCGTGCATCGCATTGACCGAGCCGTTCGAGGTCTGAGTTGTCAGCGCACCCCACAACGCGGACGGGGCGGCGCCGAAGCGCACTTCCTTGCCTTCCATCAACGCAATGTCCGAGGACGTGCCGGACAGGCTTTCGGACCACACGGCCGCGCCCGCAGACAGCAGCGACATCGTCAGCATGGTGCCGAACACCAGCGCGGTGAACCTCCTGCGCCCGGTGAATCCGCTCACCATGAAGGCGATGCTGACCGGGATGAGGATCAGGGCCAGCGTTTCCAGCAGGTTGGAGAAGGGCGTGGGGTTTTCCAGCGGCACGGCGCTGTTGGGGCCGTACCAGCCGCCACCGTTGGTGCCCAGTTGCTTCACCGCGACCATCGGAGCCACCGGACCCAGCGCGATCTTCTGCTCGGCCATGCCGGCGGAAGCGTCGATGGGCGTGGCGACGGGGCCGCCGTCCAGCGTGGCCGGCACGCCCTGACTGGTCAGCGCCAGCGACCACACCAGGCACAGCGGCAGCAGGAAGCGCACGGTGGGACGGATGACGTCGGCCCAGTAGTTGCCGACATCGGCGTCGCCGTTGGCGTTCGTTGTCGCGGTGTTCTTCTCGCGCCCCCCGAACAGGCCTCGGAGCGTCGCCGCCACCAGCGCCAGGCCCATCATCGGCGTGATCACCTGCAGGCCGACGATCGCGCTGGCGTGCGCCAGGTACGACAGCTGCGCCTGGCCGGAGTAGTGCTGCTGGTTGGTGTTGGTGAGGAACGACACCATGGTGTGCAGCGCCAGGTCCCAGCGCATGTTGGGGATGCCGTTGGGATTGAGCGGCAGCCAGGCCTGGGTCATCAGGATCGCCCACACCAGCACGCCCAGCACCAGGTTGCTGAGCATGAAGGCCTTGGCATAGCCCTTCCAGCCCATGCCACGCGACGGATCGACGCCGAGCAACGCGTAGAGGGGGCGTTCGATCAGGCCGAACAGCCGGTCGCCGCGCATCGGGGCGCCGCGCATCACCGCGGCCAGATAGCGGCCCAACGGCCAGCCCAGCGCGATCGCCAGCGCGAAAACAAGGAGGAATTCAGTCATGGGGGTCATCCATCGGCGTGCGTGCACGCCGCGTGATCAGCAGGAACAGAAGACCGGCGCCGGCGAGCAAGCCCGCCAGCCCCAGCAACAGGTAGAGGAAGGACGCGAGCACGGCCGCCGTCAGAACGAGGCCTGCAGCGCCGCTTCCATGCGCGAACCGGCCAGCCCCGGGAACAGGGTCTTGGCGCTGCTGTCGGTGGCGTGCGCGGTGACGCGCAGCTCGAACGGCGCCTTGAACGCCCACACCGCGCCCAGCTGTGCGTGCGCGTAGCTGTCGTCGTAGACGTCATCCAGCCAGTAGTAGCCGGCGGCGGCTTCCAGGCGGAGCTGGTCGCTCAGCGGAAACCTGGCGCCCAGCTGCGCGTAGGCGCCTGTTTCGTCGGTCGCGAGCGCTTCGGTGGAGTACCCCAGCTGCGCCCAGTAGTTCTGCTTCCAGGTCAGCGTGCCGATGGCCTCGGTCCAGTCGAGGTCGACGGTGGTGGACGGGTAGCGGTAGTGGGTCAGGTTGACATCAAGCGCCCAGGCGTCGGACAGCGCGCCGCCCCAGCCCACGGTGACGTCCAGCTCACTGCTGGCCTTGGTCGCCGGGGCGAACTCGACGTTCGAACCCCAGATCGCGCCGTACAGGCCGTTGTCGGCCGCGGCCTTGAAACCGGCCTGCACGGCCGGGTCGCCCTGGGTCTGGGTGGTGCCGCGCCAGACGTAGTCGGTGGTGAGCGCACCGGAACCGTTGAAGGTGGCGGCTTGCGCGGTGCACGCCGTCGCCAGCAGCAGACCGGCGGCGACAGCGGAAACGACAGGACGCGCAGGCAACGCGCTGCGCGGGAGGAACGACGAGCAAGACATGGATGCGATCCTGGCGGGAGGAGTTCCGCCGACCGCGAAAGTCTGGTCCTGGTCCGCGTAAAGCCGCCATGCGCTTCCCGCGCACCGCCGTAAATTCGGCGTAAAGCCGCCGCGCGCCCTGCCTCAGCCGGCCGTGCGCGCCTGCGGCGACGCGCCCAGCACGTGCTCCGCATCCTGGTCGAAGGTGGGGGCCGCGAACGGCGCCGGACCGGGCGTGCGGCCGAAGGCGATCGGCCGGGTGACGCCGCGGTAGCTGCCGACGACGGGATGGGCGATTTCGGCCACCATGTCCTCGGCCAGCACCTGCGGGTGCTCGAACATGTCCTCGACGCGGCGCGCGGCCGCACAGGGCACCTCATCGCCGAAATGCGCTTCCCATTCCGTCGCGGTGCGCGCCTGCAGCGCGTCATGCAGCTGCGGCACGATCTCCGCGGCATGCGCAGCGCGCTTGCGTACGCTGTCGTAGCGCGGATCGTCGGCCAGCGCATCCAGGCCGGTCAGCCGGCACAGCGCCTTCCAGAAGCGCGGCGTGTTGGCGGACAGGTACAGGTAGCCCTCGCGCGCCGGATGGATGCCGGTGACGCCTCCGGAGCGCATGTCGCGGCCGATGTCGAGCGCCTCGCCTTCGGCCCAGATCATCCGTGCCGACTGCATGGTCAGCGCACTGCGCAGCAACGAAATGCCGACGAACTGGCCACGCCCGCTGCGCTCGCGCTCATACAGCGCCGACGACACGCCCGCCGCGAGCAGCGCGGCGGCGTAGTAATCCACCACCGAGCCGTAGATGATCTCCGGCGCACCGCCACGCTTGCCCTGCAGCGTGCACATGCCGGTCATGGCCTGCAGCACCTGGTCGTAACCGGCCTTGTCCTTCATCGGGCCGGTTTCGCCGTAGCCGGTCACTGCGCAGTAGATCAGGCGCGGATTGATCAGCGCCAGGCGGTCGAAATCGATGCCCAGCCGCTTCGGCACGCTGGGGCGGAAGTTGTGCACCAGCACGTCGGCCTCGCGCACCAGGCGCAGCAGCGCCGCATGGTCGGCCGGCTGCTTGAGGTCCAGCGCGATGCCCTGCTTGCTGCGGTTCACGCCCAGAAAGGCGCGGCTCTCGCGCTCCAGCGTGGACGGGTACTGGCGCAGGTTGTCGCCATCGGGCGGTTCGACCTTGATGACGTCGGCGCCCTGGTCGGCCAGCAGCGTGCAGCCGTACGGCCCGGCGATGTAGGCGCTCAGGTCCAGCACCTTGACGCCGGTCAACGGGCCGGCAGGACCGGTGCGCAGGCGGGAACGGAAGGGAGACGGATTGTCCATGGGAAGAGGCTCCTTCAGCCGTCGCCGCAACGGCGGTGGCCAGTCTGTGCCACGTGGCGGGCGCGATACAGCCAGCGGCCGTAACTTCTGCTGCCACAAATTCTTGCGAGCGCACGGGCGGTCATGGCGGCGGCAGCGACAGCCAGGTCAGCCGCCATGCACCATCCTGCCGGCCACCGGCGCGGTAGTACGGCCAGAACAGCAGCGGGGGCCGGCTGGCCGGCTGCAGCGAGATGGCCGCGCCCTCCTCGCCGTCGGTCACCGGAAGCACCTGCAGCCAGTCGTCCTGCGGACCGTCGGGCAAGCGGAGGGTCTCTTCGGTCTTGAAGCCGTCGATCAGGCCGGTGGCGTACGCCAGCGGGCCGCGCGTGAGACCGACGTAGTGCAGGTCCAGCACCTGCTGGTGGACCTCCGAACCATCTGGCGCGCGCGATTCCTGTACGTTGCGCAACACCTGCCGGTGCAGCACCGGCCGCAGCGGGAACACCAGCTGCACGTGGTCGTCGGAACGCCACAGGCGACGCAGGATGAGGAAGGCACCGGGAACAACGGCGGCATCCACAGGCTCGCCATTGACGGACACCGTGGCGCCTTCGGCCCATGACGGGATGCGCAGGTACAGGTCGAAGGTCGTTTCATGTTCGGGGTGCACGTCCAGCGACACCTCACCGTCGAACGGATACCCGGTGCGCTGGCGCAGCGCCACCGTCCCGGCCCGGGGGTGCGCCAGCCGCGCTTGGCCAGGACCGTACAGCTGCACGCGGACCGCTTCGCCCTCCACGGCATAGGCCAGCGCCGGCAGTTCCTCGAGCGCCATCGCGCCGCTGGACTTGCAACAGCGCCAGTAGGTGGTATGCACGCGCCGCCCGTTCGGGAACGAGTAATAGCACCAGTCCTCGCCATTCGGCGCCTGCGCGCCGAGCAGGTCGTTGTAGGCGGTGCGCTCGATCTCTTCGGCGAAGCACGCCTCGCCGGTCAGCCGCAGCAGCTCGCGGTTGAACTGGATCCACGACAGCAGGGAACAGGTCTCCACGTAGGCGTTGGGGCTGAAGCTTCCACGTGCGTTGAACACTTCGCGCGAGCGATGGGCCACGCCGCCCCATGGACCGCCGCCCAGCGTCAGGTGGTGCTCGCGGATGTTGTGCCAGATGCGCTCCAGCACATCGCGCAGGCCGGCATCGCCGGCAAGGCGGCACAGCTTCACCAGCGCCACCAGGTTCCACAGCAACTGGTAGGCCTTGCCGGTGGCGATCTCCGATGCATCGGCGCCGGCTTCCAGCGCGGGCAGCAGGCGCAGCGCGGGGTGTGCGTTGGCCTGTTCCAGCACGCGCTGCGCGAGGGCGAGGAAGCGCGGCTCGCCGGTTTCTTCGTGCAACTCCAGCGCGGCATCCATCAGCACGGTGGCGGACATGCCGTGATGGTTGCCCAGCGTGGTGATGTCGATGCCCGACGCCAGCGCCCGCGCGCACAGGTCGGCGATGCGTCCGGCGGCGCGCGTGTAGCGCGCGTCCTGCAGGGCGCGTGCGGTTTCGACCAGACCGAGGACCAGGTAGGCGTGCACCCAGATGTCCCAGGTGCGCAGCGCGGGCGCACCGTCCCAGCTCGGCGGCCTGGGCGGCTGCGGATGCATGAAGCGCCGCGCGTCCGCATAGGTGCCCAGGTAGCCGTCGGCTTCCTGCACGGAGAGCAGGTAGTCCGCGACACGGCGCAGGTTGTCGCCCAGCACGGCATCGCCACTGCGGACGAAGGCGCGTGCAGCGGCCGACAGCCACTTCCCCGCATGTTCGCCGTACCAATCGCCTTCGGTGTTGTGCGCACGGTGTTCCGGTGAGAACAGCGCGATGGCCGGGCTGTCCGGCGCGGTGATGAAGTGCCTCAGGCGGCCGCGCAGGTTGGCATCGAGGGCTGCGCCCAGGACACCGCCAAGCACGACCGACGGCGACGCACCGGAACGACCGGCCGCGCTCATGCGGCGTCCACCACGCAACGGAAGCCGATGCGTCCGGAACGGTCCTTGGCCGGCGCCATCAGCAGCAGCTTGCCGTGCTGGTCCAGCCGCCGGGTCTGGGGGAAGTACCAGTGCGAGGTACGCGGCTCGTAGTCGCTGCCGCCGCGCACGATGGCCGCGCGCGTGTGCTCGTCATGGAATTCGTCCGTCCATTGCCAGACATGGCCGACCAGATCCTGCACGCCGAACGGGCTGGCCCCTGCGGGATGCATGCCCACATCGGCCGGCGGCGGCAACGCGCGGCCGCGGAACACCGGCGGCGCAGCGTCGTCGCGCCACGCATCGCCCCACGGATACAGCCGGCCATCGGTTCCCTGCGCGGCGTACTGCCATTCCCACCCGTGCGGCAGGCGCTTGCCCGCCCAGGCGGCGTAGGCGCGCGCATCCTCCAGCGACACCCAGGTGACCGGCTTGTTCTCCCAGCCTGGCTGCGGCGCACCGTCGCGCCAGTCGCGGAGGAAGTTCAGCGCATCGCGCGGCGCATAGCCGGTGGCATCGACGAACGCCTTGAACTGCGCGTTCGTCACCGGATGGCGGTCGATGTGGAAGGCCGCCACCTGCATGCGGTGGCGATGGTGGCGCCGCGCGGTGGGTTCCCATGGGAACTGCACGTCCACGCCTTCCCACACCTGGCCTTCTATCTCGATGCCCTGCACGGCGAACAGGAACTCGCCCGCCGGGATCGTCACCATGCCGTCCGGCGCGATGGCCTGCGGCGCGGTTGGCGCTATCGGAAGCAGCGTCTGCGGCAGGGCTTTCCACTGCGCCGACAGCGATGCCAGCGGCGTGGCCGCGTATTCCGCCATCTGCGCCAGGAACGCCTCCAAGCCTGCTTCCTCAACGCTTTCGCGCAATGCCAGCAGTGCGCCGAAGCCCCGGCCTTCCAGCGTCGTCTCCAGGATCGCCTGGCCGTCGACGATGCGCGGCTGCAGGACCGTGCCGTTCCACAGGTCGAGATAGCGCGTGCCGTCCACGTGCGGCACGGCAAGCTGCTCGCCACCGATCACGTACTCGTGACGGTTGACCAGCGTCCACAGCGTGCGGCCCTCGCCCGGGAAGCGGCTGGCGAAGATGCCGGCCTGCAACGTGCGCTCGTACGGGCGCCAGTCCAGGCTGACCAGCAGCGGTGCGAAGCGGCGGTATATCGCGGCGATGCGACGCAGCGACTCGGCGTCGCGCGGGGTCAGCTGGTTCCACAGGCCCCAGACGTTCTCCCACGCGTTGTAGCCCACGCCGTTGAAGAAGATGTACTGCAGGTCGTGGGTGCGGTCGCGGCCCCAGCGGTTCTCGTAGTTGATCATGTGGCGCGGTTCCAGCCACTTGAACTTCGCCACCGGCGGCACGACTTCGTTCGGCGCCTTCTTGCCCCAGCTCTGCACGTTCCAGATCAGGTGCTCCTCGGCGCTGATCGTGGACTCGGGCTGCACCACCACCGGATGGCCCAGCGCATCGCAGGCGTCGAAGAACGCGCGCGGCACGCCGTTGTAGGTGTCGCCGTTGATGCCGTCCGCGCCGACCGCCTTGACGATCTTCGCGACGGCCTGCCAGTCGGGTTCGCCCTCGTCGCGGGTGCCGTTGTCCCATGGCATGGTGGTGAGGAACACGCGCACGCCGCGGCGGTGGAAGTCGGCGATCGCACCCCGGAGGCCCTCCAGCCCGCCGGGCAGGCTGCGGGCCAGGTCGAACTGGTTGCGGTCGTCCACGCCGATGTTGGGGTACACGCACCACAGCAGCACGCTGTCCAGGCCGCCGAAGCGGGCTTCCAGGTCGTCGAGATAGCGATCGACCGTGTAGCGGCCTGCGACGGGGTCGTAGAGATAGCGGTCCTCCACCATCACCTGCGCATGCACGAAGTTGCGCTGCGCCCACTGCAGTTCCGGTCTGCGGTAGTTAGCGTCGTCGTAACCGATGCGGGTGAGATGCTCGCGCCGCCAGTCCTTCAGCTCGGCGACCCAGTCGTCGGCCGAGGCGTTTGCATCGATCTTCCACTGGCCGATGTCGGCGAACGGCCAGCCCGGCGCCTTGCCCGGCGTGGGCAGGTAGCGCTGGGTGGTGACGTGCGAGAACTTGTATTCGGTCTTCACCACGTGCGGCATCTGGTCGAGCTCGGACGCTTCGTGGGAACCGGGGAAAGCGGGGGTATTCATGGGTGGGGTCTTGATGGTGATCAGGAAAGGCCGCAGTAGGCCGCCAGGGCGCTTCGCCGCGCGGGTTCGTCGGCATGCCCGGCCAGCCAGGCCTCGACCTCTGCGCGCATCGGGATGCTGGCCTGCGCGCCCAGGCGGGTGCAGGCCAGCGCGGACGCCGCACTGGCGAAGCGTAGCGCGTCCTCCAGCCCTGCCTGCTCGGACAGCCGCGCCGCCAGTGCACCGCAGAAGGTGTCGCCCGCCGCCGTGGTGTCGACGGCGCCGATGGGGAACGCGGGCTGCAGGAAGACCTCCGCACCCCGCCGCGCGAAGCAGCCGCGCGCGCCCAGCGTGACCACCACGCAGGGCACCGGCAGGCGCGCCGCCTGGGCCGCCACGGGGCCCTCGCCCGCCAGCGCGGCCAGCTCGCCTTCGTTGACGACCAGCACGTCCACGCTGTCCAGCAGGCCCGGCGGCAGCGCGGCGGCGGGTGCGGCGTTCAGCACCACGCGCACGCCGGCCTCGTGGGCGAGTCGCGCATAGCTGGCCACGCTGTCCAGCGGCGTTTCCAGCTGCAGCAGCAGATGGCCGATGCCGCGCAACGACGGCAGATGGTGCGGCCGCAGACCCGTGTTGGCGCCGGGCGCCACCGTGATGGCGTTCTCCGCGTCGTCGGACAGGCAGATGAAGGCGGTGCCGCTGGCGGCGTCAGGAACACGCACGATGTGCAGCGCGACACCGGCATCGGCCAGCGCGCTTTCGAGCACGACGGCGTAGGGGTCGTCGCCCAACGCCAGCAGCATGCGCGTGGGCACGCCACCGGCACGTGCGCTGGCCACGGCCTGGTTGGCGCCCTTGCCGCCAGGGAAGGTGGCGAAGTCGCGCCCGAGTACGGTCTCGCCCGGCGCCGGCACGTGGTGTGCGCGCACCACGAAGTCCAGGTTGGCCGATCCCGCGACCAGCACGCCGTCATGGCTGCGGCTCATGGCGACACCGCCGTGTAGGCCGCGCGATAGAACGGCCCGGCGAGCTTGGGCAGCGGCGGTGCGTCGTCGCCGGGCAGGTGTTGCGACAGCAGCAGGATCACCAGGCCGCGCTCCCGATCAAGGGTGAAGTAGGTGGAAGCGGCCCCGGACCAGCCGAACTGACCGCGCGATCCCGGCCGTGCAGCGACGGCCGGATCGGTGACGACATAGCCGCCCAGGCCGAAGCCCTCGCCCGGTTCGGGCGCGGGCACGGGCGGGTCGAAGCGACCCAGTTGGTCGGACATCATCATCGCCACGGTCTCCTCGCGCAGCAGGCGCACGCCCTCCAGCTTGCCGCCCTCGGCCAGCATCCGCGCAAAGCGCAGGTAGTCGGCTGCGGTGGAGTACAGGCCGCCCGCACCGCTGGTGTAGCCACGCAGGCGGATGCCGGGCTGGCGCGCAGCGGGTGTATCGGCCAGCACGCGCCGACCGCCGGCATCGCGCGTGGTGAGCGCCATGACGCGGCCACGTTGGGCGACAGGCACCTCGAATCCGGTGTCGTGCATCCGCAGCGGCTGGAAGATGCGCGTGCGCAGGAAGACCTCCAGCGGCTGCCCACTGGCAACTTCGACCACGCGGGCGAGAACCTCGGTGTTGACGCCGTCGTAGCGGAAACGCGTGCCCGGCTCGCTGGCGAGCGGTGCGCGGGCGACGCGCTCGGCATAGCCGGCAAGATCCGTGGCGTCCTCCGGTGCCTGGGCCTGCAGCAGGGCCGAGGCGACGCGGGTGTCGTCTCCGCCCGTGGCGAACCCGGCGGTGTGGGTCAGCAGGTGGCGTACGGTGAGCACGCGCTGCACCGGCAGGAGTACGGGCGCCTCGACGCTGCCGCCGGCGACGCGCTGCAGGCTGGCGAACGCCGGCAGGTAGGTGGCGACCGGAGCGTCGAGCTGCAACCTGCCCTCTTCCACCAGCATCAGCGCCGCCACCGAGGTGACGGGCTTGGTCATCGAGTAGATGCGGAAGATCGCGTCCTCGCGCAGCGGCTGCCGCGCCTGCAGGTCCGCATGGCCGACAACACCCCGGTAGACCACGGCCCCCCGCTCGGCGACCAGGGCCACGGCGCCCAGGTAGCCATCAGGGCCCACCGAGTCCGCCAGCACCGCATCCATCGGCGCGCGCGGCAAGGCGGTCGGGGTCGGACCGGCGGTCGCGCAGGCGGCGAGCGAGAGCATCAGGACCATCCAGAGCCCGCGCCGCCCTGGAGAGGGGACGGCGCGGGTGGATGCAAGGTGGGAGAGTGCCGGCATCCGCGGATGGTGGATCAGAACGTGTACTCGTAGGTGAAGGAGTACATGCGGCCACGACCGGCGAAGTAGTTCTTGTAGAAATCCACCTGGGACCAGCTGAGGATGTACTGCTTGTTGGTCAGGTTCTCGATACCCAGGGTGATGCGGCCGTACTTCTCCAAACGATAGTTCGCACTCAGGTCGAACAGGGTATAGCCTTGGGTGTGTTCGTCGAACTCGTAGGACGCCCCATCGAAATCGCGGGTATCGGAGCCGTACAGGTCGCGGTCCAGCAGCTTTGTCGCGTTGAGGGTGACGTCGCCCTGCTCGCTGAAACGCCAGTTGACCGACGCGCCGATCTTGTCCGGATTGATGTCCGATACGCCGATCGGCTTGTTGAGTCCACCGGCGGGATAGCGACCCAGGAGGTCGGCATTCCAGAACGCCGTCTCACCACGGATCCGCGAGTACAGGCCGTTCACCTTCCACTGCGGATTGAAGCGCCACTCGCCGCTCAGCTCCACACCCTTGATGCGCGTCGGGGCACGGTTGAGGACGTAGTCGTTGGTGGCAGGATCGACCGCAAGCGACGTGCCGAAGGGCGAGCGCGAATCGTAGTAGGAGCCTCCGAGCGAACCACGGTCGCCGCGCCAGTTGAAGCCGTACTCGCGGTTGTCCACGACGATGGCCTGCAGATCGCGGATGCGGTCCACCGATTGGCCTGGCACGTTGATGTTGCGCAGCGGGATGCCGATGTTGGGGAGGCTGAAGCCCTCGCCATAGGAGGCGAACACCGACCAACCGCCTGCAATCCGCCAGATCGCGCCGAAGTTGACCAGGTTCTCGGTGTACTCCACACCGCCGCCTTCGACGAACACGCTGTTGCGGTAAGGCGTAGTGGTATAGCTGTCGACATGCAGTTCGCCATCTTCGCGGCGGAAACCGCCACTCAGGGTCACCGGGCCCAGGTCATAACTGAGCTGGACGTACGGCGCCAGGCTTGTGTATTCCATGGGCGGCACCCACAGCCTGTCGGTCAGCGCCAAGCGCTGCTGCGCCTCGTCATACACGTAGTCGACACCGGTACGGAGCTCGAGCCCGTCCACGCCGAACAGCGACGAACGCGTCCACGAAGGCCGGAAGCCCCACTTCTTGCTGGTGATCTCCGACTGGTCGAAGATGCGCTCGGCATCGGGAGGAAGCGGCCATACCAGCTGGCGATCGTCGCCGTTCTCCGGCAGGTAACGCATGGCCTGGTCGGCCCAATAGGCATTCAGGACCAGGTTGCCGCCGAAGAAGTCGCCATGCGTGTACAGCGCGTTCAACTGTTCGAAGTCGTTGAACTCCGCCTTGCTCCCGAAGATGTGGCCACGCTCCGACGTATTGGTTACGGGATTGGGACAGGTCCCCGGTCGGCAACCCTCCACCTGGATGTAGTCGCCATTGCCTTCGATCTTGAAGTTGCTGTAGCTCAGCTGGAGGCGCTGAACGCCGTCCTCGCCGAAGTTGATGCCGCCCTTCAGGAACAGGTTCCGGGCCACGGAATCGGACACCGAGCCGCTGGTGTTCATGCCCACCCGGCGACCGTCGGCATCGTAGGCCATGCCGCGATCGATGCGCGATACACCGACCACCAGGTCCCGGTTTTCCTGCTTGAACGCATAGTTCAGACCGAGCTTCCAGCCCGCGCTGTCGTCCTTGAACTGGGTGGAATAGCGCGACAGGAAGCGGAACTCGCTGCCCTCCTTGGTCGGCACGGTGGAGATGTAGTTGATGATGCCGCCCGCGGCACCGATGCCCTCCGACGCCGACGGACCGTTGATCACCTCGATGCGATCGACGATCCCCATGTCGGTGAACGTGGCGTTGCGTCCGCCTTCGCGAAGTGGCGAACCTTGCGGCACGCCATCGAATAGGCGCAAGGCGATGCGGCCACGCAACGTCTCGCCCGTGTTGCTCATGGCTTGCGAAGATTCGGCGTAGCCGGGCACGGTGCGCGCGAGCACGGCGGTGGCGTCCTCGGTGAGGGCCAGTGTGTGCTTGACCTCTTCCTTCGATACCAGCGACACCGCACCAGGAATCCTGTCGATCGACTTCGGCGCGCGCACGCCGGTGACGATCACCTGGTCCAGGTCGACGGCGTCCTTTGCCCGTTCTTCTTCGGCCGCC
>Ga0208958_1003429_pt1 | contig 12328 bp, 11 predicted proteins | sample RifOxyB1_FD_184032 | JGI IMG/M metagenome (GOLD analysis project Ga0208958, IMG submission 184032) | Soil microbial communities from Rifle, Colorado - Rifle Oxygen_injection B1 (SPAdes) | ecosystem: Environmental > Terrestrial > Deep subsurface > Rock core/Sediment | place: Rifle, Colorado...
GTCGGCATTGTATACTATAGGAATCTCTTTGTCAAGTATTTCAACCTCTCAACAATTTTGCGTATCTGTAAACCTTTGTCAAACCGTTTAAGGATTTACATGTATACAATATGAGATCTGCCGAATAATCGATTATCTCTTCCCCTTCGGATTTTCCATATATGAGATACCTGTATTTACGCTGCATCCAATTTACTTCGACAACATCCCCAAGACCGGTTTTTGGAAGGTTATAAAAGGAATTTTTAAGCCGGAAATCTACCTCCCACTTAAGATAACCATATCTGTGAGCCGTAAGTATCGTCGGCATTTCCTGAGAATCGGGATCTCCAAAATTGTCTACTCTCCAAACACCCAGTCTCAATGCGTCTTCATAGTTTTCAGCCATGGCTTCGTTTATATGGGTATCGATTCCGACCGAAGCTATTTTGAGAGTATTTTCCAAAGGGAGCGATGGATCATGTTCGGGAATGAACGGCAATTTCTTCTCAACAAACGCGGGGTCTACCCGACCGGCAGATCGACCTTTAAACAGTCTACCTGCAACGGCATTATAACCTTTTTCCACTGCATAAACGGCAGACGGTAAATAGAACACTATTGTTACCGGTAACAATGGACTTTATCGCAAAGAAATTTTTAGCTCATTGCTATTCGACCGTAATTCAAGGGATTGTGAAGATTTTATTTTTAACAATAATTTAACAGACAAAGGGTTTAAATGCTATTCTATTTCTTCACTTGTAGTTGATCATCGAGAGACAAAATCATTTTGGCAAGCGATGCGTTGGTTATTTCAAAGCGGAAAAGGAGCCTCTAGACTGTTAAAACAGTTTGGGAAAATACGCCTACCGGATTTAACATTTTTTGGTCTATTAATTACACTTGTTCTTGGTTCTATACTGAGTATCGTATTTCATTCATATATTTTTATTTGGTTTACTCCACTCTTTATAGTTTTTACTAGCATTTTACATATATATACAAAATTTAAATTTCACACACACAGTATTTTGCCTTATATTGCCGCCATATTGGTAAATAGCGTTTTACTATTATGTTATTATTTTGGGCGAGTAATTGGCGTATTTTCAACAAATAATACTACTTAATAGTATGAAAAAAACAAATCCATATATTTCAATTATCGTTTGTACGTTCAATGGCTCAAAGAAAGTTAGTAGGTGTCTTGAATCGTTAATAAATCAAAATTATTCAAGAGAGAAATATGAAATAATCGCTGTAAATGACGGGTCAACAGATAACACTCTTAAAATACTTAACAAATATCCAGTAAAAATCGTAAACCACTTAAAAAATCTTGGTATATGTGCAGCTAGAAATAGCGGATTACAAAATGCTTCCGGAAGCATAATAGCTTATACAGATGATGACTGTATTGCGGATAGGAATTGGCTGCAAAATTTAGCAAAACACTTTGGTAAAAATGTAATGGCAGTGGGAGGAATCACCGTTTCTTATAGTCAAAAAACACTAATGGAAAAATATATGTCTGAAACCGGTTATGGAAACCCTACCCCAATAGATTTTGCAAAAAGTAAAAACCCTGTAAATCGATTCTTTGTATATTTAAAAGACATGTTCTCTCCCCTAATAATCAGTAATATTGATCCAATTCCAGTTCTCAGTATTTATACATTAAATGCCTCTTTTAAGAAAAAAATACTTAACAGAGCCGGGGGTTGGATAGCCGGATTTGATTTCAGAGAAGATTCCGAAATGTGTGATCGCCTTAACAGGTTATTTCCTGATAAAAAAATATTGTTCACTAGAAATGCAATTATTACCCACAAGCATAGAGTGTCTTTTCGACATTTCTTAAAGCAAACATTTACAAGAAGTGAAAATACTCTTAAATACTACGTTAAAGATAATAAAATACCACCGTTTTTTCCTTTTCCAATATTATTTGTAATCACCACTATTTTAGCACTTCGCGTAAGTCTGTCTTTGGGAATCATCTCATTTATACTCTTACCCCAACTTCTTTACTCTTGGTGGTTTATGAAATTTATCAGGAATTACAAAGGTTTTTACCTTCTGTTCCCATATATTCAAATAAGTTTGGAACTTTCAACGATACTTGGAATGATTAGGGGTTTTATTAAACTAAAAATGGAGAAATATAAATGAATCAATTAAGAAATAAATTGTTTTTCGGAATTTTGACTTTCGTACTAATTACTAATCTTTTTGTGTATTTAAATGTCCAATACTTTAATCTTAGAGCAATAATTTCCTTTATTTCCTTAACAACTATCCCTGGACTTTTGATTATGCTGATACTAAAAGTCAGAAAGATAGACTTTTGGGAATATTTGGTTTATACAATTGGATCAAGTATTGCTTTTCTAATGTTCGGAGGACTTGCTGTCAATTGGACTCTTCCGTGGCTCCATATTACTGACAAACCTCTTTCTTTAATTCCCCTACTTACCAGTTTTGATATCATTCTATTGGTTCTTGGAATTATTGCATATGTGCGCAATAAGAATATTTTATTTGAATTTTATATTCCGAAACTTGACCGGTTAAACAAAGCCTTCTTGGTTGCTCCTGTAATTTTTCCCATTCTAAGTGTTCTCGGAGCAATAACACTAAACAATGGAGGAACAAATTACCTCACGTTGATTATGCTTGGAGGAATCTCTGTTATCGTTTATTTAATAGTTTTACTCAGAAAAAAACTTAATGAAAATGTTTTTCCCTGGGCAATTTTAACAATTAGTATCTCTTTACTTACGATGGGTTGGCTGAGAAGTTGGTACGTTTCTGGTGTTGATATAAACCTGGAATACTATGTGTTCCAACTGGTTAAATCAAACCAGCTATGGGATATTTCATTATTTAATAATGCTTATAACGCCTGTTTAAGTGTAAATATTCTTCCAATAATCTATTCATTATTTATGAAAATAAATGATCAATATATATTTAAGTTGATTATCCCGTTGATATTTTCAATCACACCTGTTTGTGTATATCTCCTATTAAAGAGATATACAAAACATGTATTTGCTTTTATATCAACATTATTTTTTATGTCTCAACCTACATTTATGTCATGGTGGTGGATTCCCATTAGACAAGAAGTTGCCTTGATGTTATTTTCATTGGCATTGTTAATGTTGTTAAGTAAAAATATCAGATCAGTAACAAAAAGAGTATTACTTCTGATATTTCTGTTTTCAATGGTTGTATCGCATTATTCAACAACATATATTGCTCTTGCGCTATTCATTTTTACTTATATAGTCTGTTTGATATTTAGAAAAACTGAAAATTTAAGATTTTTTTCAAATATATACCAAAAACTTAATTTAAATGATAAAAAGTATATTTTTATTAATAAAGATTATTATTTAAACGGTCTCATCATAGCTTTTGTTCTACTGTTTACATTCTTTTGGTACTCCCAGTTGACCGGAATATCTGATAATTTTGTTGATTTTACTAAAAGGGCAGTCCAAAACATGGGAAAGATTTTTAGTGATGATGTAAGGACTGAGGGATCTTCTTTTAAATCACAATGGAATTTATTATACAAACCAAAAAACCTCACATATTTGTTACAAAACTATATTGAAGAAGAAACAAACAAATACAGTAAGAATACAAATAATAATACATATTCTGTAAATACATATAGGGACTATAAACCAATGGTTGTATCTTCTGATTTGTTACCTGTAAAAATCAATCAGAACTTAACTTCAAGAATATATTTTTTTAGAGAAATTATAAAGAAATTAGTTAAAATATTTATAATTGTTGGTACTTTTTATTTACTATTTATTCAGCTAAAACAACGAACTATCGATGCCGAGTATATTATTATCGTTTTAGTGAGCTTGCTTGGTATGGTTGCAATACTAATCTTACCTTTTGCATCAATAGAATATGATTCAATGAGGCAATATCAACAACTATTAATTATATTGTCGTTACCTGCGGTGTTGGGAGGTACGGTTATATTTAATTTCCTTAAAAGAGAGCCTTTTAAGATCTTTGCAGTGTCAATAGTGTTTCTGTTATATTATTTGTTTCTCTCTGAGTTTATTCCACAAATCATTGGTGGTACATACCCATCAATGCAGCTTAATAATTTCGGTGATAGTTACAATGAGATGTATGTTCATGAAACGGAAATAAAATCTTCTGCTTGGTTATTTAAAAATTACTCGAACAGACAAATGATATATGCAGACAAACGTGCTTTATATAAACTTTTATTTTCAAACAATGTCGGCATCTATAACATTATAGAAAATGTTTTTCCATCAATAGTTAATAAAAATGCCTATGTTTTTTCCAGCAATACAAATACTCTTAAAAATAAAAGTTATATAAATACCAAAGGGGAGATAATAACTTATAATTTTCCAAGCGAATTTCTCAATCAAAATAAAAACTTAATTTACAATAATGGAGAATCGGAGATATTTAAATGAATAAATTAAAGATATTATTTATAAACGATTTTGGTTACCGACTTGGTGGTGTAGAAGTTAATTTGATCAACCAAGCTTTTGAATTAAGAAGACGTGGGTATACTATAAAGATACTTACCAGTGACGCTAATCCCAGTAATAGCTCACTTGTTAGTGATTATACTTTTAAAAGTTACAGTGACAAATCTTTATCAAGGTTGTTTAATCAAATAATTTATATTCCTTCATATCTTAAGTTAAAGAATGTTATAGAAGAATACCAACCCCATATAATCTTCTTGCACAATATTTTTCATAGTGTATCACCATCAGTTCTTCTCGCAGTAGGAAATATCCCAACAATATTAGCATTACATAGTTACGAATTAATTTGTCCAACTGGTGCGATTATAAAACAAGATGGGAGTAGATGTGTTTCACCAGGTAGCCACGATTTGAGATGTACAGGAAGTTTAAAGGGATATGTTTATGAACATATTAAACAAGAAATTCATAGATTACTCTTAAAAAAGGTGGCTGCATACATCGCCCCGAGCGAAAGTATTAAAAGAGACTTTACTAATCAAAGGCCAATATCTAGTCAAATAAGGATGATTTATAACGGTATTGAACCTGCAAAATATGAACCAATTAAGAACTTCAATCGAATTTTGTATGTAGGGAGGTTGTCAAAAGAAAAAGGTATAGATGTTTTATTAAAAGCTATTAATAAAATTAAGAAAGAAATTCCAAACATAAAGGTTGATATTGTCGGAGATGGTCCAGAAGCCGAACACCTGAAATCTTTAAGTGAATCGCTTAATTTGCAAAATACGGTATTTTTTTCGGGAAAAGTGGAAAAGGATAAAGTGAATGATTACTACAATAAATGCACATTTTTAGTCCTTCCTTCGGTTTGTCCGGAATCTTTTTCTCTTGTTGGGATTGAGGCTTTAAACATTGGTCGACCTGTAATTGGCTCAAACTTAGGTGCAATTCCTGAATGGCTCATAGATATGAAATGTGGTTTTCTTTTTAATCCCGGAGATGTTGATAACTTGGTAGAAAAATCCCTTACTCTTCTAAAAAACAAAACCATGTTACTTAATATGTCAAAGTATGGTAGTAAATATTCTCGAAAATTTTCAAATGATACCAATGTTGATAATCTTGAAAAATTGTTTTTTGAATTAACAAATAAAAAAATTTAAACAATTATGAATATGCTTAAAATATTGATTGTCACTATGGACTATCCGCCTCCCATGGGTGGTATTCAGACTTTTACTTACGATCTTGAAACTGGTTTGAAGAAATTGGGACATAAAGTTGAGGTGTTAAATTTCGATAGTAAAAATATAAACCTATTAAGTAAATTTAAGGTACGCGATTTATTTTATACACCTGCAACACTACATCCATATTTTTCATTAATGAATATTGCAAAATCGTCTCAACCTATTATCAGATTAAGAAACTTATTTTACAATAATCTTGTTTATCGTGAATCGAAGTTGGCAATACAGGAGTTTAAACCTGATATTATCCATTTAACTAAATCCGATCTATTTTCTTCAGTTTATTGTTCAAAAATTCCTTTTTTAGTCTCTTGTCATTCAGAAGAGCTAATTGATATTTATCCAGTCAGATATTCATTACAAAATGCTTCATTAATCCATAGTGTTAGTAATTATGCTAAGAAAAAAGTTCTTCAAATTGTTCCAGAAAGAGTCAACGATATTAATGTAATATACAATTCTGTTGATTTGAGTTATTGGAAAAAATACCGTAAAACTGATAAAAACAATTGGATTATTACCATTTGCAGACTGGTAAAAAGGAAAAACGTGGATTCGGTAATTAAGGCATTTGGACTATTACCTCAAGAATTCCGTGACCGTTACAAGTATTTTATTATCGGTGACGGCCCCGAACGACAACATCTTGAAAACTTGGTCAAGGAATTGAATATTCAAGATAATGTATTATTTTTGGGTCAGGTTAATGATAAAGAAAAAACCAGACTTCTTTCTAGCTCAAAATTATTTGTGCTGTGTCCCACCCTAATTAAGAACGAAAATGAGGGGTTTGGAATAACATACATTGAGTCCCAAGCGGTCGGTGTACCAGTACTCGGGTCAAATAATGGTGGTGTAATCGATGCTGTTGGCGACGGAGGGCTGTTAGTAAAGAATGAACTTGATCCTCAAGAAATTTCTACAGATATTCAACTTATTTTGTCTGATCAAAATCTTTATAATAACTTGGTGACAAATATAAATAAAAGAATCCGCCAATTCGATTCCTCAGATCAGGTGAATTCTATCGTAAGCATGTACCATAAAGTAACAAATAAGTAAAAACTTATTTTCTCTTGTTCACAAATATCAAATACGAACTACTAATTACTCGACCGACAATCAAAGCAAGACCAATTCCACTCAGACCTTTATCTAAGAGTAAATATGTTAATACAAGCACAGAAGTTGTTTCAAACATACTGACTATAACGATTTCTTTGATCTTGTGCTCAACCCGTAATACTGTCCCATATATTGAGTTTATACCTACCAGTACTCCCGACAATGATATTAGTTGCAAGAATTTGAATCCTTCAGATGAATACTCCTTTCCGAACACCAGTAAAATATGGTTCCCAAAAAATATTGTTATTATTATTGCAGGCAACATAAAAAAAGTAATAATCTTAATCGCCTTTTTAATATTTTCTTTAAATTCACTTTCCTTGCAGCTTCCTTCGGCAAATAAAGATTGTGTAGTTGCTTGAGGAATAATGAAAATCAAATTTGCAATCATCATGTCCATATAAAAATATGCAGATTGCTGAGGGCTTATTTTATTTGTGATAATAATCGGTAACACCATTTGAGGGAATGTACCGATTACCCCTGCCAAGTAATTGGCTGAAGAATACTTCGCCATATTTGCGATGATTCCTGTGTGTAGAGAAGGTTTAAACTTATATTCAAACTTTTTGATTAAAAAGATTAACGCTAGTAAAAATGCGATTGCAGTTGCTCCACCAAAAGATAAAAATATTGCCATAGCTCCAAGTGAAACTAACAGAAACGGCAATATCAATTTTCCCAAACTAAATATTATGTTTTTTATCAGCACATAGCCCGTCGATCTATAAGCAATAAAAACACTTTCTATTAGAGTATTTGACGAGCTAAAAATTGCAAATACTACAAATAACAATGAATAATACAGATTTTCACGCAAGAACAATAATTTTGGGGAAAAGGTTTCCAATCCTACAATAAATATCAAGGATGTAATCAGACTTACAATACCCACCAAAATAATGGATGTGTTTATTTTTTCTGTTTTTCTCTTCGAAGTTGGAAGGTATTTAATAATTCCCACATTCAACCCTAGCAAGCTAATACCAGAAATTAAACTCAATACCGATATTAATGTCGTTCCCAATCCAACTTGCTCAGTTGTAAATAATTGGGCGTTAATTATCCAGAAGAAAAATCCGAAAAATGCCATAACTGCAGTACTCAGCATCAGAAAAATAGAATTTTTATATAAGGAGTCGTTCGCAAAATGGTTATAAATTTTAGAAATGAATTTCATATTATTTTATTTTTTCATACATTTATAGAAAAGTTTCCAGAATATAAAGAAAAAGATGATGAAAAGTACCATACCAAGATATGTATGGAAGAGTTTAAGAGACAGGTCGGCAGATACATACGCTCCTATTAAAATCAGAAGATAAACCCGAAAAATATTTACAATGTACAATCCGATTGCAGCAGGAATAAACATAACAAACAACTTCACTTTATTAAACTCTTTCCAGTCTAAAATTGAAATAAGAAGATAAAGGGAGGAAAAAAGAAAGAGTGAATCCAACCCAGAACACGCCTGTTCAATGCTGACGGCAAAGTTGTAAACTATAATTATCCTTGGTTGAATCAGCTGTACGTTTGAAGATGTGAGCGATAATAGAAAACGTACGGAAGTAAGCACACCGCCACTAAAGATCGGCCATAACTTCCATATTTGAAATATAGCCACGTCATACACAATTGATGTACCCAAACATACCAATATCTCCTTTTTGAATCGTTTTACGAAGGAGGTTAGAAATTTCGTCCCAAAAATTCCTAAAAGTAAAAGAGATGGTATCAAGATCAGAATCCCATGAGTCAAGAGAGAGAGCGGAAAATTTGAAGTGAACGATCCGTATTGTAACAGATTGTTTCCTAAAAGAAAAAAAACAGGGATCAATAGAAAAGAGAGTGCAAAAAAGAAAATATTTGAATTTGGCTTTGGAAGCGTTTGCAGATCTCCTAGATTTTTGCGGATAAGAAGACCAAATATTATCACTGAAATAAGCACCATTTTCCCAAGGTTTCCGTAAATAAAGAAATAAAAATCATAAAGAAGCCGCGTGGATACCACCCATGGTCCGGTTATGCCGGTTATGATGATAAAAAGTAATGCAAAAAGAAAGAACTTAGGCACAACACTCTTAAGTTCTTGAGATAATATATGCATAAATATTATAACAGTATTCAAGAAAACCCCGCCATAAAAGCGGGTATGGATTCATCCATTCGACAAGCTCAGGATCAATACTGAGTGAAATCGAAGTATTGAATACTGATATATCATTCTCCTTAAGGGAACCCTACTTTATAAGTAAGGAAAATGCTATAGGATATTATATTACTTTGAAGCTATTTTAGCAATTTGTTGGAATACAAAACGTATATCTATTAAAAACCTACGAGGCAATCCCCGACGGAATCATCACGTTGAAATAATGATTTAAATGTTGGCTTGATTTCTGTAAATATTATACCGGTTACGGATTGAGGCTGTAGATCAACAAAGAAAGAAGGATCGGAAAGATTGGATGAGGCATCCTGTGTACAAAACGGAGTTCCCGGATCACCTGAACCGGAAGCAATAAATAGTTTTGCTTTAGTGTTTTTGGAAATCTTTATATTTCTTAAAGAAACCTTAACTGTTTTCCTGACGGTCGTTTCATTCACAATTGCCAACCCCCGCTCAAATTTGGAGTTGGTAAAACCTATCGCTTCAACACCTTTGGGTTGTTTTGTGTCAAATATGCGACTCTCGCCTGATCCCAATGAAAGCGTTCGACTAAGAAGCTGCCATGTTTTGCCCTGAGGCAGAAGTTCACTTTTATTATCTGTTTGACGGTAAAAACCAAAAGAATTTGTATATTTTGACGGACTTTCCGGATCAAAAAAAGTTGTAGAAAAATAGTTAGCACCGGCAATTCCGCCTTTTAAAAATTGAATTAACTTATTGCCTGTGTAAGGGACAGCAATATCACTAGAAACATAATTGTTATTTATAATATATTCTGCTGTTTTATTCCACTCACTCACATAAATTGGCAGGTTTCCTTTACCATATTTTTTCAATACAGTCAGATATTTCGACCATGACGGTTCCGTTTTGTTATAACTATGGATAGATACACCGTGCAAATAGTTGGACACATTACTTTTAAATAGATATTCTAATAAAGCAGTATCAAGGGGTTCCGATACTGCCGGAGCAATTATCGGTATTATTTTACCATCATTCATTTCGGTATCAACTTCCCGAATTGCCTGACTGGCTATAGTAAAAATTTTCAGGTAAGCCTCATTTTTGCTTAAACCTGAATTTTTAATATTCAAAAAATCAACCAAGTCCGGCTCGTTCCAGATCTCGATCATATCCAAATATGGCCTATGCAACCGGTAAGATTTTTTAACAATGTCTTCGTACACCCCCCAGTCTTTTGGTACACCAACATTAGTTCCGGAATGTGTAAGCCACGCAGGAGCATATGACAGGATTGCCATTACTTTCATTCCCCTATCTTTTGCATTTTGATAAATACTATTCGTCTCATTGATCACAGTTTTGTTCCAAGTATCAGGGTCCTGCACATTGTTTTTGTTGGCTTTGTAATCTGCAAGCGTAATATTTCTGGGCACCTCGTTTTCGATCCAGAAATCACGTCTTATCATCGTTACACCAGCATCGGCAAGCAAATCCCAAGCGTCCTGATGTTCCAGATTGGGAGCATGAGCACCGCCAAACACAAGCGGGGAACCTGTTGCGGTTTGTTTGGCAAAATCTATTATTATGGTGTTGGTGTCTGTAATTAAGGTTCGATAAATGCTTTTTTCGTATTTTAATTTATTTGACAGGAACAAATTGATAAACAAGATTATTGAAAGCAATATTGTCAGTAGAATTATTCGTTTCATAAATAAATTATACCAATCAAACCAATCATTAAGAACAAGCTCAAGGGGTTATTTGAGGAAAAATTCAATTCTTTAATGAATGTTTCTTTAAGAGAAGATATGTTCCTCCGGATGAAAGAAGTGCAATTGCTCCCGGAATTAAACCGAATTCCGGAACACCGGGTGTCTGACATGCTCCGGTTGTATCACCATGAGCCAAATGTGCATCCAATGCTGAAGTTGAAACTTCAATCGTTTGAATACTGTCTGATGCTTTGTGGCAAACAAACACTTTATTAGAACCATTTTCCTGTGCATTTACAGAACTTATAGGCAAAAGAAGTGCTAAAAGCAAAAGGTTAATAATAAACAACTTCATATTGGGTATATATATCAGACCGTATATATATTGTCAAGCTATGGGAATCTATGATACTATTTTTGTATAACTGATAGTAATTAACTATAGTTATCTATATTTTACTTTTTGCGATATATTTTCTAATTTGTACTAGGTATTAATAATATTGTAGACTATGATCATGAAGATAATTAAATCAGCATCACTTACACTGTCTGTATTTGGTTTTCTGGGATGGTTTTATATCGCCGTTAATGCTTGGGTGCATCCTGAAACCCTTTCATGGCAGTTAACTCACTTGGCTCCGTGGCCGAGAGAAGACACATTTGGCATAGTATGTTTTGCCGTATCCTTTTTCTCTTTCTTCATCTGGAATCTTTTAAAAGATAATTAGTTACCTTGAAAGGTTGTTCCTTTCAAGGTGTGAAAATGGTTGGATTCCGGACCAGGCCAGAATGACGGAATTGTGTCACAGGGTGAGACCTTGTAAACAATATGAACGATCTAACATCTCTGCGGGTCTAATCGGAAGATAAACTTATTTGTGATTCTATGTTGACGATCCTGTCTTCGTGTTCTGACACGTGATGAGATAGTACATCTTTTTCCTGTTCCAAATCGTCAAGTTTTTTCAGGATATCCGCTGTTTGCTCATAGAATTCATCCTTTGACGGCAGATGGCTTAATTTCTCATCAAGTTTCTCGTCCAATTTTTCATCAAAAACAACTTCAACCAAGTCCTTTATCGCTTTCAGATCCTGCTCATCAAGTGCTGCCATAAGTTGATTACAACACAAAAATATGGTTGTATCAATTATTAATTCAGGCGTTTGCTGAACGATCATCCTCTGTCATGGTTGCACACCCGTCGGGCTTGAGGCCAAGTTTGACTTGGTGAACAACCCCTTCGGCAAGTTTACACTGAGTAAAGCTGAAGTGCTCAGGATCTTCGTCTTCACACCCATCGGATTATGGATATTTATGGAGAATGCGGTTGCATGATTATGATATATGTAAACAAGGGAATGGAGCAGGTTCATCTAACCAAGTAAGCAATTCCTATTTGGGGTATGATTAAAATAATCCAAAGAAGCAGTTGTTGTTTTCCTGGCAGATTAAGTTGTTTTTTGACAGACAGATATATATAAAGGATCACTACCAAATTAACCAAAATATTGTATATCAAAAGATGGTGTGGAATATGTATGACCAACGCGCGGTTTATCAAATTAATTGGGTCGTAAGTGGTATGCCGGATGCCA
>Ga0208958_1003433_pt1 | contig 12319 bp, 8 predicted proteins | sample RifOxyB1_FD_184032 | JGI IMG/M metagenome (GOLD analysis project Ga0208958, IMG submission 184032) | Soil microbial communities from Rifle, Colorado - Rifle Oxygen_injection B1 (SPAdes) | ecosystem: Environmental > Terrestrial > Deep subsurface > Rock core/Sediment | place: Rifle, Colorado...
CAAATAATCCTCCCTTTGAAGGATCAAATAATCCTCCTGTTTTTGCAAACTGATTAACAGCTCCGACACTAAAAAGTCCAGCACTAGAGGCATATTGTAAAGATCTTGTTACCTCAGGACTTAAACCTAATTTAGGTCCAAGCCATCCAACAACAGAATATGCAACCCCTGCCCATATAACTCCTTGGATAAGTGTTTGAGGTCCTGCAAGTATTTTATTATAAATTCCTTTTAGTCCTCCCTGACTAGATTGAGTTCCTTCAACAAATTTATCAACTGGTTTTAGAGTTTTACCATCAATTAAACCTTTTTCAGCCAAATCAGCAGTCACATCTGTAGATTTTCCACCAACATTTGCATACCATCCTAATCCTTCTTCTCCTTCTAGTAACTGTGCAGATTTAATGACATAATCAGTACTCCCTTGTGTAATAGTTGCAGCTGAACCTTCTTTGAAAATTACCTTACTTCCAACATTATATCCTACATCTACTTCTGCTTTTGAAAGAGCAACAGGAAGTCCTGCAGGAACAGGAGTTGAAGAAGTTTTAGTAGGAAGCTTTCCAGTAGAGAGATAGTTATTATAATCATCAGGATTATATCCTTGATCAAAAAATTCATCTAACGTTAATTCAGCACTAACAACACTTCCTTGCAAACCAATTAAAAATGAAATAGCTAATATAGAAATAATTAAATTGCAAATTATAAATAAGCTTTTAGCTCTTTCACTTCTTTCTATTTTATTCACCTCACTTTTTCTCATCTTCAATTAATAATAAACATAAAATTATTATTCATCAACCCATTGTTTAATATTTCGTATTTCCTCATGCCCTGTTCCATCACCATGGCTCACCCAAATTTTCATCGGAATTGCTTGGTAAACTTTTTTTGAAGGAGCAACATATTGATCAGATCCCTGTGGAACAAATACATTAAAATTCCTTCTATCCCAATATCCTCCACCATTTCCATTACTTACCCAAACATTATGTTCTTGTACTTCATAATGTCCTTCTTGAGGTTGTGAATTAGTGTAATTAGGTTGAGATATATTTGATTGATTTATTCCTTCTCTTATAGCCTCTTTTTGACCTTCTATCTGTCCCCTCATAATCATTCCTGTTCCTGCAGCATTTAATGTATGTCCTGCTGCTGTTCCCATTTTTGTTCCATCATAAGATTTACCAGCTAAACCTTGAAGACCAATTCCTGTAAAAATATCTGCTATTGGATCTCCTGTAGAAGCACATCCGTCGCTAAGTAAAGCTGCTAAACCAATTCCTCCAGCAACGATTCCTCTTGTTATTTTATTTTTTAAACTCATTTTAGTTTTTTGGAAACCTTTTTTGAAAAGGTTTATTTTAAACTCATTTTAGTATCATTATCCAGTGACAACACTATTTATAAATCTTTTTATTTATTGTTATTCCTCCACTAAACCTATTACTTTATTATAACTTTTAACAACTAATCCTTGTATAACACTTCCAGTAGATGTAGCAGGTCCTTGAAAATTACCTCCTTGAGGTCCTGCAAATGTCTGGTCTCCACTTGGTGGATTTGGCTGATCAAATAATCCTCCTCCATTATTACTTGGTTGTGCAGATCCTCCTCCCTGTCCGCTTGCTTTTACTTCCTGACTTCCGTCTTTTGTAACTGTTATTTCATATCCTTTATCAACAAATCTCCCAATATAATTTGCCTTAGCTCCACAATCTCCTAATGATGAACAATAATTATTTGCCAAAACTCTAGCACTTATATCTAAACACTCACAATTCTCCTCACACTCCCAATCACCAATCAGTTTTTTAGTATATTTAACAACACATGATTGATCTCCAATAGAACACTGTTGTGCAGCAGTGCCTTGACTATCCCAGAATTCTAATCCGGGAGAGTATTTTGGAGAACATCTTCCAACTTCATCCTCAAATCTTTCATCAATTTCATCCTGAACAGTATTGCCTCCAAGAATTCCTCCACCAACATTACTCAAGGCTCCTTTTAATTTTCCAGTTATTCCTTTCTTTAAATCTTGATTCTCTAAATCAAAAACAATCCATTCACAATCTCTTTGATCTGAATTCAAACAATCTCCACTAGAGTTTTGCAAAACACACTCCTGCCATCTATTAACAACACATCCTGCCTGAGAAAAGTCAGTATTTTCAATACTATCGCCAACACAAATTTCATTTCTAGAATCTTCACATGGTTCAACAATTTCTTCACCCATTACACATATATGTCTGAAGTGTCTGCTTCCCACACTATCTGTATCTTCTTTTTTATCATCATAATAACACCAACTCTCTCCATTTTTGTAATCTTTTCCATTACTTGTATCTTTACAATCAGTTAATACACAGATATTATTTCCATAACTCGGCTTTGCTGTTTTATCAGCACTCCCACAAATACTTCCAGATAAATAATCACAATTTCCACATGATTTTGAATTAGAATTACCACTATTAGCATTACAGCTTTCTTCAGTAGTTTTAACTTTAGTCCAATAATCAATATCATTTATTTTACTAGCATCGTAAATATTAGCTTGATTACCACATGTATCTAAAAAGTAAACCTCACTTTTCCCATCTATACAAGAAGTCTGAGTACTTTTACCACAATTTGTATTAAGCTCTTCTGCTGAACATAAATAGTCTTTGTAGAATTCAACACTTGCATTTGTTAATCCTTGTAATTCTTGTGAATTGCATTCACCTCTTGTTGTAAATTTACATGTTCTTGTAAATTCGCTTTCAAAAATACAAGCTCCAACATCCTGAGCCTGAGCAATTGCAATACAGCTTATTTCATCAGGGACATTTGTTCTAAAATCAGTTTGTAATCCATATAAAGATGAAAGTTTTTTACATCTAACTAAAGGAACATAAGCTGCTTGATCACCTAAAATACAACATCCTAAATCACATTGAGGTACTTCACATGTGGGGCTATCACTCCATACACCATTTGAAGCTTTGCAAGCTTCTTCAGGAGTGTTTTCCATACACACTCCTTCATCGCTATCATAACAACAGCCTTTTTTACAGAAAGATGTTGCTTCACATGAAGTTGCAGTACTTCTGAAACTAGGATCACACTCACTTTGTTGTTCATTTTGGCAGTAAGCTCCACTTATTGTTTTCTCACAACAAACACTAACTTCTGCTCCTGAAATAGTTGTTTGAGGAGAAGTTAGTGGAGAAGACAGAATAATAAAACTAGTTAATAGAGTTAGTATACTTAAAATTATAAAAACTTTATTCCTAATTAATAAGTTATTAATTAACTCTTTATTATTTTGTTTTTCCATTTTTTTATTAATTATAGTTTATAACCAGCAGGCCATGCATAACTTCTAACAGCAAAACCAAAAACATCTCCTGTATTTCTATCAGTTAGTATGTAGACTGTTGAACTATCTCCCTGTTTTAATTTATTAACTCTTATATGAGGGTATAATGCCATAAATGTAAGGCTTTCACTATCTCCATATCTTGCCTCATAATTTAATATAGATGTTCCTATTGATATTAATTGGTAATGGTTACTTAATAATCTAAAGTCGAAATTCTCATATCTCTGAGTAGTCTCTTTTTCTATTGTAAAAGGATAATTTACATCAATTAATATTCTTTTAGGTATTATATCAATAGTTAGCTCCATATTTTGTTTAGTTACTCTGTACCCTCTTGATTTTAAATCTTCTTCTGCATCATTAAAACAGGTTTGTATATTATTTCTTATAGAATTTTCAATTTCATTTTCTGTATTAAACAGTAAATTAGGGTTTTGCATTACACATCCTTTATAATATTCATTAGTGTAACATAAATAAGAAAACTTAGTATCATTATACAAAAAATAATTTCCAGGATTTAAACTTCCTCCCTGAGACATAATTAAATTTATTTCAGATTTTATTTCAGGATTATTTTCAATACAATTCCTAACCTGTGAATTAAAATCAATTTCTTGACCAGTTATGTTTCTTAATAAATTTCTTCCAGTATCTGTTAAAGCAAAAAATAAAATAACTCCTGCAATTATAACAATTGCAATTATTACAAAAATTGTAACCTGTCCCTTTCTACCTATTTTTCCTCTTTTTCTTAAATTCATCTTAATCTTTGTTTAACGACGATTTTCTTTATAAATTTATTTATATTTCTTAAATTAACCAGATTTTAATATAGTTTCTGGTTTAACAATTATCGAACATCCTCCTGGTTTATTCCCCCAAATATCTTCACATTTCACACTATAAACTGTTTTTTCATCCCACTCTAAATTATGCGATGTTCCAGAAAACTCACTTATTTTTGTTACATTTTCACTATTCATTAAAAATCCGCATGCAGGAGAGTTTTCTTTGTAATAACATATTGAATCTTCATCAGTAAAAATAGCAAGATTTCCTGATTCATAATAAACCCTAGTTATTTGAGGAGATTGAGTATCTAAATCTAATGTAAAATTAGTCTCTCCTCCAGCTGTATTTCCAGCACTATCAATACATCTAACTTTAAAATTGTAATTTCCTCTTAACAAACTAGTAAATGTTTGACTATGACTTGAAGATAAAGTATTCTTAAATGTAATATAGTTTTTATTATTCATACTATATTGGCAAACAGACTTTCCATTTTCACTTCCACCAAGAGTTGAAAGAGTTAAGTCAATAGAGGTAGGTTCACTTCCCCTAACTATTATTCCAGAAGGTTGTAAATTACTAATTGATAAACCACTTAAACTTTTTTTTAAACTATACTCAAAATTATTTCCTATATTTCTTGATGTATTTTCTTCTAACCAAGGCTGATCTCTGCAACTTATGTAATATTTATTATCATTACTTTCAATTGTTAAATTTCCAACACAAGGATAACCAAAGAAAGTTCCACCATCAACATCCTTTTCACATTCAAGAGTATTTTGCATTTCGAAATATCCTACATTCTCCTTACTCCATTTACATTCAGCAGGTTCGTTAATAAAAAACATAGATTGTTGAATTGTTGCATTATATCTTATAACTGCATTATTTGCAGGAGCACTTGCAACTACAACCGGAGATGTTAAATCAGGTCCTGGTCTTACACAGAAATTTATTTGATAATCTACTGGATTTTCCTGACCTTCAACACTCGTACATCTAACATATAAATTAATATTCCCTACCTGATCAAGCACATAATTGTAAATTGTTTCATTCCCAACAACCTGAGAAAATTCTTCAGAATTGCTAGTTTCAGAAGCAATTATACTTTCAATACTTGGTAAATATGTAGTAGTTGTGTGATTTTCAGTATAAATATTTCCTTCTAAAAATTCATAACTTAAATCACTGAAATTTCCTCTTTCTTCTCCAATTCTACAAACACTTGGTATATTTGTTTTTACTCCAAATATAATTGGAGTAAATGCTTTTATACACTCTCCATCCTCTTGTCTAACTTTAAATCCATTATTGCTAACACTATCATACTTAAAACTCTGATTTAACACTTCATAGAAAGGAGTTATTTTAGGAGTTCCAAATGTATTATCAACTGTTACACATTCATCCTGCCCTGTATTTTCATTTATTAATTTACAATTTTGTCCAAGACTTTCACATCTATATTTACTACAAGGTTTATCAGGATCATTATTGCAAAATTCACAATTTCCTACAGCTGGAGGAACCCACTGACTGCATGTAAATGATATTTCAACTTCCTCTTCTTCCTCCTCACATAAAGCTCCAAATCCAAAATATCCTACTAATCCTCCTACAATTAATCCCACAGGTCCGGCAGCAATTCCAGCTATTCCAGAAAATCCAATTAACCCTCCACCAACACCACCAATAACACTTCCACTAGAATCTCCTCCACCACTTCCACCATAAACTCCAAAATCATTTCCACCTGTTAAACCAAAATCATTTCCACCATTGAATACTGAAATACCAAATAATGAAGTTAAGTCTAAACCAGGAACTTCATTGTAAAATCCACCATTAACTCCTCCACTAATTCCTTGTAAGTTTCCTGCTTTTGCAAATACAGCATATATCTGATTTACTCCAATTAATCTAGGGGGTTTGCTTCCATGTTTTCCTTTTTTACTTAAACTATAACCTTGATTTGAAACTTTCCCAGCAATATTTGCCTTAGCTCCACAATCTCCAAGCATTGTACATACATCATTCATCTGCAATGTAAATAACATTTTTTCACACTCACAATTTTCCTCACACTCCCATTTCCCACTAGGACATTGTTTTTTATAAGTTACAATACAAGTTTTACTTGCTTCACTACATATATCTCCTCCACCACCTCCAAGAATTCCTCCAGCATTTCCAGAACCACTTCCAAATCCTCCAAGATAGTTTGAATAATCGCTAAAGCTTCCAAGACTACTGCTTGTAACTCCACTTACAGCATTTGTTAAAATATTGTTATCTCCAATATCTATACCAGGTGGATATTGTGGAACGCATTTACCAAACCAGAATTGAGTATCAACATAAACAATTTTTGTCTTACAATCAGGATTTTGACTGCATGTAAGTATATTTCTTGTAGAACAATCTTCCCAGAGATTTGCTCTACATAATGCTTTACTTGATGTCAGCTGATTAACTCTCTCTCCAATACTTTCACTATTATTATCAAACAAATCATTTCCAACATCAATCTCACTACCTGCTTCTTCTAAATTAGAATTATTCGAAATATTTTCTTCAGGAGATAATCCTAAACCATTTCCCAAAATTCCTCCACCTAAACCAGAAAGTCCGGGAATTGAAGATAAATCAGGCATTGAAAAACCAAATTGAGCAAATAATTCATTTGTTGTGTCTTTAATACTCTCACCAATTCCACCCTCTTTAACACAAATCTCTTTTCTGTAATCAGCACATGGTTCTGTTTTTAGTTCGCCATTAACACATAACTGTCTGAAGTGTCTTGAACCAACGACGTCTCTTCCATTTCCTACTTGACCGTCGTATAAACACCAAGAATCTCCATTTTGTCTTACTCTAAATCCATCTCTACAATTTAAATCTCTACAAGTATAATCTCCATCTTTTTTCTTTTTATCAATTCCACTTCTGAATTTTCCACATATACTTCCTTCATTATAATCACAATTTCCACATGTAGATGATTTGATATTATCGCTGTTTGCTCCACAGCTATTTTCTTTAGTTAAGATTTTACCATTATTCCAAGACCTATCTTTATTTGAATCATAAATATTTTCTCTATTTCCACAAGAGTCATACCAATAAATTTCATCTTTTCCTTCATAGCATCCAGTTGTTTTTTGTCTTTCACAAACACTATTCAATTCAGGATTTGAACATAAAGAGTCTTCAAAGAAATTACCTCCAATTTGCGAGTTACAGTCTTCTTTTGTTGTAAATTTACAATTACTCTTATCATCAATATCCAATTCCCCATATAAACAAGCCCCATAGTTTTGGCTGTTAGCCAGTCCGACACATGCTAAAGCATCATTTATTCCAGGATTATAATTCATAGGCAGACCAGAACTCTCTGACAATTTTATACATCTAGTCTCTGTAACTAACTGAGATTCACTTCCAAGAACACAACACCCAACACTACACTCATTAACATTACAGCTACTATCTGTAAGAAATTTTCCATTTTCCTCAGATTCACAAAGCTGTCTAGCAGAATTTGGCGAACATAAACCCTCTTCAACATCAAAACAACATCCAATTTGTCCAGATTCTATTCCATCAACAATTGAATTAAAATTATTAATTGTCTCTTCAAAATCAAAATTCCCAACACCCTGAGCAGAAACACTTGGAATTAAATCAGCAAATTTAATGCTTTTTTTAATTAAATCAGTATCAACACTTTCTCCAGAGTAAATAAAAGAAAAACTTAGTATCGAAATTAAAAATAAGCTTATTTCAAATAAAGCTATATTCTTTTCTAATTTACATTTTCTATCACTCTCTTTTCTATTTTTCATTTTCTTAAATCCACAACAATTTTACTTATTTATTGATATCCCATTTTAATCATATGTTCTTGTTGCTTATTATTTCCCATTTTTGTTATTTGTAGTTTATTATTACTTATTTTTACTTCACTTATCCTGGCGTTGTTAAAACACAACTTCTTACAGCAAATCTTGTGGATTTACTTGTTGTTAGGTCTTTAACATCATAAATCTTATTATCATCACCTGTCTGGAATTTGTCAATTTGTACGTTTTTTACTAGTCTCATAATTAAAGGATAGTCTGAATTACAATACCTAGATTCCTGTCTTGTAATTTCATGAACTATAGTAAATATATCATAAATTGGTGTTTGAACACTGGACAAATAAGAAGAATATGCCTTATTAACTTCTGACTTGCTTATTTTTAAATCTCTTTTTACACTAGTTCTTACTTTCCCAGGAAGTAATTCAATTTTCACTTCCATATCACTTCCAAGAACAACATTATAATTTTCACTTTGCAATTCTTCTTTTAAATCCTTAAAACAACTATCAATTTTATCATAAACTTCATTATATATCTCGTCATTTATATGTTCAATAATAACTGGTTCTACAGAATTACATTTTTCATCCTCTTTACTTGTATAACATAAATAAGGTATTTTTCTTCCTTCAAATTCTTTTACAAGTCCTGGTGTTTTAACATACCCTCCAATTTCTATTATTTTATTAGAAGCTTCTTCAATATGCCTATCAATACACTGCTCAATATTCTGATTTGGTTCATTTGCACCTCTACTTATAACAGAGCTTATACTATCTCTGTATAAAATAAAAATTAAAACAATTGCTATAACAAGTAATATAGAAATTATTACAAAAATAGTTATCTGCCCTCTTTTCCCTTTCATATTATGCAATTTACTTTGATTTATTATTTCCATTTTTCTTTATAAACTCTATTAAAGCTTCCTCTATTAAGTGAGATTTATTTCTAAATTTACTTTTTTTTAAGAATTCGTTAATTTTATTTTCTAATTCTTCATCTATAGTTGCACTTATCCTAACTTTCATATAACCTCTTATTAAAGTAATACAAAATATTACTTTATATACTTTATCATAACTAGTATTACAAAGTAATACTATAATTAAATGAAATATTATTATAGAAAATTTTAACTTATATTAACTAATATTCAATTTGGAGGACTGCCACAACACAATCCAACCCACCCAGTGAAAAGTTTACAGTCAGCATTTGATTTTATCTGATTGTCTTTTTTACAGTTCTTTGGAGGATTTGCAGGATTTAATAGTCTAAATTGACATTTAAAACTATAATCAACTCCATCTATTACTGTAGTGTTTGGTATCTCATCGCAATCTAAATCTAGACTTTTTTTACAACAAACACTTCCCTCACTACATTGATAATTAGAATCACCAGTCCATCCTACTTCACAACTATTTCCTTCTTGGCACTTATATCTTTCAGAAGTAAGATAATTTTGTCCTACAGGGCAAAGATCTTTATTTTCTCCTCCACCAGGACCTTCTTCAACACAAGCAGCTCTTAATCCACCATCTATTGTAACTGATTTACATATTTGAGGAGTTCCATCATTTGCATTAGCACAAAAAGCATTAATACATTCACTTTCTCCAGGTCCTTTCCATCCACATTGATAATCATTAGTGTTACATTGCGTGTCTTTAGATATACACTGTCCCTGTCTATTACATAATTCTTTTCCAACTTCAGTACATCCCGGATTTGTTCTTAAATCCCAATTATTCTTATTTGGGTCACAGTTAGGCACAGGGCAGGATTCCAAACTACTCTTTGTGCTAGTATCACAAGTTATTTGATATTTACAAACTCCAAATCCAGTACTCGTATTTTTATCTACGCAAGTATATCCTGGGCTTGCTTTATCACATTCTTCATCACTATAACATCCAAGGCATAAATTAACCTCACATAATTTTCCATCAGAACAAAGTCCACCATTATTTCTACACTCAATATCTCTACAACTTCCACCTCTACAAATCTGTCCAGGACACTCAGCATTATTACGACAACTTTCAGGAATGCATTTTCCATCACTATCACAAACACTTCCCACTCCACATTGAGAATTTTCTATACACCCACTAAAACATCTACCGCTTTCACAAATAAATCCATTATTACAATTAGAATTATCTTTACACTCTGCCTTAGAACACTGACCATAACTACATATTTTACCCTCAGGACAGTTTAAATCATCATCACATGTTGTTACACACTTTCCATCACTACATATCTTAGAATTTCCATTTATATCCAACCCACAATTTTTTGTTGCCCATCTATAATTTCCCCAAACAGTTTTTTTACATACTTGGTATTTTACAATGCTTTCTGTACATCTTCTATCACCTATCTCTCCACCTCCAGCACACTGTCCACTTTCACTAATACATGCTCTTGAATTAGTTTTTTGATCTTTACAATAATTTAAGTCAGTACAGATTTGAGTTTGAATACCATTAGAACAAGCACTCCATTCATCACAAACCCAGTTTGAAATACATTGTGTTTCTTCTATACAGATATTATTTTCACATTTCCAATTTCCCTCACCATATACTTGACAATCATCCTCTTCATGAGTTCCTCTACACTCTCCACATTCATAATATCCAGAATATTCTACACAATAATAACCATATCTTGAATTACAATCACTATTAATTCCTGTGTCAGAATCAGTGTGTGATGGGCTACATGATGGGGATAAAAAAACTAAACTAGAATTAATTTCTTCATTAGGACTTAAATTTGAACTTCCAGAAAAAAAATCACTAAAAAAATCACTAAATGTATTTGCCGAAGCAAATGATATAAAATTCAACGATAAAATTAAAGCTAAAAAAACAAAAACAAAAACTTTCAACCCTCTCTTCATTTCTATAACAGAAAAAGTATGTTTATAAAATTTTTGTTTAAATTCAAATAAATTAATCATATATAACTTCAAATAATTCTATCTTAATTAATGTAACTCCCCTCAAATAACAACAGTTAGAAAGATTTAAATATAACATTCAATTGAATAAATAGATCTAAAATGACCTTTAAAACAAAAAGTCTAAGAGGTTTAGCAGCAATGGTATTAACAGCCTCAAGTGTTTTTTCTAATAACTGTGCTACAAATTTAGATTATTCTGCTGAAAATATAGATTATCAAGCAACTCATGAAGATCTTGGAGATAATTGTTTAAATGAACCAGCATATGTAAATAAACATTTTTGGTCAAGTCCGCATAATGAAAAAGATGGGTCAGTTTCTTGGACAGGACATATTGAAAGATTTATTGACGATAAAACTTATCAAGGGTTTAAAGATTTAGAAAAACATGGATTTGCAGAAGGAAAATTCAAAAAAAGAGTAGAATTTAATCAAAATACTCTTAAATATGATCCAATTGAATCAGAACAAGGTATTGAAGAATATATTCAATTAAATAATGGAAATGCACTAGCTGTTTTAGCTGTTGAAGAAGGAGTTTTTTATAGGTTTTATGATAAAAAAGGTTTTACAACATATGAAAAAATTACATTAGATGCTAATCCCAAAATACTTTCTAAAAAGCAGAAAAAACTATATGATTTAGTTCATTTAAAAGATAGAGATATTAAAAATCTTTTAAATGTTAGAGGACTTAGAGAAAACTTAAAATAAATCAACAGACATTTGCTAATTTAACAATTTTCTTATTAATATTCTCAACATAATTCAAGTGTCCGCAACCTGTTCCAACATATCTTCTCAAAGCAGCATCCCAACCTCTATATGTTTTGGCTTTACAAATATAAAACAAACTTCCACTATTACTCTGTTCAAGAATACTTGCTCCACACATAATATTTTTTTTAGCATTACTTTCTATTTCTTCTGCTGTTCCAATATCACTACAAAGCTGAGTACTACATATTTGCATTAAACCCTTACAACCTTTATTTGAAGTTTCCCCCATACTACACTCACTTTCCTGTATCATTATTGCAGCCAATGTGAATACTGGAACTCCATATTTAGATGCAGCATCCTCTAATTCATCAGCATATCGTGTACATTGAGATCCTCCAACAGCACTTAATCTATCAGCTAAACTACAACTTTCTTCCTCTTCATCCTCTGTTTCAGCAGGAGGAATACAACACTGCCAATAATTAGGTCCTGGACAAATTCCTCCTATGTAACTTCCACTACAAGGACTTGTATTATCTTGACATGTTCCTTTTAATTCTTGCTGGCATTTAT
>Ga0208958_1003434_pt1 | contig 12315 bp, 10 predicted proteins | sample RifOxyB1_FD_184032 | JGI IMG/M metagenome (GOLD analysis project Ga0208958, IMG submission 184032) | Soil microbial communities from Rifle, Colorado - Rifle Oxygen_injection B1 (SPAdes) | ecosystem: Environmental > Terrestrial > Deep subsurface > Rock core/Sediment | place: Rifle, Colorado...
GCCCCTCCTGTCGTCAAGGCCTGACGCGCCAGGTCGAGAGCTGGGAAACGCGCCAGATCCGGGGCTTCGAACGTCAACCGGCCCAGCGCCGCAAGATCCAGTCGCGGTGCAGGCCAGGCGATCCGGTTCGGCCACGCCAGGGCGCAGGCGATGGGGGTGCGCATGTCCGGAGGCCCCATCTGGGCCAGGGTGGATCCGTCCACATATTCCACAAGGCTGTGGATAATCGATTCCGGATGGACCACCACCTCGATCCGATCCGCCGGCATGTCGAACAGATAGGCCGCCTCGATCATCTCCAAGCCCTTGTTCGCCATGGTGGCGCTGTCCACGGAGATCTTGGCCCCCATGCTCCAGTTGGGGTGGGCGACCGCCTGTTCCGGCGTCACCCCGGCCATTTGGGCGCGAGACGTCTGGCGGAATGGGCCGCCTGAGGCGGTCAAAACCAATTTGGCGACCTGTTCCGGCGCCTCGGCGGGAAAAACCTGAAATATGGCCGAGTGTTCGGAGTCGACCGGGATGAGTCGCCCCCCCGCTCGCCTGACGCGTTCGATCAGCGCGGGACCGCAGCAGACCAGGCTTTCCTTGTTCGCCAAGGCCAGAATGGCGCCGGACCCCGCAGCGGCCCAAGCCGACTTCAGCCCCGCGGCCCCCACGATCGACGCCATGACCCAGTCGGCCGGTCGGGTCGCCGCCTCGACGATCGCCGCCTCGCCAGCCGCGGCCTCTACTTCCGTTCCGACAAGGGCGTCACGCAGGTCGCTGAGGCGCTCAGGATTGGCGGTGACAGCCAGTTTAGGCTTCCAACGCCGTGCCTGCTCGGCCAGCCTGGCGATATTGGCGCCGCCGGTGAGGGCCTCGACCTCGAATCCCCCCGTCCCCGTCGCCTCGGCCTGCTCCATGAGATCCAGGGTCGAAGAGCCGACCGAGCCCGTGGAGCCCAGAACCGTGATGCGCCGCCGGATCAAGACGCGCCTCGTTCGATCAACACCACCAGCAAGCGGCCGGCGGCGACGACGACCACCGCGAACATCAGCCCGTCGACCCGGTCCAGCAGCCCGCCGTGGCCCGGAATAGTGTTGCCCGCATCCTTGACGCCGAAACGCCGCTTGAGGGCGGACTCCCAGAGATCGCCGGCCATGGTGGCCAATGCCGCCGCCAGACCCAGGATCGCGCCCCAGAAGACGGTCAGCCGCCCCATGTCGAACCAGGCGGTCAGAGCTGCGCCCGCCACGGCCCCCGCGAGAATGCCTGCGGCGAATCCGGACCAGGTCTTGTTGGGCGAATAGCGCGGCCACAGCCGGGGACCGCCGAAGGTGGAACCGCCCAGATAGGCCAGAATGTCCGCCGACCAGGTGACGGCGAAGACCAGCGCCGTCCAGTGGAGCCCGACGGGACTTTCTCCATCCCTAAGCCAGATCAGAAGGATGGAAGGCCAGCCCAGATAGAGCACCCCATAGGCGGCATCGACCCCCTCCTGCCCGCGCCGACGGGCGTAGAGCCCCGCTGCGGCGGCGCCGAACACCAGGACCACGAAGGCCACCGACATGACGCCGAAATAGGCGCTGACAACCGAAGCCATGACCGCCGCCGCGACGGCAGCCCCCACGGGTCGTCGCGCGCTCGGCGCGCTCATCGCGCCCCATTCGAAGGCCAAAACCAGACTGGCCGCCAACACCAGGGCCAGGAACCAGACCCCGCCAAAGAAGGTGGCCGCCACCGCCGCTGGGGCCAGCACGGCGGCCGAAGCCGCCCTCAGGGCGATGTCGCGACCCTTGACCGCCATCAGGCCGGCACGCGTTCGGACGCGGCCTCTCGACCGCCGTATCGACGCTCTCGCAAAGCAAAGGCCGCAACCGCCTCGCCCAGGGCCTTCGGACCATAGTCCGGCCACAGGATGTCCTGGAACACCAGTTCGGCATAGGCCGCTTCCCACAACAGGAAGTTGGACAGACGCTGCTCTCCTGAGGTGCGGACGATCAGATCCAGCGGCGGCGAACCGGCGGTCGCCAATCCGGCTGCGAAGTTCTGCTCGTTGAGCGGTTCGGTCGTCTCTCCGGCCAGCAGCCGCTCGAAGTGCCGACGCGCGGCGTCCACCAGATCGGCCTGACCGCCGTAGTTGAAGGCGACCTGCAGCATGAACTTTTCATTGTGGGCGGTCTGCGCTTCGGCCTTGTCGATGATCGCGGCGATATCCGCCGGCAGGCCCTCGCGCCGTCCGAGAATGCGCAGGCGAACACCGGCCTTCTCCAAACGCGCCAGATCGCTGGCCACATAGGAGCGAACCAGTCCCATGAGATCAGAGACCTCCTCGGCCGGGCGTCGCCAGTTCTCGGTGGAGAAGCCAAATACGGTCAGACAACGGATGCCGAAGTCCGGCGCGGCCTGGATGGTCCGCTTCAGCGCCTGGACCCCTTCACGGTGCCCCATGGCGCGCGGAAGGCCGCGCGCCTTCGCCCAACGCCCATTGCCGTCCATGATGATGGCGACATGGCGCGGGCCTTCCGGACCCGAGCCTGAAGGCGCGGCGCTGTCTGCCGTCATCTGCCGTTCGATCCCTTCAGCCCCAAGCCGTTCCGTCTCAGACCTGCATGATCTCTTGTTCCTTGGTCTTCAAGGCCTCGTCGATACGCTTGATGGCGGCATCGGTTTCCTTCTGGACCTCGGTCTCCATCTTCTTCTGCTCGTCCTGGCTGATCTCGCCCGCCTTCTCGGCCTTCTTCAGGTCGTCATTGGCGTCGCGACGCACATTGCGGACGGCGATCTTCTGCTGTTCGGCGTATTTGCCAGCCAGTTTGACCAGATCCTTGCGGCGCTCCTCGGTCAGCGGCGGGACCGGAATCCGCAGGGTCTGGCCGTCGACGATAGGGTTCAGTCCCAGATTGGCATTGCGGATGGCCTTCTCGACCGAGACCACCATCCCCTTGTCCCAGACGCTCACCGAAATCATCCGCGGCTCCGGCACGCTGATGGCGGCCACAGCGGTGATCGGCGACGTCGAACCATAGGCCTCGACCCGCACAGGCTCCAGAAGACCGGCGTTGGCGCGGCCGGTCCGCAACCCCGCGAACTCTTCTTTGAGTGCGGCGACCGACTTCTCCATGCGGTCGTGATAGGTCTTCAATTCGGGCTTGGCCATGCTCTGGTCTCTCTCGTCTTCTAGGCGGGCGTGCGGCGATCAGGCGGGGTTCTGAATGATCGTGCAGGTGCCCTCGCCGGTCAGGGTCCGGCGCAGCGAATCGTCTTCCCGGATGGAGAAGACGACGATCGGAATTCCGGTGTCGCGCATCATGGCGATGGCGGAAGCGTCCATGACCCGCAGATCCTTGGCCAGGACATCCTGATAGGTCAGGGTGTCGTAGCGGGTCGCGGTCGGATCCTTCTTGGGGTCGGCGGTATAGACCCCGTCAACGCTCGTGCCCTTCAGCAAGGCGTCGCATCCCATCTCGGCGGCCCGCAAAGCGGCCCCTGAGTCGGTCGTAAAGAAGGGCGCGCCGACGCCGGCGGCGAAGATCACGACCCGCCCCTTCTCCAAGTGACGCAGCGCCCGGCGGCGGATGTAGGGCTCGGCGATGGCCGCCATAGGGATGGCGCTCTGCACCCGGGTGGACACCCCGATTTTCTCGAGGGCGGATTGCATGGCCAGGGCGTTCATGATGGTGGCCAGCATGCCCATATAGTCGGCCTGGGCGCGCTCCATGCCCGCCGCCGCCTTCGACAGGCCCCGGAAGATATTGCCGCCGCCGATGACCAGGCAAATCTCGACACCTTCGGCGGCCACTTGGGCCACGGCCTTGGCGACCGTATCCACGGTCTTCATGTCGACGCCGAAGGCCTGATCGCCCATCAGCACCTCGCCGGACACCTTCAGCAGGACGCGTTTGTAACGGAAGTTGGAAGGGGCGTCGGGCATGTGCGGGAGGTCCGTTGGCTGCAGCGCCCTTGAATCAGGCGACTTCTTATAGACGAAGGGCGCGCTGGCCATCAAAGCCGAACGCGCCCTTCCGGTAGAAATCCCTCTCGATCGAGAGGGAAAGAGGCTTAGGCGCCGCCCATCATCGAGGCGACTTCGGCCGCGAAGTCGGGGCCTTCCACCTTTTCGACCCCTTCGCCCAAGGCCAGGCGGACGAAGCCGGCCAGGTGCAGGTTCGACGAGCCCAGTTCCTTGGCCGAGTTGGCGACCAGCTGCTCGATGGTCACGTCCGGGTCCATGACGAACGGCTGCTTGGTCAGCACCACGTCCTTCTGGAACTTGTTGATCTGACCTTCCACGATCTTCTCGATCATGTTTTCCGGACGGCCTTCTTCCTTGGCCTTTTCGATCAAGACGGCGCGTTCCTTCTCGATAGCGGCGGGATCCAGGTCGTCCGTGTTCAGCGACAGCGGCGCCGTGGCGGCGACGTGCATGGCGATCTTGCGGCCCAGCTCACGAAGGGCGGTCTTGTCGCCCTCGCCTTCCAGAGCGACCAGCACGCCGATGCGGCCCACGCCTGGCGAGACCGCGTTGTGGACGTAGGTCGCGACGACGCCTTCCGACACCGACAGACGGGCGGCGCGGCGCAGTTGCATGTTCTCGCCGACGGTGGCGATCAGATTGGTCACCTCGTCCTGGACCGTCTTACCGGTTTCCAGTTCGGCGCCGTGCAGGGCTTCGACCGTGTGGTGCTCCAGGCCCAGCTGAGCGAAGGCCTTGGCGGCGTTCTGGAACAGCTCGTTGCGGGCGACGAAGTCGGTCTCGGCGTTGAACTCGATGGCGGCGGCGACTTCGCCCTTGCCGTCTTCCTTGGCGGCGACGGCGACAAGACCTTCAGCGGCGACGCGGTCAGCCTTCTTGGCGGCCTTGGACAGGCCCTTGGCGCGCAGCCAGTCGATGGCGGCTTCGATATTGCCGTCGTTTTCCTGCAAGGCCTTCTTGCAGTCCATCATGCCGACGCCCGAACGCTCGCGAAGCTCCTTCACGAGGGCGGCAGTGATCTCGGCCATGTCTTTCTCCTTGGGGGATTCGTATGTGGGAACGGCCGGGCTGACTTAGCCCGGCCGTGTGTCAGTTCAAACCACGGCCTTCCGAAAGGGACGGCCGCCCGGCGATCAGCCTTCGGCCTTCTCGGCTTCGACGGCTTCCAGCTCAGCGGCGACGCCTTCGGCGCCGGCGGGCGCGGCCTCGGCCTCGACGGCAGCCGGGGCTTCACGCAGCATGGGCTCGACCGGGGCTTCCGAAGCGCCCAGGTCCACGCCCGAGGCCGAGGCGCCGGCGGCCAGACCGTCCAGAACGGCGTCGGCGATCAAGTCGCAGTAGGTCTGGATCGCGCGGGCGGCGTCGTCGTTGCCCGGAACCGGATAGGTGATGCCGTCCGGATCCGAGTTGGTGTCCAGGATGGCGATGATCGGGATGTTCAGCTTGCGGGCTTCCTGGATCGCGATCGCTTCCTTGTTGGTGTCGATCACGAACATGATGTCCGGAATCGAACCCATATCCTTGATGCCGCCCAGCGACAGTTCCAGCTTGTCCTTCTCGCGCTGCAGGTTCAGCAGCTCCTTCTTGACGCGGCCTTCGCCGCCGTTCTCGAGGATGCCTTCCAGTTCGCGCAGGCGGGCGATCGAGCCCGAAACGGTGCGCCAGTTGGTCAGGGTGCCGCCCAGCCAGCGGTTGTTCATATAGTATTGAGCGCAGCGCTTGGCGGCTTCAGCGACCGGCTCGGCGGCCTGGCGCTTGGTGCCGACGAACAGGACGCGACCGCCCTTGGCGGCCACGTCGCGCACCGCCACCAGGGCCTGGTGGAACAGCGGCATCGTCTGCGACAGGTCAATGATGTGGATGTTCGAGCGCGAGCCGAAGATGTAACGGTCCATCTTCGGGTTCCAGCGGTGCGTCTGGTGGCCGAAGTGAGCGCCCGCTTCCAGCAGGGTGCGCATCGAGAATTCAGGCAGAGCCATGATCGTTCAGTCCTTTTTCCGATCTAACGTGGCGCGGGGATTAAAGGTCTGACGACCCTCGGAATGGAGCGGATCGGGATGTCTCCCCGAAACGCGCCTCGCCCGCGTTGCGAAGTGCGGGGGCCATGTAGTCGGGATGGGCCGCAATAGCAAGCGCTGCGTCCACAAAGACGAAGGGCGGCCCCTTTCAGGACCGCCCATCTGTCTGTCCAGCTGGACCAGATTACATGCCGTTGACCAGGGCCTGGGCGCGATCACGGTGCGTCGTGATCGGCGGGATCATCTCGCGCGCCAGAGTGGCCAGAGCCGGGGCGTCCGAATTGTCCGAGAAGCCGTTCAGCAGTGTCAGGGTTTCGTTGTGGGCGGCGACCTGCTGATCCAGATAGACCTTGTCGAAGTCGTCGGGCGCGGCGGCGTTCAGATTATCGATCATGCCCTTCCGGCGTTGATCCAGCATGGTCGGCAAGGCTACGTCAGGCGCGGCGGAAGACGCCGTCGACTGCAGCTTTTCGCCGGCCGCAGTGTGATCTTCGAGGATCATCGAGGCCAGGGCCTTGACGTCGGCGTTTGAGGCCTTGGTCTGGGCGATACGGGCCGCCTCGATCTCGTACATATTGCCGATCGCCAGATTGGTGACGAATCCGTCCACCGTGTTTGCGCCCAAAGTCGCGGCGGAGGTCTGGCCAACCACGCCTGCAGCGGCGTCCTGGGTCGCGTTCACGGCTTCGCTCGCGTTCTGGCCGGCGGTGTCGTCGCTCTGATTGCAGGCTGCCAGAAGAGCCAGCGACGCGGCGCCGACGATAAGAACATTCTTCATTGGTTGTCTCCCTTGAGACCTACTGAACCGTTCACGCTCTCGCGAGGTTCCATGAATTCATAAGCTTGGCTTTTGGAACGTAGGCGGTTTTAAATTCTCGCCCGCTTCGCCGACCGGTGATATTCTTCATTGGGGAACTGGGGGGCGATTATGGCGTGGCGGGCCAGTCTAGGCGCGATCTGTTTGGCGGCGGCCCTCGGGGCCGGGGTCGCCTGGACCCAGGTGCAACCCCAACCGACCAGTCGACTTCCGCCCACAGGACCGGCGCCTGCCGAGGTTCCCCTGGCCCCCAGTCGGGCGGACCAGGCGGCTCTGGCCCGCGCTCGGCAGGATCCTTTAGCCGGGCGCCTTCGCGGGGTCCTTGGTCAAGATCGAACGACCGCGCCGCTCCTGCCTCAGATCCAGGCTTCGCCGGTGCCCGTGCTCGGTCCTGCCGATCCTGGCCTGCTGCGAAGCGCGCGCTTCTATCCCGGCGACCGACAATATACGCTTGTGGTTCGCAGGGATGGCCTGATCGTCGAGATCTTCGGATCGCTGCGGGCCCTTCAGTCTCCGACGGGAGTTGCGCCTCCCGTCGCCGCAGTCGCCCCTCCGCAGCCTCGCACCTTCGCTCGCGCGACGCCCCCGGCGGAGGCGGCGCGAGCCTTGGCCGCGGAGCGTGGGTTGACGCAAGTTCATGTCGAGCAGACCGAATACGGGGTCGATGTCGCCTTCGTCCGCTTCGGCGCCGCCTATAATCTGACCTTCATTTGCGACTCCATGGGGCCGCCGGACTGTACGGAGGCGGCGGCCGTGGCCTTCGCCGCGTCGCTTCAAGTGCTGGGCGGAGGCGATCAATGAAACGCCTGGCCTTCCCCGCCCTGCTCCTGCTCGCCGCCTGTTCGCCATCGGGCTGCGGGCAGACCCCGCCGCCGGCAGACGCGCCCGCCACGCCGACGCCTCCGGTCGAGCAGCCTCAGACGCCGACGCCGCCGACGCCCGAGCCAGTCACCTGGCCGCACGAGCCGGCGGGAAGCCTTTACCCGGGATCGGGCGCGGGGGCGACGGACGCCACCGTCTGGGCGCCGGGCATGCGGTTTCCGATGGAGGCGGCGCCGGCCTTCGCCAACTCCCAGGTCTACGGCTACGGGGGCTATCAGGCGCCGGGGCCCGGCGGGCAGTGCGACAGCCGGAACTACGCCTATCCCTGGCGGGACAACTTCTGCGAAAGCCGGTCCTGGACCAACGGCATGTGCCCTAGCGGGAAGGGACACCAGGGCCAGGACATTCGGCCCGCCACCTGCGAGAAAAAGGTCCACGCCGTGGTCGCCGCCGAGTCCGGCACGGTCACTTCGATCGGCAGCTATACGGTCTTCATCCAGGGGGCGAGCGGGCGGATCTACCGCTATCTGCACATGGACATGGTCGGGGTCCGGGCCCTGATCCATGAGGGGCAGGCCGTGACCCGGGGGCAGAAGATCGGGACCGTCTCGGCCGATTTCGGCGGGAACGCCACAACCATCCACCTGCACTTCGAGATCAAAGCCCCGGTGACCTCGGGCGGCTCGACGGCGGTGATCTTCGTGCCGGTCTACACCAGTCTGGTCGACAGCTATGGACGACTGCTGAATACGCCGGGCGACGCCTGAGGCTGGGACATCAGGGCGCGTCGGGCAGGCTGTATTCCAGGTCGTAACGGTGCTCGCCCTCGACGATGGTCAGGTGGAAGACGCCGGCGATCCCAACCAGCTCGCCCTCGCCGGAGCCGGGGACGATAGTGATCAGCAGCTCCTGACGGCCTGCGTCCATGATCCCGCGATGAACCAGGGCGAAGGCGCCGCGCCGGCCCTCCAGAACGCCCGTCACCCGTTCCATGGCCACATAGGCGCCGGACCGGTCGGCCATGAGACCGAGCATCTCGCCGGCCCCCTCGCCTTCGAACCCGCCGTGGAAGGTCTTGGCCAGCAACATGCGGCCCGGCGCACCGGCCGGCGCCTCCGGATCCGGCGAAACAGGCGTGATCTGGACGTCGAAGGTTCCGACGGCGTGGGACATGGCGGGGCTCCTGGCAGCGGGTGCAGACACAGCCGCGATCGCAGCCGACGCGGGTTCCGAGAGGGATAAGAGGGCGGTCGTCAGGACCAGGGCGATCATCAGGCGTCCTCCAGCATCAGCACGCCCGGCGCCGACTTCAGCGCGCCGCGCAAGGCGCCGTCGAGACGATAGCGGCCGGGCAGTTTGACCTCGACCTCCTGAAGCCCCTCCAGAGAAGCGATCAGGGAGACCTCGCCGCCCTTGCCGATGGCGCCCGACCGGGCGCGCTCCAGACGGGTCTTCAAGGCTTCGGCGTCGGCCGAGCGGGCCGAGACATGGATGCGCAGGCCGATGTTGGCGTCGTCCAGCAGATTGTCCATCTGACTGGCGTCGTCGCCGAAGAAGCGGACCTCGCCTTCCGAGGCCTTGGCGCGGACCCGCACCATGACCGAGGCGCCCGGCTCCAGCACCTCCCGGCACTTGCGCAACTGTTCGGGCGGAAACAGGCATTCGAACTCGCCCGTCGGGTCCGAGAAGGTGACGAAGGCGAACTTCTCGCCGGTGCGCGCGCTGGCCCGCTCCTGGCGCCGGCGCACCACCCCGGCCATCTGGAAGGCCTCGTGCCCCCCTTCGGCCAGGGGGATGGCCTCGGCGACGAAGGTGACGCGCTTGCGTTTCAGAGCCGAGGTCATCTCATCCAGCGGGTGGCCCGACAGATAGAAGCCGACCGCCGAGAGTTCGTGATCCAGCCGTTCCGGCCCGACCCAGGGCTCGACGCTCTTCAGCCGGGGCCGGCCGACATGGGCCTGGTCTCCGCCGAACAGGCTGACCTGGGACGAGGCGCGTTCGGCCGCCACGCTCTGGCAATAGGCCATTAGGACGTCGGCCTGTTCGACCAGCTGACGCCGGTTCGGATGGATGCTGTCGAAGGCGCCGGCCTTGGCCAGGCCTTCCAGCGCCCGCTTGTTGACGCTGCGCGGATCGACCCGCTCGAGGAAGTCGAAGATATCGGCGAACCGGCCGCCGGTCTCGCGCACCTCGATGACGTGGCGCATCGCCTCCAACCCCACGTTGCGGATGGCGCCGAGCGCATAGAGGACAGACCCCTGCCCCTCCTCCCAGGCCACGTCGAAGTCGGCCGAGGAGCGGTTGATGTCCGGCGGCAGGACCGGCACGTCGAACCGTTTGGCGTCCTGATAGAAGACCGCCAGCTTGTCGGTGTTCGACAGGTCGAGACTCATCGAGGCGGCGAAGAATTCGACCGGATGATTGGCCTTGAGCCAGCCCGTCTGGAAGGAAATCAGGGCGTAGGCGGCGGCGTGCGACTTGTTGAAGCCGTAGCCGGCGAACTTGGCCACCAGGTCGAAGATGGAGCCGGACTGGCTTTCGGGGACGGATTTTTCCAGGGCGCCCTTGATGAAGCGCGCCCGCTGGAAGTCCATCTCCTCCTTCTTCTTCTTGCCCATGGCGCGACGCAGCAGGTCGGCCTCGCCCAGGCTGTAGCCCGCCAGGATCTGGGCGATCTTCATCACCTGTTCCTGGTAGATGATGACGCCGTAGGTCTCGGTCAGCACCTCCTTCAGACTGGGGTGCAGATAGTCGACTTCGGCCCGGCCGAACTTCCGGTCGATATAGGTGTCGATCATCTCCATCGGCCCCGGCCGATAGAGGGAGATCAAGGCGGTGATCTCCTCGATGGAGCCGCAGCGCATCTTGCGCAGGGTGTCGCGCATGCCCTGGGATTCGAGCTGGAACACGCCGACCGTCTGGCCCGAAGCCATCAGCTCATAGGTCTTTTCGTCGTCCAGCGGCAGCTGGTTCCAGACCGGAGCGGCGCCGCGCCGGGACAGATAGCCGTGCGCCCGATCCAGGGTCGTCAGGGTCTTCAGGCCCAGGAAGTCGAACTTGACCAGGCCGGCCGGCTCGACCCACTTCATGTTGAACTGGCTGGCCGGGATGGTGGAGCGCGGATCCTGGTACAGGGGCACCAGCTCGACCAGGGGGCGGTCGCCGATGACGATGCCGGCGGCGTGGGTCGAGGCGTTGCGGTACAGCCCCTCCAACTCCAGCGCCGTCTCCAGCAGGGTGCGAACCGCCGGTTCGGCGTCCCTCGCCTCCTTCAGGCGCGGCTCCAGATCGATGGCCTGGGCCAGGGTGACCGGATTGGCCGGATTGTTCGGCACCATCTTGCAGAGCCGGTCCACCTGGCCCAGCGGCATCTGCAGCACCCGGCCGACGTCGCGCAGCACGGCCCGGGCCTGAAGCGTGCCGAAGGTGATGATCTGGGCCACCCGGTCCTTGCCGTAGTGGGCCTGGACATAGTCGATCACTTCTTCCCGCCGCTCCTGGCAGAAGTCGATGTCGAAGTCGGGCATGGAGACCCGCTCGGGGTTCAGGAACCGTTCGAACAGCAGGCCGAACCGCAAGGGATCCAGATCGGTGATGGTCAGGGACCAGGCGACTAGAGAGCCGGCGCCGGAACCCCGCCCCGGCCCCACCGGGATGCCGTGCTCCTTGGCCCATTTGATGAAGTCCGACACGATCAGGAAGTAGCCGGGGAAGCCCATCTGCTGGATGATGCCGACCTCCCATTCCAGCCGGGTCCAGTAGTCTTCCTCCGGGACGGCGGGCGGGACCTGCTGAAGACGGAGCTTCAGCCCCTCGCGCGCCTGGTGGGCCAGTTCGTCGGCCTCGGACCGCCCCGCCCCGGTGTCGAAGCGCGGCAGGATGGGGGCATGGGTCTTGACCAGGAAGGCGCAGCGCCGAGCGATGTCGATGGTGTTGTCGCAAGCCTCGGGCAGGTCGGCGAACAGTTCGCGCATGGCCTCGGCCGACTTGAACCAGTGTTCGCCGGTGATCCGGCGGCGGTCCTCCTGGCCGGTGAAGGCGCCGTCGGCGATGCACAACAGGGCGTCGTGGGACTTCGCCTGGGCCGCCTTGGCGTAATAGACGTCGTTGGTGGCGACCAGGGGCGCGTCATTGTCATAGGCCCACTGGACCAGACCCGGCTCGGCCCGCCGCTCGTCTTCCAGGCCGTGGCGTTGCAGCTCGACATAGAAACGGTCGCCGAAGACGGACTTCATCGTCGCCAGGGCGGCGGCGCCCTCCCCGGACTTGCCCTGGGCGAACAGGGGATCGATCGGGCCGTCGGGGCCGCCCGACAGCAGGATCAGGCCTTCGGAGCGGGCCGCCACCATGCTCCAGGCCACGCCCGGTTCGGCCATCTCGCCGGCCTCCAGATAGGCCGCCGAGGACAGGGCGCACAGATTGCGCCAGCCCGTCTCGTTCTGGACCAGCAGAACCACCGTCGGCGTCTTGGCCCAGCGCGCGACCTGCTGACCGCCGATCCCCAGGACCGGAAGGGCGCAGCCGACGATGGGCTGGACCCCGGCGTCCTTCGTGGACTGGCTGAACTCCAGGGCGCCGAACAGGTTCGAACGGTCCGTGATCGCCACCGCCGGCATGCCCGCCTCGGCCGCCATCTTGCCCAGCTTGCCGGCCTTGATCGCGCCCTCCAGCAGGGAATAGGCCGAGCGGACCCGCAGATGGAC
>Ga0208958_1003439_pt1 | contig 12302 bp, 16 predicted proteins | sample RifOxyB1_FD_184032 | JGI IMG/M metagenome (GOLD analysis project Ga0208958, IMG submission 184032) | Soil microbial communities from Rifle, Colorado - Rifle Oxygen_injection B1 (SPAdes) | ecosystem: Environmental > Terrestrial > Deep subsurface > Rock core/Sediment | place: Rifle, Colorado...
CATGCGAAATCAAGGAGTCACCCCATATGCAAAACCAAGGAGTCATTTCATATTAAAGAATCAAATTTATGCCAAAAATTATTTTTACATTAAAAAAGCAGATCCATATCAAAAAGTTATCCTCATTCGACTCGAAAAATCAAAAAACGGCCCGCCCATAAGCATTTAATATTCCATTAATAAACAATAATCCCAAACAAAATAGATATTCTTCTGAAGAAAACTTTATATACACCTTCAATTTAAATAAGTAATGGCATTCGAAAGAAAACCCTTAAAAGATATCTTAAATAAGCTTGTTGTCACAAAAGAAGGAAAAAGATTGGGCATGGTTAAAGACGTAACCTTTGAAACAAACACCGGCGAATTAATTCAACTTCTTTTGAAAGAACCAACAGCACACACTCGAAATTTAAACCTTGAAATATCTGGGGGAAAAGAAGTTTTAATTCCTTACAATTCAATAATTGCAGTTGGCGATTTCGTTGTCGTCTCCGAAGAAGATTTAGTATAAAACAATAAAGCTTAAAAACAAACGTCTTTAATAACTCTCATGAAAATAATCGGATTTAATTTAACAAAAATTTCTGCAGAAAGAATTTCAAAAGAAACAATAAAAAAACAACCATCCACTTCAATAGAATTTCTCGATTTAAAAGAAGACAAAACCGAATTTTTAAAAGATGAAAAAATAATAAAACTTTCCTTCAAATATTCTGTTTCCTATGGTGAACAAGAAAGCAGCAAAGAAGGAGAAGTCATTTTTCAAGGAGACGTTGCTCTTTCGGTTACAAAAGAAGAATCTAAAAATATAACTAAAGATTGGAAAAAGAAAAAGCTTCCGAGCCCCATGAACATAATCCTTTTCAATTTCATTTTGAGGCGTTGCACACCTAAAGCAATCTTCCTAGAAGACGAAGTTTCTCTTCCAATACACACGCCAATGCCAAAACTACAGCAAAAGAAAGAAGAATAAGCACAAAATTATCTTATTTTCTTTAACTTTCCAAAATTTAAAACTTTTAAACTTTCGTCCTGCACAACAAGAACTTCAAAATTTTTAAAATTAAATGGCCAGGCAAATCCCAAGTCGCTTTCTCTTGGATCGCTCCCAATGCTATAATCGAAAAAGCTAGGAACAACAACAATCTTCTTTTTTTTGAATTCGCCAACTAAAAAGCATTTGAATTTTTCAACTTTCACTCCGCTGCTAATTTTAACAGCCGGATGCCCGTGCCCTAAAATCCAGCATTTCATTTTTTTGTCATAGTTTTCAATAAAATCCCTGTCGCCATGTAAAAAACAAAGTTCTCCAGCAACATAATAATCTTTAGTTTCTACGCCCGCCCTTCTCGCAATCGGTTCTACAATTTTGTCGTGATTGCCTTTTACAATAACAACCTTCCCCACTTTTTCTTTAAGATAATTCAGAATTCCCAAAACTTCATCCCATTCTTGTCTTATAACTTCTCCAAAAACATGCTTAACATCTCCAAGCAAAACAACCTCGTCAACCTTTCCGCATTTCTCAAAAACTCTTTCTAAATATTCAATCGTTTCTTGGTACATTTTCCTTGAAACAAACACACCGCCCCGGTTTAACGCCTCCTCAAATCCAAAATGCAAGTCGCCGACTGTCAAAATTTTCTTTTCAAGCGTTTCAACAAGCAAACATTTTCCTATAAATTCCATCCCCAAACCCATTTCCCTTCGGTTTTAAAACTTCTGTACAAGTAAACTCTTAATTGCAAACACAATTCACAAACTCGCAAAGCGTAGAACCGATATTTGGCAACTTTCTTTTTTCCGAACCTGCATTTACCACGCCCCTGCAGGACAGCCCGCACATCAAATCCTGAGACAAGCCCTCGCACCCCATAAAAACTCCATCAACACAAACTTTTTGGCAATTCGCTGAAGGGCTCATTTGTATTCCCGCTCCCGCGTCTGTCGGGTTCAAATAAAATTCGTTTCCTAGAACGGGAGAAAACACATAAATATAACCAAGCCCGCCTAAAGCGAATATAATTGAAACAACAATAACCGACCCCAAAGCTCCTCTATGATTCATTTTGAAAACAAGGCTTCTTTCTTTATAATTCTTTCCTTAGTGTCCGCATTCAAAACATTCCGTTCCGGAACCTATGCTAGTCAAAGCTAAATCTTCCACAGGTGTCAATAACTCGCCGCGAAGCCTCGCCAACAATCCAGGCCCTGGTCTCAAAGTGCTTGCCATAAAACTTTTTTGCTCAGTATCACTTGTAAATAACGGCTTTAGGTCCATCATAGAAAACTCTCCGGCATGAAGAGCAAACGCAAGGAACTCTGGTTCCTTAATGATGTGTTCCCATTGATTATAATTTCTCGCCCCGCTTCTAACAACCTTTTCATAATCTCTTTGCGCTCGAGCAACAACGCCCCTTTTCAAAGCTATTTCAATGTCCATATCGCTAACAACACCTTGCTCGTAAAGCGCCCTTACCACAGCCCCATTCTTTTTCCTAAAATCTTGCCAAAATCCAAGCGGGCGATTTATTTTAACAGCGTCTTCAATTCCTGCATAAAGCGCCCGTCTTAATCCTTCCCTAAATTCCATACTAAAAAACGGTTTCAATTATACTTAAACATTATTGTGTTTATCAAACATTATATTCTGTTTGAAATCGCTTTAAGATGAAGTTCATGCATTCTTCTCAAAAACTTTGCCCTGTCTTCCATTCTTATCAAATCCATTCTTCCAGTCATATTCAAACCCAATCCAAACGGCGAAACAATCGGCGTTCTAATAACTTTAAATTTTACTTTTCCAGATTCAATCCACCTCAAAACCTGCTCTGCGTTCTTAACATCCATCAAGTCTTCCATTACTTCTCTTCTTGCTTCCCTCAAAATAGGAAATTCATTAGAAATTTTCTTTACTGCTCGATACAAAAACTCGCTCGCAACTTGCTGCTTTCCCGCACTTTTCTCCCTCCCCCTGTAGCTCCGTAAAATCATAAGTGAGCGCCCCGCACAATGTCTGAACCTTCTCTTCAAAACATCAGTCCTTTCAATTGTCTCTTTCAATATTTCTTTCAAATCTTTAGATTTAACCCATTTCAAAATCTTGTTTTCATCAAGGCTTTCCCCCGCAATAAAAAATCCATTATCCCCAATTCCGAGCTCAACATCTCTCATTTTCAATCTCGCCGCTGCAAACCCGTATGCCCTTGACAATGCATCGTTAACCCTCCGCCCATACATTGAATGAAAAAGCAAATATTCCTTTTCGTCTTTAAACTTTTCAACAACAATCGTCTTTTCATCAGGAATCTCGGAGAAACTCGCTTGTTCATAAAAGTAATTATAAATTTCTTCAGCAATACGTCTATTGCAATACAAATAACTTTGAATAAATTCGACAGCTTCTTGTTTTTTGTTCACTCTTTCCCTCAAAAGCTTCCTAAACTTCCCAATCTCCAAAGCCACATCAAAAGTCAAAGGCAGCTGCTCAGAAAACCACGAAGGAATTGTCGGATTCTTTGAAACATCAGACTTAACAAACGCTTTCATTCCTCTTGAATACAAAAACTGATACTTCTGTCCCCCAAGAACAAAGACGTCTCCTCTTTTCATCCTCTCCAAAAAGCCTTCGTCAACCATTCCAACATGCTGTCCTTTCTTGTCAGCCGGCGTAGCAATCACAACAGTAATGTGGCTTTCGTCAGGAATCGTTCCAAGATTAGTCATGTAAATCACCCGCGCCATCTTCCCCTTTTTCCCAATCTTCTTTTCAACAGGATCAAACCATATCTTTGCATAAACATTTCTATGTTCAAGCGCATAATCTCCTGCTAAATACGAGACAACAGCAAAAAAGTCCTCCCGTGTCAGCTCTTTGTAACAATAACTCTTTCTTATAGTGTCAATCATCTTTTCAACATCCCAAACTTTTGAAATCGCCATTCCATAAATCTGCTGCGCCAGAACATCAAGCGCATTTTTTGGAATCTCTGCTCTATCAATCTTCTTTTCAATCATTTCTTTCATCAGCACCCCGCACTCAACCATGTCGTCTCTGTCTAAAACAATAAACATTCCCTTTGGATTAGAATGCAACTGATGTCCCGCCCGCCCAATTCTTTGCAGCGCCCTCGCAGACCCCTTCGGAGAAGTTAGCAGCACAACAAAATCAATGCTCCCAATATCAATACCCAGCTCCAGCGAAGTCGAAGAAACAACTGCTTTCAGCTTTCCTTCCCTTAACATATTTTCTATCTCAAATCTTCTGTCTTTGCTCATAGAACTATGGTGTGCCCCAATCAGCCCAACATACTTTCCAGGAAACTGCTCTTTCAAATGATGCACAACCCTTTCTGTTGCCGCCCTCGTGTTAGTAAAAATCAAAGTCGTTCTATACTTCTCAATTATTTCGTCAAGCATGTCATAAAGTTCTCTATGGCTCGTGCTCGTCCAAGCATCCAAAATTTCCTTCCCCGGAAAATCCATGTCTATCTCAATCTCTTTCACAAGCTTGACATCAGCAATCAAGCAATCTCGGTCGTTTCCAACAAGAAACCTTGCAATTTCTTCCAATGGGGAAATCGTAGCCGAAAGGCCTATTCTTACAGGTTCAATCGTACTCTGCTCATTCAGCCTTTCCAATGTCAGGGAGAGATAAACGCCCCTTTTATTCATTAAAGCATGAATTTCGTCCACAATAATAAACTCAAGCATTGAAAGTTTTTCAACAAACTTTGAAGTAGTCAGCACAATCGCCAAAGTTTCAGGTGTCGTAACAAAAATATGCGGCACCTTTCTCGCCATTTTCGCCCTTTCAGAAACACTTGTATCCCCCGTTCTCAAACCAATCCTTATATTTTGCATCTTCATTCCTTTCTTAGCAGCCATTTCCCGAATCTCTTCCAGCGGCCTAACAAGGTTAACATAAATATCATTGGAAAGTGCTTTCAAAGGAGAGCAATAAACAGCATAAATTTTGTCTTCTAATTCCTCCTTTAAGGCAAGCTCCACGAGATAGTTCAAAATACTCAAAAAGGCGGTGAGAGTTTTAGTTCCCCCCGTCGGCGCAGAAACAAGAATGTTCTTCCTGTCGTTTATCGCCTTCACACCATAAAGTTGCGTCACACTGAAATCCTTAAACTTAGAAAAAAACCACTCTCTAACAAGCGGATTCAATAGCCCTTTCACTTCTTCCGAGCCATAAGGCCTCATCAATTTTAGCGTTTGTGTCATATTCCTTGTCCATGTTCAAAAATGTTGTCCATAACGCATAAGAAAAACCTTATAAAAACCTTTTTGTTGATAACACCATGCCAAATGTGTCCCAGCAAAAAAAAGATAAGATTTCAGAACAGATACTTCACCATTTGTTTTCAGTAGCGCCGCAGTCTTTGTTCACTGCAGAAATCGCCAGAGAAATCGCCCGGGATGAAGAGTTCACAAAGTACCTTCTGGGCGAGCTCAAATCCCAAGGACTAATTGCAGAAGTAGCCAAAAACGGTTTAGGACAAGATTACCTCCGAAGGCGCAGATGGAGATTGTCTAATTTGGCGTTCGAAGCCTATTCCAAACAACAATGATTCTAAAAAGGGAATGTTTATATTTTAGATAAGTCCTTAAATTTTATGGCCGAAGATAAAATCAAAGAAGCATTTCAAAAAGTTAAAGAAGACATGATTCTGTTGCGTGAGCAACTAAACAGCATAACCGAAGAAATAAAAAGTCTTAAACGAACTTTCAGACAGACAGACAGACAAACCAACAGACAGACAGATAATTTTTTTATGCAGACACAAGGTCCAGCAATACCGACAGATACTCAGACATATCAGACAACTCAAAAAAATATGATTATTAAACAGCCTCTAGAAGTGCCCAAATGGCAAAATTCAAACATTTCCACAGGAAATAGGGGGGTTCAGACAGACAGACAGACAAACCAACAGACAGACAGACAAACCAACAATTACAAATATTTATCCACTTCAACGCAGCACCCATCGGAATCTAATCAAAAGTTCGCATTGAATGAAACAACAGAAGATCCGGTAACAAAGATAGGGAAAGTCGCAGAATTGATTAATTCCTTAGATGCCTTAAAAAAGGATTTAAGAAGGCAGTTCAAACGACTCACCCCTCAAGAGATGTTGGTTTATTCTACAATCTATCAGCTTACCGATCAAGCAATTGACGTCGATTATTCCATCCTTTCCAAGAAAACCGGCCTCTCTGAAAGTTCGATTAGGGATTATGTCCAAAAACTTCTCAAAAAGGGCATTCCTCTTGAAAAAACAAGAGAAAATAATAAGCGAATTTTACTCGCAGTTCCCCCTGAATTCAAAAGAATGACATCCTTAGAGACAATCATCTCACTAAGAAGTATCTAAAGCCACTTCTTCTTTTAACCGAATAACTTCTACAGTTTTCTCTACCTCCATTTGTTTTTTCCTAGAAAAACGAATCTGGCCAAGGCCTTCATTTTCATTCTTTTTCCCTTATTAGCACGAAACTAGTTCGTTTAATGTACTCTCTTTTTTACATGAAACGATCTTTTTTAGTTTACGTTCCCCCATTCCATTTTTTCTCACAAATTATCCTCACTCTTCTTTCCTAGAACACATCTTTGCATTTTTCTCTCACTTTTCCATATATTTTCTCGCATTTCTCGATTTTTTAATTTCATTTAATCCTCACTTTTGCATTTTCTGCCCCAAACAGATTATTTAAATCAAGATTAACACGAACTTCATAACCCTTAGTTCTCACTTTTCCTTTATTTCCAAAAAGTTCATCAAAAAAGACGATCTTTTTTGGTATCTTACTCAATCTTCCAGTCCCTAACTCTCTTTTTTGCATTTTTTCAGCCAGTTCTAAACAAGGCTTCATTCTTTTTCCCCCAATTTGCCCATTCTCCCTTTAGCATATTTCTGCATTTTTGACTTTACTTCGTTAGGTATGAAAACCCTCTTTTTTCCATTGCTCTCAACAATCTCTTGAATCAAACCATCTGTTTTCTGTTTGATTGCATTTATTTGTCCTCTTACTGTCGACCTCTCTTTTCCCAAAAGCAAAGCCATGTCTTCATAGCTCAATTTCATTTCACTGTTCAGAAGCGTGAAAACTATTAATCTTTCATTTCCAGATAAGCCTTTCAAAATTCCATAAATATTATCTGTTTGGACAGCCGTTTGCACAGTCTTTTGAACATCCTCAACAGATGTTTGTTTGCCCAAAACAGGTAATCTTTTGAACACCTGTTTGTTTCTCTGTTCTTCAACAGCCAGTTCGATGCCTTCTCTCATTGCAGCAATTTCCTCATTCAACGTCGATATATCTTGTTTTAAGGAAAAAACAACATCAAACAGCTGTTTGTCATTGCTATCAAGGTGTTTAACCCATTTTCCAACGGCATCCATATCTTTCTTTACTGCAGAAAAAGATTTTTCTGTTTTTTCTTCAAGTTCTTTCACCTTACTTTTAGAAGACCACCAAAACATAACAACATACAAACAGCCATACTATTTAAATTTTATTCTTTTAAGCCTTAAAAACAGAGAATAAACATTGATTAAAGATACAAGTGTTTAAAGTAATAAACAGCCAAAAAACAAACTTAAACACCAAGAACACTAATAAAAACAGCCGTTTGGACAACTAAAACAGCAGTTGTCGTCGATAATCTTCTATTACAAAAAACATAATCAGATTCTTGTATGCGTAATAAACAAACAGCCCCAAATTCGTTTAATCAACAATCCAAACACCGAGAACGATGAAATAAACAAAATCATATCCGTAGCCAAATACACAAATACCGCTTAATCGCTGGCCAGTCACACGCAGTAAGAGGCCACCCCAAATAGAACCGCCGCATCGTCGGCAAATTTATTCTTCAACGACGATAAACAAATACAAACATATTTAAATAATTAAGTCTTCAGCAATACTAGTATCTGTAAGGTGAAAGGAGGTTATGTAAATGGCAAAAGAGAAGAGCGCCGTTGACTGGATTGCAAGAATTTTAGTCATAATAGGCGCCATTAACTGGGGTCTTTTTTCGTTTTGGGACAACAACCTTGTAGCAGTTCTTTTCGAAACAGGCACTGTTGCAAAAGTAGTCTACGCCCTAATTGGTCTGTCCGGACTCTGGGAGTTAATCAGGTTATTCAAGAACTAAACTTGTATTTTTTAATTATTTAATGCAATCACCAAATTTATTATACAAAATATACGCGAAAGGAGGAAAATCAAAAAATGAATAAAGTATCACCCTGGCTATTTTTAATAATAGCTCTGATGTGGCTCTTGCAGCTTGTAATGACTCCAGCTAATTGATGGACTGGGTAAACGTCGTTGCATTAGCACTAGCGGGTATTTTGGAGTTGATGAGCCCTTCAAAGTAACCTATCTCAAACTTTAATTTTTATTTCTTATTCAAAATTTATCAAAATTTAGTTAATCCGAGCGGCCAAGAAAGGTTTATATTTCTCTGGTGAGTTATAATTCAATGCCCGAGCCAAACACGATAAAAACCAACAATTCTCGAAAATTATACGTTCCATATTATGGAATGTTTATTGCCATTTTATTAGTTTCTGCCTATCTGAATTTTCAGGGAAGATTAACTCTTTCAGCGTTAGGCGCCGCAGCAGTGATAGTTTTCGTCGGGATAAACGCGACAGAAATTCACAGGATCTGGCAGACTTACGAAATTAATCCTCGTTCGGTTGTTCACACAAAAGGATACCTCTCTCGTCATTCTAGGAGAATAGACTTATTTGCTATTAATGATGTAACAATAACTCAGTCTCTCTTTCAGAGAATTTTCAACATTGGAGATGTTCATATTCGTATTGCAAATGCCAGTTATCAAACTATTTTAACAAATGTCCACAACCCAAAATCATTTGCACAAACAATTGAAAGAAATATGCACGGTCTTCGCAACATCGGCGAAGACGGCCCCGACCGCGACTATCCAAACACCAAACAGCCGTTTAAACGCCCTACAAAAGATAATCTTTCTGACGACTTTGACGGCCAGGACAATGAAAACAAAGAAGAATCCGACGCCGAAATATCCAAGCGTCTCCGGGAAATTTAAGGCCGGACCAAGCCACAACAGGTCCAGGGCATTTTCGATAACTATAAAAATTTGAATGGCTGTTTAAATGAATGTTTAGAAAAGCAAAAGAAAGGGTAAATAATTATTATCTCCGAGGCGAGCGATTCAGGAAAGAAGTTAAAAGAGAAATAAAACTGCTGATTGCCGTCACCCTGGGGTTTACAATTGCATTCACCTGGCGCCAGACAATATTTGATCTTTTTGAGGCAGTCATAATTAAATTCTTCAGTTCAACCAGTCAATCCACACTAAGTGTTCTTACCTCTTTGGCCATCACATTAGTTTCCGTCCTTCTAATTTTTTTAGCATCTTATTTTCTTCAAGAAAAAGATAACGGTTATTAATTAAATCTGAAACCAAATTTAAAATCAAATCCAAGCTAAAACCTTTAAGCGTCTCCAAGAAATTTAAGCCCAATGAATAAGTTCGTTTAAACAACAAAATTTCCGTCCCGATTTCAATAACCAAAAAACTAGCCACAATAGTTTGTGAGGCGCGAAGCGCCGAACGCGCCCGACATGACGAATCATTATCATCCCCAAAGAGAGAGGAAGGTAAAGTGTTCATCAAAAAATTTATTAAGTCTGTTTGTTTAAATTATAAATGGCAGACGAATCCCTTCTCATCAAGGGCATAGAAATTACCAGAGTAAAGAAGATACATGGTGTAGAAATTCCGCTCCAACTTCAAACTCGACCACGAAGAGCCCTCGATTATGCCGCTATTTATCAATAGGAGAATCTAGGGGTTTACTTCCTCCCGATATCAAATCTATTGTTGATAAATACCAAACTAGCGAATTTCAATCCCACGAAGGATTTTATAGAAACGAGTGTGCAGCTTATAGGCTGGGACAAGAAGTACGTTTCAGAGAATTAAAACCGGTTGAAACAGAACAAAGACGTTTGGGCAATCCGGCGCCCGAGAGAGAAATGGATGCTGTTGAATTACAACAAAGAGCTCATAGAAATTGGGGCTTTATCCCAAATTATGCTTGGGAAGCGTCAGACCAAGATTAATTTTTTATAAAACACCTTAAAATCCCAGATAGTTCGCACAAGATACATTAACTGTACTTTTAAGGTCTCTAAACACCTGTTTTTTGCAAAAAACACCCAATTTTTCTTTGATTTTTCAAAAAATGCACAGAATAATTTCAGATCGGAACTCCAGCCCAACCAGTTGGATATTTATAAATTATTTTATCTCCAACTCCGCGTTGGACGTCTTCTGCATGATACTCTGCACTTTTTCTCAATCGTTCATCAACTGCTTTTCTTGCTGTCATTTCTCTAATCCCAACCCGCCTATAACTTCGCATATCTGTTCCTTCTCTTCGTCTAGTTCCTCTCGGATCGGTCTGTCGTGTCTCTTCTATCAAAAGTCGCCCATCCATTACCATTGCCCTAAACCCGCTAGCATCAATTCCGCAATGTTCGGCACCTTCGACACTCACTACAACAGCATATCCAAAACTTTCGCCTTCCCGTAATTCATGTCCATCGTCCCGACCAGTTTTCATTACTATAATTACCATAAAATTTAATCTGTTCATACCCCTTTAATTATTTAGGTATCCTTTCACAACAATTCTCCGCGCTCAAACTTTCAATCATCTCTTAAAACTTAAAGCCAAGCAAGATAGTTCGTTTAAATCAATAAAATTATTTTTTGATCGGGCGAGCATCATCATAATCTTCTCTCGGCACTATTAAGACATCTGTCAATCGTTCAAGATAGCGAATATGTATCATTTCCTTTCCGTTGTCGCTAACGTAGTGTGTCACCACTTCAAAGACTTCTATCTCATTTCCATTTTTACGTTCAAACCTTCCCCTAATACTTTTCTTTTTTTCTTTATCAGCAATCTCGCCCAAAGTCGTCATTCTTTTCTGAAAAGGTCAAATCATTTAAACATTCTCGTAGTCAACAAGGGATCTTGGAAAGGTATTTATACTTCAATCCCTTAAGAAAAAGATGGTTGCATTAAGCTCAACAATTCTGGCGGTTCTCGCGATAATTGTAGGAGTCCTTATACTAATTTGGCCAAAGTTGATAAGGGTCTTGATTGGTCTTTATCTAATCTTATTCGGAATTCTGCAGCTCTCGGGTGGCTATTTAAATTTTTCACCCGTCTAACCCAACAATCTTTAAGTCCACGTTCAGATACCCATACATTTTTTAACCGATTCTTTCTAAACAATTTATGAAACAAAAATTCAATAAAAATAAACAAGGAAATAACTTTTCCCATAATAAAAAATTTCACCCCCCTAGAAACTTTGAAGATCGCCAAAGAGAAGAAGCAAAGCTATGGGCTCTTGAAAAAATCAATCCTTCCGTGGTCGGACAAAGATTCGTCATCAAAGCGATAATTGACTCGGTTAATCAAACTTCCGGCCCGACGCTGTTTTCCGTTTCAGATGGTACTGGCACTCTGGTGCTGAAAGGGTTCGAATCGCCTGGAGAACGCGCCTACCCGCACATTAAAGAATCAGACGCTATAGAGGCAGTTGTCCAGATAAACGAATTCAACGGAATGCTCGAGGGAGAAATAAGAAAAATAGCCTTGCTAGACACAGAAAAAACTGCCGCTTTCAAGAAAAATCTCGAAATCATCGAAAGAGAGCGTTCAACTCCTCCCAAAGTTGATTTTCTAATTCAGAGTCCTATTCTTGAGAAACTCAAAGATTCTTTTATCAAAGCAGCCACAGAAATTCGTCTTGCAATAATCCAAAGCAGGCCGATAATTGTCCGTCACCACAACGACGCAGATGGTTATTCTGCCGGTTTCGCGTTAGAGCGGGCAATACTTCCATTAATCGAAAAACATCACGGCCCGGGAAAAGCTGCATGGGAATTTTATCTCAGAGCGCCTTGCGCAGCCCCCTTTTACGAAATTGATGATTCAATTAGAGACACGGCAATGTCTTTGAGGAACGCGGCAAAATTCTCAAACAAAATGCCCCTCGTAATCATAGCAGATAACGGTTCGTCCCCCGAAGATCTCATGGCAATAAAACAAGGCAAGGTCCATGGTTCTAAGTTTATTGTAATAGATCATCATTTTTTTGATGAAGACGTAATCTCCAAGGAAGTCCTCGCCCATATCAACCCGTTTCTCGTTGGTGAAAATGGTTCAGCTTACTCCGCAGGAATGCTATGTACCGAAATC